>MDTA01071557.1_pt1 | contig 51472 bp, 53 predicted proteins | sample 811151 | NCBI WGS metagenome assembly MDTA01 (sample SAMN05326648, study PRJNA326480) | marine metagenome | isolation source: seawater | place: Indian Ocean: South | collected 2010
TGACCAATAATAAATTTTCATGATAACTTGGTTTATAACTATCTAATATCAGAATATTCATAATGAAAAAGAAAACAATGATTGTGATTAAAAGAATATAATTTGGCAAATTTATGATGATATTAAAGTTTTAAATTAATTATTAAGAATTTTTAAAAATTTTAAAAAAATGTATAAATAATTAGTTTTGTTTATTATTAAAAATGAAAAAAACTCCTTTAAAATTTAGAAAAAAAATCGTCTTTTTTTGTCCATCTATAGAAGAAGGCGGCGTTGAAAAAAATTTAATTAATATTACTAATTTGTTGTCAAAAAACTTTCAAATAAATTTGGTTACAGCAAATAAAAATAAAAGTAAATATTTTAATAAAGATATTAAATTTATAAGTCCAAATAACGATTTTTTTAACACAAAAAATAGGTCTCTAAAAATTTTGATTTGTTTGTATCTTTTAATAACTCAATGTAAAAGTTATACACTAATATTTTCTTTTCAGGCAAATATTACAGCAATAATAATAGCGAAATTTTTAAAAAAAAAAATAATTATTAGATCAAATTCAAGTCCTAATTTTTATGCAAAAAACTTTATTAAAAGATTTTTTATGAAACGTCTATTTAAATTTGCAGACAAAGTTATCGTTAATAGTTTGGATTTTAAAAAAGAATTTATAAAATATTTTAATATAAAACCTATAGTAATTTATAATTCAATTGAAAATGAAGATTACTTATTAAAAAATTATAATAAAAAGGTTAATTTCAATTTTTTTGATAATTCAAATGACTCACTTAAAATTCTGTCTATTGGTAGACTTGTTGATCAAAAAGACCACTTAATAATTTTGAAAGCTTTAAATTTAATAAAATTTAAAAAAAATATTAAATTTTGTTTAATTGGAAAAGGATACTTAAAAGATGATATTACAGATTACATAAATGCAAATAATCTAGAGAGTCAGGTCAAAATTGTGGGATACAAAGAAAATGTTTATCCATATTATAAAAAAGCAGATTTATTTATTTTAAGTTCTAAGTATGAGGGTTTGCCAAATACTTTAATAGAAGCATTGACTTTTGGTCTAAATATAATTTCAACAGATTGTAAAACCGGCCCAAAAGAAATTTTAAAAAATGGTAAATTTGGCAAACTTTTTAAAGTGGGTGATTATAAAAAACTTTCAGAATTAATATTATTTTCAAAAAAAAGAAATAAATCTAAAATTTTTAAAGACTTCAGATTTAATCAAAAAACTAATATTCTTAAATATAAAAAAATTTTACAAGAAATTAAATGAGAAATATTTTATTTGTTGGATTATCATCCTTTACAGGTTTTTATTTTGTTAAACACTTAAGTAAAAATAAAAAAAATAAAATATATTGTGTCTTAACGAAGTCAAAAAAGAAATATGATCATTTAAAAAAAAAAAGAATAAATATAGCTTCAAAAATAAAAAATGTTCACTTATTATATAATATTAAGTTTGGGGATAAAAAATTTATTAAATTAGTTGAGAAGATTAAATTTGAAATTTTTTGTTTTCATCATGCCCATACAGATAATTATAATGATAATTTTAAGTTTAATTTAAAAAAATCTATTAAAGAAAATCTTAACAATGTTGATAATATTTTTAATAAAATTTCAAATAAATCAAAAATTATAATAACAAATACAGTTTTTCAAAAAATAGAGAGAAAAAAATACAAACCTCTTAATAATTACGGTATTTCAAAAACAGTTAGTTACGAAAAAATCAAACAGCTTTGCAGACAATATGACATAAAATATAAATCAATATTTATACCTAATCCTTGGGGGATTCTAGAAGAAAAAAAATTAAACTTTTATTTGATAAATAATTGGCTAAATAATAACCAAACTATTGTTAAATATCCAAATTATATAAGAGATAATATTCACATAGATAAATTAAGCAAAGAATATAACAAAGTCGTAAATTCAAAATCTAAAAAAATAGAATATTTTCCTAGTCAATATTGTAGTTCAAATAAAGTGTTTATAGAAGCTTTAAGGAAAAAATTTGAAAAATTTTTTAAAATTAAAACAAGTGTAATTTACTCTAAAAATACAAAGTATGATCAACCAATTGAAAGAATTAATGGTAGCAAAGTTTTAAATAAATTAAATTTTAATGAAAATCTAAATAAGTATTTTAAATATTATTTTAAAATTGTTAAAAAATTTAATTAATCTTGTAAAATTAATTGAGATCCAGATTTATTAAATGAAAATTCAATATTTTTATATTTTTTTAAATTCCTTATAACCTTACTATGATTTTGTTTTTTACAAACAAAAATAAAGAAACCTCCACCTCCTGCTCCTAATAATTTTCCACCATAACACCCAGATTTTTTAGCTTGGGAATAAATTTTATCAAGGAAACCATCGGTAATTTTATTTGTTAAGTTTTTTTTGATGTTCCAACTCTCTTCTAAAATTTTACCAATTTCTATTAAATTTAATTTTTTTTGATTTAATTCAAATAACATTTTTTTTGTACATTGTTTAAGTTTATTTAATCCAATTATATTTTGACCAAAATTTTTCTTTTGACTGGTTAAATGAGTATTTGCGGATCTTGATTTGCCGGTATAAATAAAAAGTAAATTTTCAGATAAAAACTTTTCATTTTTTTTTCCAATACTAATTTTTTTTACAATTACCCCTTTTTTATTATATCTGATTAAATTTATTCCACCATATGATGCAATGTAATGGTCTTGTTTCCCTAAAGAGTAATTTGCTACCCTATTTTCTATTCTAAATGCAACTTCTGCTAATTTTTTTTCAGATATTGTTTTATTCATAAGTGATATAATTGCCTTAACTAGCCCTACCACAAAAGAACTTGATGAGCCCAATCCTGTATTGTGTGGAATATCTGAAACAGTACTAATGTATAAAGGTTCTTTTATTTTAAAAAATTTTAAAGTTTCTTTAATCCTCAAATTTTTAATTTTATCAACTTTGTTTAGAATTTCAGTCTCATAATAATTTAACCTATACTTTTCTCTAAAATTATTGTGAGCTTTAACAGTTACATATAGATACTTGTCTATTGTTGAACTTAAAGTAATACCACCAAATTTATTATAATAATAAGGCATATCTGTACCACCTCCTGTTAAAGATATCCTTAAAGGAGTTCTTGTTGTTACAAATCTTTTTTTAAAAGGAGTATTTTTTCTTCTCATTAAAAATTATTTTTATATTTTTATTTAGTAATGTAAATTTATACTTATTTTTTTGGAAAGCACTTAACTTTTTTCTCCCAACATAGATAATATAAGTATTAGCATTATAAGCAGCCTCTATGTCCCTGATATCGTCACCTATATAAAAAGTTTTATCTAAAATAAATTTATATTTTTTCGAAGCTTTCAAAAACATACCTGGATTAGGCTTTCTATAGAAGGAATTTGATTTAAAATGGTGAGTGCTTACAAAAAATTCAACTAGTTTAATTTTTCTTAGTTTTAAAATTTTAATAATTTTTTTGTTAATTATTTTAAGATTTTGATTTTTAACTTCACCTGTAGAAATTCCAGCTTGATTTGTAATACAAATATATTTGGGATCAATTGGAAGTTGATTAATTAATTTTAAATTTATACGTAAATTAGATATTGATTTTAAATATCTCTCATTTTTAGGCACTAAATTTATTACACCATCTCTGTCGATTAAAACAAAATCATTGTTTTTAAAGAAACATCTTGTTTCAATAAGTCTTTTTCTATCTCCAATACTCAAATAACCATTTTTAGTTTCAATCCAATCTAACATATTTTTTTTTGATAATTTTTGTAAAAAATAATTTAAATTTTTAGTTTTTTTACTTAAATTATTAATTATTTTTTTTTTAATTATCATATAACCTATTTCAACATAGTTATATTTTTTATTTCTATTAGAAGAATATTTGACATTATTAAATGAATCAATTTTACAATTTCCATTCTTTTTTTTTGATAGTACAAGTAAAATTTTTTTTTTAGAAATTATAAATTTACTAAATAACTTATTAATATTAAGTGAAGAATAGTTATCTGAATAAAGTAACAAAAAATATTTTTTCAAAAACTTTTTTGCTGCATAAAGTCGTTCAGCAGTATCTGCTTTTTCTGGTAAATAAGAATATTTAATTTTTAAACCAAAGTTTTTTCCACTCTTAAAATAATTTTTTATTACATCACTTTTAAATCCTATCAATAATATAATATCTTTAATTCCATTTTTTTTAAGTTGTATCAGTAAGTGCTCCAAAAATGGTTTGCCAGCAACTAAAACCATTGGTTTTGGAATATTTTTTGTTAAATTTCCAAGCCTTAATCCTTTTCCTCCACATAAAATAACCGCTTGGGATAATTGTTTCATAAATATTATTTTTAATATTAAATTTGGAAATTTTTATGGCTTAAGTCTTTTTTTGATATTATTAATGGTTTTTTAGGCCATTTAAATTTAAATACTGGGTCATCAAATCTTATTCCTCTCTCAAACTTTGGTGCAAATGATTTGGAGCAATAATAGTGAATGATACAATTTTTCTGTAAAGTAAGAAAAGCATTGGCGCATCCCGGGGGTACATGTATTGAGTATCTGTTTTTATCATTTAACTTAAATGAAATCCATTTTTTATAAGTTTTTGAAGATTTTCTTAAATCTACTACTATGTCGTAAATTTCTCCTACTAAACAAGATAATGTCTTACCCTCTTTATGGCCACCAGTCTGATAATGAAAACCTCTAAGGGTATATTTAAATTTATTTTCAGATATATTCGCTTGTTCAACTTTATTGGTTATTTTATTCTTAATAAATTCTCTCTTACAAAAGTTTCTTCTGAACATTCCTCTTTTATCTTTAAAAGGAGTCGGTTTAATTAAATATACTCCTGCAATTTTTGTTTTTTTAAATTTCATATTTAATTAATATAATTTAAATTTTTATTTATTTTTTTTTCCTTGATCAATTTTTTTAACATTTTGATCCTATTTGTTTTAAAAGAATTAAATTTTTTTGAATTAAATTTGTCTTTTTCAAAAAAATTTTGAATTTTTTTTATATCAGAAATAATTCTTTTATTTTTAAAATCAATTGTATCTGAAAATGTTTTACTTAATTTATCGAAATTCACTTTATATGATCTTTCGTCATGACTTGGATTATTTAAAACAATAATTGGGGATTTTTTAAAGATTTTTTTTACCAATTTAGCTATCTCTATTATTTTAAAATTCTTATTTGGATATCCTACATTGAATATTTGCTTGTTCAAAATATTTTTATTTTTATAAATACACGCAAGTATTATCTTGCATAAATCATCAATAAATAAGACAGGCCTATAAGGATGTCCATTAGTTTTTATTTCTATTTTATTTTCTGTAAATGCAGAACCACACAAATTGTTTAACACAATATCGCTTCTAAAATTTTGAGACGGTCCGTGGACTGTTGATGGTCTTAAGATTACAATACAAAAGTCTTTATTTGCCATTCTAAGTATTTTTTTTTCTGCATTATACTTAGATTTTGCATATTGGGTAATTGGATTAATATTTTTATCGTTTTCTTTTATAGTTTTATTTATATTTTTTGAAATTCCATAAACACTTTGTGTAGAAACAAAAATAAATCTTTTTACTCCTGCTTGCTTTGATAATTTTGCTAATTTTACTGTTGCTATATCATTTATACTAACAGTAAGATTTTTATTTAAATCACCTAAGGGATCATTTGATAAACTGGCTAAATGTATAACCGCATCTATATTTATAAGATCTTTTTTTGATATTTTTCTTAAATCTTTTTTTATAAACCTATTTTCTATTTTACTTTTTAAATTATAAAAATTTGTATCCAAACCTACTATTTTAATTTTTTTATAACTTTTTGAAATAATTTCACACAATCTACTTCCTATGTAGCCTCTTGAACCAGTGATTAATACATTCATATAATTTTTCTATCTAGATTTTATTATTAAATTAATTAATATCATTTAATGAATCAAAAATTAAAAAAACATCCTTCTTGTAGAGAATTTTTTTATGATTACAATAAAAAACTAAGCGAAATTCTTAAAGATAAACATTTGATTGAACTAGAAAAAATAACTAAATTTTTAGAAAAAAGTATCAAATCTAGAAGAAAAATTTTTGTTTGTGGCAACGGGGGATCGGCGTCAGTAGCAAATCATTTTCTATGTGATTTCAACAAAGGAATTAAAATTTCATCTTCAAAGAAATTATTTCCTGAGGTAATTTCTTTATCAAATTCTATAGAGTTAATAACGGCAATTTCGAATGATTTAAGATACGATGAAATTTTTTCTTTTCAACTACAAAACTACGCAAGAAAAAATGATATTTTGGTAATAATTAGTTCCTCAGGAAAATCAAAAAACATTATTAATGCAATTAATTATGCAAAGAAAAATAGTATTAAAATCATTTCTTTTATAGGATTTGGAGAAAATAAACATGTAAAAAAATTTTCAGATTTTTATGTGAACTTAAAAACTAAAAATTATGGTTTAACGGAAGATATTTTTCAATCTATGATGCATATGATTTCGCAATTTATAAGATTAAAGAATTCAAAAAAAACTCTCGAAATACTCTAAAAAAATGTTTGAGTTTAATTTGATTAAAATAAACCATGAAATCTAATAATTATATACATAATAAAATGATAACTTATTTAAATGGTAAGTATGTCAAAACAATTGATGCTAAAATATCAATTTATGATTTAGGATTTACTAACGGGGAAATGATATATGACACATTTAGAACTTTTAATAAAAAACCATTTCATATTGATTTACATTTAAAAAGACTTTGGAAAACTTCAAAGTATACAGGCATTAAAATTGGTCTTACCAAAAAAAAATTAAAAAATATTATTAATAAAATTCTTAATAATAATAAAAAGTATATTAGTAAAAATGATGATCTTTGGTGCTTTATGAGGTTCACTAGAAGTGGATCAATAGTAATTGAAATGAGTAGAGTTAAATTTGAAAACTATGCTAAATATTATAAAAAAGGTTTGAGATTGCATACTTCAAAAATAAGAAGGACTCCAGAAACATGTGTTGATCCTAGAGGAAAAATTTCTGCAAACTATGTAAACTTATCATTAGCCAGGGAAGAAGTTTGGAAATATGACAGAAAAGGTAATGCTGTGCTTTTAGATTTACAACAAAATATTAATGAAGGTTACGGCTTCAATATTTTTTTTGTAAAAAATAAAACAATTTTCACTCCGAAAGATGAAAAAGTTTTAAATGGAGTGGTAAGACATTTTATCAAAGTAATTGCAAAAAAAAACAAATTAAAATTTATAAAGAAGGATATAAAATTAAAAGAAGCATACAAATCTGATGAATGTTTTATTACAGCTACTGGTTGGGGAATTTGTCCAATAAAAAGTTTGGATAGAAAAAGATATTTTAAAAAATTAAGTGATTATAAAATAGTACCATTAATTCAAAGTGAATATAGTAAAATTGTAGGTATAGACTTTGTAGAACAATATTTAAAATTCTAAATTAATGAAAAAAATTTTATTAGTAGGAGCTGCTGGATATTTTGGCTCAAAATTACAAGAATGTTTAATTAATGAAAAAATTAATTTTGAAATTACTGATATAAATTACTTTAAAAATTGTACAATAGCCAAAAAAAAGGAAAAAAAGATTTCAAGTAAATGTGCATCCAAACTAAGTGAAAATTACCTTAAAAATTTTAGCACCATAATAGGATTTGCAGGTTATTCTAATAACCCAACCTTTAAAAAAAATGAAAAAAAATTTCATGATAAAGAATATAAATATTTAACAAGAATTGCTAAAATTTGTAAAAAGAATTCTATAAATTTTATATTTCCTTCAAGTTGTTCGGTATATGGAGCTTCTGAAAAAAAAACCTATTTAAAGGAAAATGAAAAAACAAACCCAATTACTCATTACTCAAAAAATAAAATCAAAATTGAAAAATATCTTCTAAAGATAAGTAATAATGGTTATAGACCAATAATTATGAGATTTGCAACTCTGTATGGATTGTCTAATAAAATGAGATTCGACTTGGTAATAAATATGTTTTGTGGATCGGCAATTACTACTAAAAAAATTGAATTAAATTCAGATGGTAAAGTCAATAGGCCATTTATAGAAATTTCAGATGCATGCAATGCTATTTATAAGGTGATAAAAAATAAAAAAAAAGTTAAACATCAGATATATAATGTTGGTTCAAAAATAGATAATTTTCAAATTATGGATATTGCTAAGTTAATCCAAAAAAAAATAAAAAATTCAAAAATAATATTCTTAAAAAAAGAAAAGAAATTAGTTTCAGATAATCTTATTAAAAACGGAAAAGATAAAAGAAATTATAAAGTAGATTTTGAGAGATTTTCAAAAACTTTTAAATTTAAACCAAAATATAGAGTGGAAGAAGGTATAGATAAATTAGTATCTGATCTTAAAAAATTAGAACTAACTAAGAAAAAATTTTATTCTGTGAAGTATTATAGATTGCAATACCTTCAAGAGCTTTATAAAAAAAACAAAATTGATAAATATCTAAATTATAAAAATTGAAACCATTTAAATTAATAAAAAATAGAAAGAATAAATATATAGTTTTTAATAAAAATATTTGTATCGGTCTAATAGGTTCAAAAAAAAATAATATATTAAAAAAAATAATTAAATCCCAAAACTTTGAGTGTAGAATATTTGATCAAAATAAAGATAAAAATATTAAATTATTTTTTAAAAAAATTGATATTTTAATATCATATGACAACCATTATATATTTTCACAGGAAAACATTAAAAATTTTAAGTACCAAATATTAAATATTCATGGGTCACTATTGCCAAGATTTGCAGGTAGAGGCACTTACTCAAATATGATTTTATTAAATAACAACATAGTTGGTTCTACATTGCATGTTGTTACTCAAAGAATAGACTTGGGTGAAATTATAATGTTCTCAAGGAAAATGAGGATCGATAAGAAATCTTTTCCTATTAACTATGTTAAGATGACTGAAAGACTTTCTTCTAATTTAATAAGAAAATTTCTTAATAAAATTAAAAATAAATCAAAAATTGAATTATTTCCACAAAATGAAAACTTAAGAATTTTCTCTAGAAAATATATCAGTTCTGTTAATGGAGAAATAGATTGGAATTGGAAAGGATCTGAAATAGAAAAATTTGTAAGAGCTTTTTCATATCCGTACAAAGGAGCATATACTTTTATAAATAAAAAAAAAAATAAAAAAATATTTATAAAAAAAATCAAATATACAAAAAAAATTTCACACCCTTTTTTGATAGGTAAAATATTTCAGTACGACTCAGATAAAAAAGTTATAAAAATTTTTGTGAGAGATGGTTTTGTTTCAATTAATTTGAATGATATTGTTATTAATAAAAATAAAACTTTTCTTAACGGTTTAGAGGGGAAATATTTTATAAGTAGTTAAATTTAATGTTTTCATTAAGTAATAAACCTGTTGTAGCTTATTTAGCTTATGAACCCTATGGTATAACGTATTTAGAACAATTTTTAGATAACTATAAAAAATTTAATAGTGGATATGATCATGAACTTTTAATTTGTTTCAAAAGTTTCAAAAATATAGAAAATATTACTCATTGGAAAAATGTAATAAATAAAAGAAGTATCAATTTTGTCGACTACACTGATATTCAGGAAAAAAGTGACTTTGATATAAATAGTTATTTGAGAATTGCTAAAGATTATGTAGATAGACATATTCTTTTTCTTAACACGTATACTAAACCAAATTGTAATAATTGGCTAAAAATTTTTATTAATCATTATAAAAATAAAAGTATTATCGGAGCTACAGCATCTATGGCAAGTTTATCAAGTCAATTTTTAAATTTTTTTTATGATAAACATTCAAAGTTTCAACAACTTAGGTGGGGAATCAAACATTTAATTCATGTTAAATTATTTCCAAATCCACATATTCGGACTACTGCATTTTTTTTAAGTGCAGAAGATTTACTTTCATTGAATTACAATAAAATAAAATTAACTAATAAAATTGAAACAAATTATTTTGAAGCGGGAAGATATGGTCTTTCAAGTCAATTACTTAAAAAAGATTTTGAATTAATTTTAATTAATTCTGACAATAAATCTTTTCAAATCAAGGAATGGAAAAATAGCGAAACTTTTTGTCTTGGAAGTCAAAAAAAATTAATTTTTGTTGATAATAGGACAGAAGAATATGCAAACTGTTCTAGGGAAGAAAGAGAGAAAAGAACTAAATCTTGTTGGGGTGAGTTTTAATCAATCTCTGCACGATAAAAAGATTTTCTTTTTAACAAAGAATGATAAAATCCTAAAAAAAATAATTTGTATATTTTGCTTTTATTTTTGTCTTTTAAAATAGTAAAATAAAAAAATTTAAATAGATTGACTAAGGCTAAGGGTGAGCATTTATATAAGGCGTACGTTGTTCCATAATGTTTTTTAAAATAATAATATTTTGACCAGGAATGATGCCAAGAAGCTTCGCATTTCATTTCAAATGCATATTTTGGATCTGCTGACTTTCCCTCTAAATGTTGTGATTTTGCGTTAAAATTTATGACAGTTTTTTTGCCAGCTTTGAAAATTCTGTGTTGCAAGTCCAATTCATCAAATTCTAAAAAGATATTTTCATCAAAGTAACCAATATTATCCATTACTTTTTTATTTAGTAAAAAAAGATTGCCATGTACCCAATCAACGAACATAATATTTTCCTTATTTTTAGAATTATTTTTTTTTGTGAAAAAACCGTATGCAGAAGACTCCTTTGTTTTATTTTTTATTAGAGTTAAAGGGGCGACTAATCCAATATCGTCTGCTGATCTTGCTGTTACCAAAAGTTTTTCAAAACAATCTTGGTCAGGAAAACTATCTGGATTTATACATATAACAGTGTCTGTTTCAGATAATTTAATACCAGCATTAAGTGCTGATCCATATCCAGCATCGTATCCCATATTAATACATTCTAAATTTTTATATTCATTCTTTAATCTATTAGTAAATTCATAGTCATCAGAATTTTCAATTAGAATTTTTTTAAAGTTTTCATCTAGGTTTCTTAAGCATTTATCAATTATATGCTTACTTTTAAAAGTTACTATGATGACAGATATATCTTTATATTTGTTTATTTCCATAATTTATATTAAATGTCTAAATTGCTTGTACCATTCAATTATATCATCTAATTTACTATAAATATTTGTGAAATCTTTGAATCGAGTAAATCTTAAAACTTTATTATTTTTTCCGTGAGTCTTTTGAACTTCAAATTTGTTCGAATTTGTATTTTTTACTCCTGTATATGATATTTTTTTTGATATTAAATTTACTAAATTTTTTATATAAATTGGTTTTCCACGACAAATATTAAATATTTGATTAGACCTATAATTTTTTTTTAAAAGAATTTCTAAAATATTTACAACATCATCTATATATGTAAAATCTCTCCAATGATTACCTTTGTTATTTAAATAGAAAGGTTTTTTTTTATAAGCGGCGTCTAATAACTTAAAAAACATCATATCTGGTCTTCCCCACTCACCGTAAACAGTAAAAAATCTAAGACCAATATATTTTGTAAAATTACTATAATTAATATTAATATATTCTTCATTTAATTTTTTGCTTAATCCATATATATTTTTAGGATTTAATTTTGATGTTTCATCTACAGGAAATTTGTTTTTTTCACCATAAACTGAACTGGAGGATGCATAAAAAAACTTTTTGATTTTGTAATTTTTTGAAATGTTTATTAGATTATGAAAACCCATTATATTACTATCTATAAATTTTTCAGGATTAGACACCACATATCTTACACCTGCCTGTGCTGCAAAATGGAAGATAATATCAAACTTATTTTTGATAAAAAGTTCTTTTATTTTTTTTTTATCTAAAAGATCTATTTTTTTAAAAATAAAATTTTTGTTTTTTTTTAGCTCATTTAATCTTTTTTTTTTAATTTAATTGAGTAATATTTATTTAAATTATCAAATCCTAAAACTTTATACTTATTATTTGTTATAATTTTTTTTATAAATGAGTATCCAATGAAACCAGCACAACCAGAAACTAATATATTCATTTATTTTTATATTATTAATGTTAGAATTTATTTATGTGTGGTTTTATAGGTTTTATTTCAGATATCAACGATAAACAAAACTCTCTTTATTTTGAAAAATTTGAATATTATTTAAATGAATTAAATAATAGAGGTCCTGATTACACTGAAATAAAAAAAATTAGGTACGATAACAAAATAATCAACGTAGGTTTTAAAAGATTGGCAATACAAGATCTAAGTGAAGAATCTAATAAAATATTTTGTACAAAAGATTATATGTTGTTATTCAATGGTGAAATCTATAATAAAAAATACCTTAAGCAAAAGTACTTAAGTAATATTAAGCTCGAAACAAGTTCAGACACTGAAGTATTATTTAATTTACTTATACATATTGGGAACAAAATAATTTTAGAAATTCAGGGTATTTTTTCGATTGTATTTATCAATCTTAAAAAAGGAAATATTGAACTTATAAGGGACTTTACTGGTACAAAACCACTTTATTATAGCTTATCTGAAAATAGAGTTCTATTTTCTTCTGAGGCTTGGTTTCTATATAGCCTATCAAAAAAAAAAATTAATAAAAATAGTTTTGATTTTTATTTAAATTTTGGATTTACACCAAATGAAAACACTTTAATTGAAAATGTTAAAAAAGTTAAACCTAGGAATAAGTTAGCAATAGATTTAAATAATTTTAAAATTAATGAAGAAATTTATTTTGATATAAATAAAGATAAAACATCGATTAATCCAAATATTAAAGAAATTAACAAAAATTTAGAAGACTCAGTTGAATTAAACTTACTATCAGACACGAAAGTCGGAACTTTTTTATCTGGTGGTTTAGACTCAAGTCTTATCACTTCGATAGCAAATAAAAGCAACAATCAAATTGAGTCTTTTACAACTGTATATACACCTGAGAATAAATTTAAAAAATTTAATATAGATTTTCCTTATTCAAAAAAATTAGCAGAAAAATTAAATATAAAATTAAACGTAAATTATATTGAGGACATGGGGTCAATAATAGATGATTTTTATAAAGTAACAGAATATTTTGATGAGCCAGTTTCAAATTTAAATTTTTTAAATTTATACTGGCAATCAAAGTTTGCTAAAGAAAAAGGATTTAAGGTTATTTTAACTGGAGATGGATCTGATGAGTTATTTTGTGGTTATGATAGATATTCTAATATTTTTATAAGTGAAAAATTAAAAATTTTAAAATTTTTAAGTAAAAAAATTAGTTTATATAACTCTATACCAAAAGAAAAACTTCCTCATTTCTTTTATTCAATTTTTAATAATTCTAATTATACAAATTTCTTGAATGAAGAATTAATTAATTTTAATAAAACAGAAGAAAATTTTTTCGAAAACTTGATATTTGACTCGAAAGTAGATTATATAAATTATTTTGATTTTAAGTATTGGTTAACAAATGAAAGTAACTACAAACTTGATAAATGTACAATGATTAACTCTGTTGAAGCTAGAATACCATTTCAGGACATTTCGAATATTAAAAATTTATTTTTTATTAAAAATGAAAAAAAGTTCAAATTTCTAAATAGAAAGTATTTACTTAAAAATAACAAACATGTTCCAGTATTTATCAAAAATAGAAAAAAAAGTGGATGGTTTACTCCTGATAATATTTTTTTATCAGATAATTTAGGAAAAATTATAAAAAATATTTTTTCTATTAAACAAATAAATGATCAAGGAATATTCAAATCAAAGGAGTTGAATATTTTCTTTAATTCATTTGAACAACAAAATTACAAAATAAAAAGAGAGTTAATAACGATTATATTATTTCAAGTTTGGTACAATAAAGTTTTGAAATGTTAAATATTTGATAAATATTAATTTAATTATTTTATATGAAACTAATTGAAAGAACGGTTTGTCCATTTTGTAAAAACAAAGAGTTTAAAAATTTATTCTCAATGGACTATGCAAATGATAATTTAAAACATTTTTTAAATTCATATTATAAAAATAACTATTTGAATGAAATATTGGCTAATGAAGAATATATTCTTTCAAAATGTTATAATTGTAATGGAATTTTTCAAAAAAAAGTTCCTGACAGTAATTTTTCAAATTATATTTATGATGAACTAATAACTTCTAAGACTAGCTTTGAAAAAAAAAAAAATTATGTTTTTCAAAATAATTTGAAGTTACAATATGATTTTAATCTAATTCAGGAACTATCTAAAAAAAAAGATAAAATAAAAATTTTAGAATTTGGTTGTGGATGGGGATATTGGGCAAAATTTATGCAATCAAAATCGATGATTATAAAAACATGTGAATTTTCAAAAAAAAGAAATGATTTTTTATTAGAAAATAATATTGAAAATTTCCAAGACCTAAATCAAATTAATGATGAGTTTGATATAATTTATTCAGAAGAGGTGCTGGAGCATTTGATAAATCCTTTAGATGATCTTAAAAATTTATCTAAACTTCTGAAGCCAGGTGGTTTTATGTATCATAGATTTCCTTCTTCCAAATTTTTTGAATTAAAATTAAAGTTTAGATATATTCCAAGAAAAGATTGTGCTCATCCTCTGGAACATATTAATATTTTTAATAAAAAATGTTTTCAAAAAATATCCGATATTTTGAATTTAAAAAAAATAAATTTAAATAATTTAAAAAATTTTGATCCTTCCAAAAAAATGAAATTTATAAAGAATAATTATTTATTTAATTTTATAATCTTAAGAAAATAATTTTTTTAGTTTATTTTTAATTCTATGTTGAAGATTTGGAATACTGAATCCAGCTTTAGATAAATAATTATCAACATATACATCTTGCGAAATAATTTTTGGGTGAATTAAAGGAAATCTTAAAGGTTCTAATTCTAAAGAATCCCATTTTTTTGGATTCTTGTGAATTGCTTTATCATCATCGCCTATATTTGAAATTAAATTTTTGTTAGGAAATATTGATAATCTATTGTTTATAAAATTAACAAAAGTCCATGGCTTGTCCCAATCATCGTCCTGAAGTTTATATCTTCTATCAAAATATTTTGTCCAAAATTTTATAGAATTTTTATCTTGCAAAATATCAATTAACCATTTTTCTTTTTTTACTTTTGGCCAACTTTTCATATTTGAGTCGTAGATTTCATGCCATCTATTTTTCCATGTTGCCCATCCCCAAGAACTTGTAAATTTTGAAAAAAAATAACTATCGTTATTCCTTCTTTTAAAGTTTTTAAAGTTTAAAAAATTATTTCCGGAGATTTGGGCAACTCTAAGGTCGTTATTGTATTTTTTTAAAAGTATCTTGCAAAATTTAAAAAAACATCTATTTGGAATACAATCATCTTCAACAATAATTGCACTATCATACTTTTTGAATACTTCATTTAAAGCATGGGGCAAATTATTTTTTTGAGTTAAATTTTTTTTTGGAAATATTATTTTTATATTATTATTTTTCTTAAAGTTTAATATTATTTGTCTTGTTTTTCGATGATCTTTGATGTGTTGTTTACTTTTTAAGCCGTCATTAAACACAATAATATTTTTTTGATTAAATTGTTTAAAGATTTTTAAAATTTTGAAAGTATTCTCTGGTCTTCTATATGTCATAAGTAAAATTCCTGTCTTCATGCTTAAACCTTTGCAAAATTTATTATTTTGGATACTCTTTTATCCCAAGTATATTTTTTTACATCATTATAAGCCTGCAAACCCAATGAAACAAATTTTTTTTTATTTTTGAATATAAATTTAATTTTTGTAGACCAGTTTTGAGCATTACTACTGCTAATTAGAATTGAATTTTTATTATTAAGGATATGTGAATAAACTTTTAAATCTCTTGCAATTATAATCTTTTTGGCAGCCATATATTCAAATAATTTAAGCGGTGACATATATTTACCTGTCTCCAAATTGCTGGATCTAACATAAACTTTGTCAGAATATGGCATAAGTAAAACCTCGTATTTATTAAGTATTTTCGGAATATCTTTATGTTTAATATAACCACAAAATTTTACATTATTTTTAAAATCTATCTCTGAATAATTAGAATTTTTGATATCACCATAAATATGAAAATTAATATTTTGAGTAATTTTTGCAATATTTAGAATATTTTCAATTCCTTTTCCTTTTGTTAATGAACCTGTATAAACACAAGTATAATTAATTTTTTTATTACTTCTAATTTTTTTAAAATCACTCAGTTCTACTGCATCATCAAGTATTATAAAATTATTTTTATTGTAAATTTTACTATTTGATAATTTTTTTGATATAAAAATTATATTAATTGATTTAAAATATTTTGTTTTATGAAACAAAAAAACTAAAAATTTTGTAAAGCCCTTTAAGTCATGATGTATTTCTAAAATTACTTTTTTTTCAAACAACGAAAGTAATAATCCATAAAATATACTCCTGGACAATATTAATTCATCATTTGTTGCATGAATTTTTTTTAGAACTTTAAAACCAAAAATTATTCTAGTAAAAAAATTATTTTTATTCTGTTTCAGCCCAATTATTTTAAATTTATTTTTACAATTATAATAATTAAATAAATTTGAATTTTTCTTATTAAGGCAAAATAAACTTACTCTAAATTTTTTTTTTGCAAAAGAATTGCACATTTTCATTACATGAATAGAATAAGCTGATCTAGAGGGAAGAAAAACATCAGCTATATAAAAAAAATTTTTGTAACTCACTTTAAACAAGTACAATGTATACCATTATAATACTTTCCAAAATCTTTTGAAAATATTTTAATTAATTTATCGATTAATATAAAAAAAATTAATAGAGGAATTTTTAAAAATTTAAATTTAATATATTTTAAAATTATTTCGGAGCATACCGCAAAAGGTCCTACTCCAATTAAATAAATTTTTGATTTGAACCCTGCTTGAGTTAATAATATTTCTAAATATTCATGGGTGGGTCTAAATATATCTTTTGGATCCTGATGATACATATGCATAAATGGTACAAATAATTCAAGTTTACCCCCTGTTTTTAAAATTCGATTAATTTCTTTTAGTAAATGTTTATATTCAACTATATGCTCTAAGACATTGAATAAAATTACGTTATCATATTTTTCGTCACCAATTTCTAACTTTTTTTCTAAATCAACTTTAATAAAATTTTTTTTATCTGACTCTTTTTCATCTGCATAAGTAATTTTAGTATTTTCAGTTTTCAAAAAACTGTAATAAGAGCTATGATATCCACTGCCAAGATCAATTACATTTCCTGAAATATTTATACTTTCTAGAAAAATATTATGAAAAATTCTAATTGGAGATTTATTCTTATAGACTAAATATACTAAATTTTTTAAATTTTTGAAATTAAGTTTAAAATTTGTAATAGTTAATTTATTCATTTTTTAAAATTTTACCATTTTAAATATTTGTTAAGTCTATTTTTAATGAAAATTTGTTCTTTTTTTGACAAAAATTGTTGTGCCTTGTAAACATTTTTTTTTGAATTTTCTAAATTAAAATTACTATTTATTTTATTATTAATTCTTAAAAATTTATTTAATTTTTTACTCTCCGACTTAAAATTATTTAGAAATCTTTCATAATTAATCTCAATAATATTTTTTTTATTTTTTTTTGACAATTTATCTCTTTTTTTATTCATATAATCGTACCATTCGACAAATAAATTAATATCGTATCCAGGGTATGCAAAAGATTGTCTAGATCTCATACTATAATATACGCTTCTAGGATCTCTATTTATTAAAACTATTTTCAAATTATCAAAGTATTTAAATACAATTTCAGGTTTCCAAAAATTTGTGGATTGATCTAAGACTATATTTTTTTTAATTCTACTATTAATTGAAAAAATATTATTTAAAAATTTCTTTGTAAAATTTATGAATTCTTTTTCCTCAGTTGGTAAAGACATTTTATTATTATGAAACTCAAAATTATTCATTTTAAGTAAAAATTTTTTACCTTTATATACTGCATCTACAATTTTGTTTTGAGAAACTCTTTTATACTGGGGATAGCCCACATATTCAATTTTTTTAATGTTTTTTATATAATTTGATACCTCTTTTAAATAAACTTTTTCATTACCGATAATTTTTTTTTTAGCTAAATGTATTTTACAAAAGTTAACTGAATATTTTTCAAATTGATTTAAAGCTTCTGATGAATTATTGAGTGAAAAATTTGAAAAAAAATTATTATATAAATTTTCAATTCCATATGGATCACTAATTAATCTAAATTCTTGTCCAAAAAAAGGGGACTTAAAATCTGTTCTACCAAGCAAATAGTCATGTATAAGTCCTGCTCCACTATTTCCTATGCTGGAAGTTATTACTGTTAATTTTTTTTTCATTTCATAATTGATTATTCTTATTTAAATAGATTAAATCTTTTTTGTTATCAACCTCAAACCATGCATTATTATAATCAATAACCTTTATTTTTATTTGATGATTAGCAATTAAATTATTTAGAAATTCAGTGGTTGAAATATTGTTTATATTTAATCTTTTTTTCTCAACATAGCTTATGATTTTTTTCCAAATCTTGGGTTTCGTTTTGAATAAACCCATAAATTGTCCCTTGATTTTTTTATAACTTTTGGATTTGTTTCCTATCTCAACTAGGTTCTTTTTTTTATTATAGTTAAATGTTTCTAAATCCTTAAGGGGATTTGAATATCGATTCTTCCAATTATTTAAAAAATTTTTGTTATTTAAAAGACAAAAGTCTGATTTATTTTTTTTTATTTTTTTTATAGCATCATTTTCATAATATACATCCCCATAGGAAACTATACATTCTTCCTTTAACAAAATTTTTTCTGCTAATAATAATGAATATATCATATTAGAACTTTTCCATTTTTTGTTATAAATCTTTTTAACTTCATAATTTTCAAATTTATTTTTCATATATCCTGTGACTAAATAAATTTTCGAAATTTTATTTGATTTAAAAATTTCTATTTGATTTTGAAGTAGGGTTTTTTTTTTAAATTTAATTAATGCCTTTGGTTTATATTTAGTAATATGATTTATTCTGCTTCCTCTCCCCGCGGCTAAGATAATTGCTTTCATTTTGTAAAAATTTTTTTTATTTTTTGTTGAAAATATTTTTTATATTTTAAATTCCTCTCAGGATGCCACATCCAACCGTAAATGGGGTATTTATTATGTTTTATAGCCTCAATACAGCCTCCGCTACTCAAAGATTTAATTTCTAAATTTTTGCCTAATTTTTTTATTGAATTTTTGTGATAGCAGACAATATTAAATTTTTTGTTATCAATTTTAATAATATTTTCTTTTCTCACATGATTAGAAATTTTTTTAAATGTACCCTTAAAATAAAAATTGATTACTTGAAGCCCTCTACATATACCTAATAAAGGTATTTTTTTTTTTATACTTTGTTTAACTAGATAAAATTCTGTTTTATCTCTTTTTTTGTATAGACCGATATTTGCTCCACCGGATAATATTATACCAACTACATTAAGTTTTTTTATTATATAATTAATAAAATTTTGATTTTTTAAAAAAGGTTTTTCAGAATAAATATTGCTTACAAGGAAAATATTATATCCACAAGAACTAACAAATTTTAATAATTCTGAGTCTATAAATTCTCGATGTTCGTTTCTTTTTTTAATGAATTCAAATCCTAAGGATATTAAAATTGTTGGCTTTTTTATTTTCATTGTATGCCTAAAAAATCTATTTTATTAAATTTACAATCCAATGTTATTTCATTTTGATTGATAATTTTATTGTATAAATATTCTCCACAACCAATTACTGCTGGCAAATTAAACTCTCTACAACGAATGGCCATATGGGAATTAATTCCACCAAACTTAGTAATTAAACCAGAAATTTTATATGAGAACAACCAGTCATAGCCTGGATCAGCATTTTCAATAGCTATTATTTTATTATTTAATTTTATATTCAGTTCATTATTTAACTTAGTATCTACTACAAATATATTAGATTTTACTTTCTTGTTTGTAATATAATTTGGCCTATTTGTTTGAAAAGGCACTATAAAGGCTGCACTTTCGTGATAAATTATCTGTGGAAGTTTAACATTTTGGAATTCCATATTCTTTAATTTATTGTCTTTAATTATTTTTTTATATTTTTTTAATTTATTACTTTTAAGATTTAAACAGTCATTTATGTCTAAATAAGAAAGATTTTCCCTATTTAATCTAATTTTTTTTCCATCTAAAATAATCTTGTTTAATAAAATACTTAGATTTTTTGTGAAAATAAATTTCGAATATTCTCTTAATGAAATTGATTTTTTTATATAATCCAATAATTCTAAGGTCAATATATTAATATTTTCTTTTTTTAAAAGTTTGCCTATTTTTATTAATATTCGATTATTAAATTTAAATTTGTTTATCTTTTTTTTATTATTTAAATTTATATTTTTGTTAAAGTAGTTCAATTCATTAAAGCTTTTGGAACAAATATCATATGTGCCTGGTCTTAAGTGACCGTATTTTTTTAAAAATGAATATTTTGTAATTTTTTTTTTTAATAATTTATTATTATCTTCTATTATGTTAGTCGATATTGTTCTAATGCTGCCCAGAAAATTATCTTTATCAGTTTTAGATAAAATTTTCATTTTTTCTAACGAGTTTAATATAGACATTGCTATAAAAGCATGTCTAGCGAATATAGAAAAAGGAATACATCCGTATTGGATACAATCATTAATAATTTCATTTATATTAATTTTATTTAAATTATAATTAAATTGTTTGTTTTCCAAATTTTTTAATTTATTTAGGTTGAATGAAATGCTTCCAGGATTTTTTTCATTAAAGTATTCAATAAACATTTTTTTAGACACTTTGTGAAATATTGTTTTTTCTTTTTTATTCAATGGTGACCCTGACAACTTTTTAATAAAATCAAATGAAAAGCATGTAATAGCTATTTCACTTTCAATTTTATCATGCAAAAAAGGTTTATTTTTTAATTTATCTATCCAAAAACTAACAAGTTTTTTTCCAATTTTAGTTTTTAAATTATTAGGTAAAAATGAATTGAAGCTCAGTCGTGTATCAATATAAGGCTGCCTTGCTAATGAAAACATAAGTTTTTTGTATACTAATTTTCTATAGCCCATTAATTCTCTAGCTATAGACCACGTATTATCTGTAATTAACTTTTTATATACTGAATAAGCCAATGGTCTTGGATATTCTCCGATAATTTCTGCAGGATTCCAATCTGGCATTTGTCCAAATATATTATGAGTTCCATAAATTCCTTTTTTAGTTGGTAATTTTTTATTAATTTTTTTTTTAACTTTATTTAAATTATTTTCAAAATCTTTAATATTTATTTTTCTTAATTTATTTATTTTAGCAATTGGTCTTACTTGTAATAAATAAAGTTGCATTTTTTTAGTGAGACAGAATTCAATATCTAAAAAATTAAATTTAAGAAAATCTTCTAATTCAATGGTAGAATTAATTAATTTTTTAAACCTTTTTGATTTAATATAATTTTTTGATTTTCTAAAAATATATATGGATTTATTTGAAAACTCTGTATTCCCAGATGTAATACTACTTGTATTGCCAGTTACATCATCATAGTTGATTGTATAATATGGAGACAAATTCTCATGATTAAAAGTAAAAATTACTCCGCTCATATTAATATTTTGAATCATTTCTTGTACAAGGATTTCTTTATTTAATTTTTTTGACTCATTGTAGCTAGATAGAACATTCTCAATTTTTTTTTTAATTATTTTAGGGTTTTTTGGACTTACATTTAATTCTGATAAAAAAACACCAGCATTAGAAGATTCAAAGGTATCTTCATTTTCAGATGAACTTCTAATTGCAATATATTTATATTTTTTAAAACTTTTCTGAATATCTTTAATAATAATTTTGTTTTCTTTTTTCCAATTTATTATTTTATATATTTTCGTTTCAGGAATAGTGAAACCCTTGAGTTTATTTTTTAAATTATAAAGTAATTGCCCTTTTGATTTTTTTAATAAAAAACTCATTTCTAATAAGTATATTTAATTTTTACTTTTATAAAGTAAATAAGCCCTTAATATATTTTTATTTTATTTTGATTTATATATTTATTTATTAATTTTATATTCTGTAAAAACTTTTTCTTAGTTGAATTATTTTTTATATAAATGTTAGATCCAAGTGGTTTTTTAAAAGGTAAATCTACACCTACAACGTTTTTTATTTTTCCTTTTATAGCTTTTGAATATAATTTTTTGTAATCTCTTTTAACCAGGTTTTTAATATCTGCATCAATAAAAATCTCTATATAATTTTTAATATTTTTTTTACACCAGTTTCTATATTTTCTGGATGTTAAATTAGCAGAAATAATAATATTTAATTTTTGATCAGATAAATATTTTACTAATCTAGTTAACCTATGAGCATTAATATCTCTATCTTTAAGTGTATATTTAATATCATTACCTAGGATTTTTCTAAATTGGTCACCATCAAAATAAACAGATTGAAATTTTTTATTTTTTAAAAAAAACTTTGCTAGAGTTGTTTTTCCAGCTCCTGATATACCGGTTATCCATATAACCATTAATTTTTCTTTTTACAGATATATAAAGGTGATCTTTTAATTATCTGGAAATAACCTCTTTCGTTTAATTCTTTTTCAAAAATTTTTTTGTATTCATCATAAAAACCATCTACTAAATTAATTCCCCTTGGTTCAACGCCAGAAGCAACAAAGCCCATTAGTATCTCCCAGTCTGTGACCTGAAGTTCTTCCTCTTCTAGTCTTTTATCCATTTCAAAATAAGTTGGTATCATTTTATCAGCTATTTCCTCAGTAAAACTATCAATGATCCTGTCAGTTGGGAAATTTTTATCTAATTTTCTACCAATTTCATAAACATTCAACATATGTTTTTCACTATTAGTTGTAATACTACAAAATGAACTTTTTTCATCATTCAAACAATTTTTTAAATTTTGCAGTGCATTTTTTTTATCTTGTGCATGGTACAAAACATTGTGACACATTACTAAATCAAATTGACCTTCATACTTTTTTAAATTTTCAACATCTGCAATTTCATATATTTTGTTTGCTTTAATATCTTTTGTATTTTCTTTTTCTTTTTCCACCATTGCTTCCGTAAAATCAGTGAACACAACATCTAAATTATAGTTATTTAAATTTGATAAGTTCTTTTTCCAAAAAACACCTGTACCACAACCTACATCTAATACTTTTATAGCTCTATTTTTACTAAAAGCATTTAGGTCAAAGTTTTGCAATATCCACTCATGAAATGAATGCTTATTTTTTGTGAATTGATGAATTTTTATACGAGCTTCTAAGTACTTAGTAGTGCTATATTGTTTTTTTTTGAGATATTCTTTACTAATTTTTTCAGCCATAATATTATTTAATATAAAATATTTTTTCTATATCATTTACGTTTCTTTTTAAAGAGACTTCTTTGTCGGCTTCATAACTTAATTCATATAAATCGGGCATAGACATTATTTTCCACTCATCAAAACCAAAATTTTTTTTAAAATAATGCTTTATAATGATACCTAATAAATTTCCATGAGTTACTAGAATAACATTATCCTGATTATTATTCTCAAACAAGTTTGACAAAAAAGGTTTTATATCTTTGTAATTTTCTGATTGAGAAACTCCATTTTCTGTTTTAAAATTCTCATCTTCCCACATTTTTTTTATGATTTCATGTTTTGACAATTTTTCTGATTTGCCCATTTTTATTTCTTTAAGCTCTTCACACAATTTTATTTCTTGTCCAATTTTGTCTGCAAATGGCTTGATTGTTTGGACTGCTCTTACAAATGGGCTGCTATAAATTTTCACATTGCCTGTAAAAATATTCAACAATTTTTTACATAATGAATTTGCTTGTACTAAACCATCATCATCCAGTTTTCTAAGGTGATCTTCACCGCTCATTTCAGCTTTTCCATGTCGGATTAAAATAAATTTTGTCATTTTTTTTTGAAATTGATATATTTAAAAATTGATTATTTGTCAAATAGTAGTTTTGATTAAACTTTTTAAGTATAGAACAATTATGATTATTATACTTCTTACCTTGAGATTTAAAGACATATGTTCTTTATATTTAAAATAAATTGAAATTTTTCCCTTAATATAATTTTTTAAATTCGAAATTCTATAATAATTTTTTTTTAACGATAAATAGACAAAAGTATCATTAATAATTGAAATTTTTTTATTATTAATCAGTAAATCAATTATTAACCCTTTATCTTCAGATGGAACTAAATTGTGGTCAAATTTTATTTTGTTAAATAATTTTTTTTTTACTATTATATTCGATCCTCCAATACCGGGGTTGTAAAGAAATAAATGGTCTAATCTAATTAAATTTTTTGGATCTTTGTAATATTGATTTTTATTATATAAATTTTTAGATCTAGTAATATAACAATCACTTGGTTTAGTTTTAATCTTACTTTTAATAATTTTAATATAATTTTCTGGCCAAGCATCATCATCATCTAAAAATACAATAAATTTATGATTTGCAGTTTTAACGCCTATATTTCTTGCCTTTGCTGGTCCGATATATGGCAAGGTATTAATTATTTTAACCTTTTTACTAATAATCTTGCTATTTAATATTTTTTTTCCGTTATTTACTACTATAATTTCATCGACTTTAATTTTTTGATTTAAAACACTTTTTATTGCCCTATTTAATAATTTGGGTCTATCACAAGTTGGTATTACAACAGATATCATTTGTTTTTAATTTTAAATATTATTGATTTTTTTTTGCTCTTTTAAAATAAACTTTTTATTTTTAATTTGATAAACATAATCAAAATATTTATGCATCTTTAAATTATGGCAAATAACGATTATTATTCTGTTTTTATTATTTTCTCTTAGAGACTTGTATATTTTTTCTTCATTTGCATCATCTAATGCATTAGTTGCTTCATCTAATATAAGTACTTTTTTATTAAGATAAAATAATTTAGCAATTGAAATTCTTTGACGCTGTCCTCCTGATATTCTTATACCCCTTTCACCTATTTTAGTTAAAAAACCATTTTCAGTATTCTTTATGAAATCATATATATGTGCTTTTTTTGCTGCAGCCTCTACATTTTCCAAAGAAATGTTTTCTTTTTTTTCTCCATATGCAATATTTTCCAGGATTGTTGTATCAGTCAACAAAGAATTTTGTGGTAAATGAGTTATGTTTTTTTGCCAAGAATTATTTTCAAATAAATTTATTTTATTTCCATCAATATACATATTTCCTTTTGCTGGAAGTAGACCAGTAATAACATCAACTATTGATGTTTTCCCTATTCCAGACTCTCCTTGGATACCATACATATGATTAACATTAAATTTAATATCAGCATTTTCGAATAAGTTTTCTAGATTATCATTATGCTTAAAAAATATATTCTTTAATTCAAAAGTATTATTCAATTTTAATGTTGTCTCATTATCTTTAATTATATTATTAGTATTTTCTGACTTATTTATTTTTTTTAAATCAAACAAAGAGTTTCTATATTGTTTAATACCAGTTAATCCAACATATACATTTTGAGCCTGAGGGAAAATTCTTTGTATTGCTAAAACTAATGCTGCAAGAAAAGGTATATTATTTACCAAGCCTTGTTCTGAGACTGAATAATAGTACATTAAAACAGTAAGAAAAATAGTTCCACACATTAGTATCACCTGACTTGGAATTGCACTTATTAAAGACACGGCAATTTTAAAATTTTTAATTCTTAAATTTATTTTGTAGAATTTTTCAATAAAAAAGGATTTTAAATTTCTTAATTTTATCTCTTTAATATTTTCACTAGACTCAATCAAAAATTTAAATCTATCATTTAAAGTAATTACTTCCTCACGACTTATAAAATTTAACTTTTCTTTAAATTTAAAAAATACAAGTAAATAACTAAAAACTGCACTTAGAGATATTATTATTGCGATTTCAAAGTTAAGATAAAACAAAAACACTATTATACTGCCTGCTAAAATCAAAGACACAAAAAAATTAATAAAACTAAAAATCATACCTCTTACGTGTTCAGTTTTTTCTTGGTTTGAAATAAATAGACTCGTATGAGAATGCGAAAAATATTTATACTTTTTTGAAATTGTTTTTTCAAATACTTGATCATTTAAAAATAAAGATATATCGAAAGTTACTACCGCGCTCATCCATAAAATTAGAATTTTAAACAAATAAGAAAAAATTATAAGAAGAGAAAAAACTATTAATATAATTTTTCTTAAATCACTTTCATCAGCTAGAGGAATAATTTTTTTGATAAAATTATTTGAGTTACTGATATACTCGTTAGGGTTAATTAAAACTTCCATTAAAGGTATCAAGCTACCAATAGTTAATATTTCAAAAAAAGATGCTACGATTGTTAAAAAAAATAATATTAATACTAAATATTTTTTTTTATACTCTTTGGTTAATGAGAGTATTTCAACTAATATCTGATAAAAATTTATAAACATTAAAAATATTATTAAATATAAAATTTATAACAAAAAAAAGGCACAATTTACGAAAGTCATAATTTTGATAAATAATTTATCTATAACTTTTAAATATTAAATTCAAATAAATTTTAAGTGAATTTATATATTTAAATATATATAAATATGATTATAAGTTTTAAATTATCTTATGAATAACTCAAAAAATAAGCTGGCTTTTGTAATAGGAGGATTTGGTAAAATTGGAAGTTCGATTGTTCAAAAATTTTTAGATAAAAACATAAAAGTTGTTGTTTTAGATATAAATATAGAAAAAAAAAAATCTAATAAAATAATTGCTCATAGGTTTGACTTGAGAAAAATAGATCAAATCGAAAAAAATTTACTTAAATGTTTTAAGAAGTATGGATGTCCAAATATTTTGGTTAACACGTCATATCCAATTACGAAAAGATGGAGTAAGATAAATTATACAAATTTAAAACTGTCAGAGTTGAGAAAAAATGTTGACATTCATTTAAACTCAACAGCTTGGTGCTCTATTGTTTCTGCAAGAGAAATGCAAAAACAAAGAATAAAAGGAAGCATAATTTTTATTAATTCGATATATGGCGCTTTAGGCCAAGATAAAAACTTATATAAAAAAACAAGTATAAATATTAATCCTGTTTATTCTTTAATAAAAAGTTCATTGGTGGGTTTCTCAAAAAATCTTGCAAGTAATTATGGTGAATTTGGAATTAGATCTAACACTATAATCTCTGGTGGTATCGAAGGAAAGATAGCAGGATCAAAAAATAAACAAAATATCTCATTTATAAAAAATTATAAATCCAAAACTTTATTAAATAGAATGACACTTCCTGAAGACATTAGTTCTGCTGCTTATTTTCTTTCTATGGATGAGAGTTCATACATCACTGGAACAGAAATTTATGTTGATGGGGGATATTCTGCAAAATAACAATTTAAAAAATGATCAAGTTTTTTGGTGTAAAAATTGCATCAACATGTCAACAAGGCCGAGAATTTCATTTAATAACGAGGGAGTCTGTAATGCTTGTGAGTGGTCAAAAGAAAAAAAGGAAATCGACTGGACAAATAGGTTGGATATTTTAAATAAAACAATTAATGAAAGCAAAAATCAAAAAAAATCCAATTATGATTGTATTGTTCCTGTTAGCGGTGGAAAAGATGGAACGTATGTAGCTTATAAACTTAAGGAAGATTATGGTTTAAATGTATTAACTGTTACCGCAAGACCTCCGCTTGAGTCTGAAGTTGGAAAAAAAAATTTACAAAATTTTGTTGAACAAGGATTTGATCATATTCACGTATCTCCAAACTATGAGGTAATGAGAAAATATAATAAAGCAGGGTTAATTCAAAAAGGTTCTCCATACTATGGATGGATTATTGCAGTATTCGCTGCTGTTTCAAAAGTCGCGGTTCAAAATAATATTAAACTAGTATTTTATGGAGAAGATGGTGAGATAGAATATGGAGGATCAACAAAAAATAAAAATGAACCTTTTTTTGATGTTGATTATATAATTAACAATTATTTTAGTGGAGATTACTACGAAATAACAAAAAATTTAGAAGTGGAAAAAAATGAACTTTATTGGTTTAATTTAGACAAAAAAGAATTTCTAGATAATGATTTAAAATATACTCATTGGGGTTTTTTTGAGCCGTGGGATTCTTATAGAAATTATCTATTCGCAAAAAAAAAATTTAATTTTAATGAAAGCCCTGAAGGTAATGAAGGAACTTTTACAAATTTTGCTCAAAACGACCAAACTCTTTTTCCACTTCACATGTATTTAATGTATCTTAAATTTGGCTTCGGTAGAGCTACTCAAGATGCTGGAATAGAAATTAGAAGGGGCGCAATGACAAGGGAACAGGCAGTAAATCTTGCAAATCTATATGACAACTACTTTCCCAGAGAGCATATTGATATATATTTAGAATACTTCAAAATGACAAAAGAGGAATTTGATAATGTTTTAGATAAATGGGCTAATAAAAAATTATTTGAAAAAAAGAATAATATATGGAAACCCAAATATAGAATTATCTAATGAGAGAAGTAATAATTTTAAATTATGAAATGGGCAATCTAATTTCAGTCAAAAACATATTTGAATATTTAGGTTGCAAAACTACTATAACATCAAAATACAATGATATTAAAAACTTTTCACATATAATTTTACCCGGAGTTGGTGCTTTTAAACAGGCTATGGATAACTTGAAAAAACTAAACTTGAGGGATGAAATATTAGAACAAGTAAATGTGAAAGAGAAAAAAATTTTAGGTATTTGCCTAGGAATGCAAATATTAGGATCCTCAAGTACAGAGAATGGTTTTTCTGAGGGGTTAAACTTAATTTCAAATAAAGTCGAAAAATTTGATACATCAAAATTTAAAGCACTCAATTTTCCTCATGTAGGTTTTAATAATATTGAAGTTGTTAGTAACAAAAATGGTTTTTTTAAAGACATTTCAATTTCTGATAATTTTTACTTTAATCATGATTATAGAATGCTTTTAGACGAATTTAATCATGATTACGCTACTTGTCATTATGGAGAAATTTTTTTAACAGCTTTCAACAAAAATAATCTTTATGGCGTTCAGTTCCACCCAGAAAAAAGTCAATCTAGTGGTATCAAACTTCTAAAAAACTTTTTAATTTAATGCTTAAAAAAAGGATTATCTTTACACTTTTGTACTCAAAAGGTTTTTTTTATCAAAGTAGGAATTTTAATATTCAGAAAGTAGGTGATGTTGATTGGCTATTATTAAATTATAATTTTGATAATATTTCTTATTATATAGACGAATTAATCATTTTAGATATTTCGCGAAAAGAAAAGGACAGATCAAAATTTCTCGAAGATGTAAATAAACTCACAAAAAAATGTTTTATTCCTATTACTTTTGGTGGAGGGGTTACTAACGTAGAGATTGCTAAACAATATTTAAGTTCAGGAGCTGATAAAATATTAATTAACTCCTCAATTTATGAAAATGATATTCTTATAAATGAAATAGCTAAAAGTTTTGGACAACAATCAATTATTGTTAACTTAGATTTTAAGGAAATGGATAATGAATATTTTTTATTTATGTATAATGGATCTAAAAAAATAGAAATAGATTTAAATAATTTCCTTAAAAATTTAAAAGACCTTAAATTTGGTGAGTTAATATTAAATTCTATTAATAACGATGGAGCGGGAATGGGTTTAGATTTAAATTTAATTAATTTAATACCAGAATCCTTTACAAAACCAATTATAATTTCAGGTGGCACTGGTAATTATAAACACATAATTGATGGATTAAAAAATTCACGAATTAGTGCTGTCTCAAGTTCAAATTTATTAAATTTTATAGGGAATGGTTTAGAAATTACTAGAGATAAATTAATAGAAAATAATTTAGATTTTCCAAATTGGAATAAAGAATTAATCTTGAAAAACAAAAATATATTTATTTAAATTTCGATGTAGTAAGGATTTTTATGTCCAGGAATTCTTTTTATCTTTTTTCTTTTTGATTTTAAAAATTCATTTATAGCTTTGGTGGCTCCTATAGTAGATTTATAATCATCACATAAAATAATACTTCCCTTTTGAAGATGAGAACTCAATCGATATATAACATATTTTGTTACTTCATAAGTATCAAGATCTAGATGCAATAAAGCAATTTTTTTACTATATGTCTTTAGAAAATCTTCTAGAGTATTAAATATATTTCCCTTGATTAATTTATAATTATAAAGTTTTTTTTTTTTTAATATCTTATCTAATTTTTTTTTTTCCAAAGAGCCTCCAGCATATTTAGACCAAAATTTTACAAATTTTTTATCAAATTTATTTTTTTGCTTAGGAAACTTCCCGAATGTATCAAATCCATAAAAAGTTCTTTTTTGTCTATCAATAAGTTTTGAAAAAGTAAGGAATCTTATAAAACTTAAACCTTTAAAGACTCCAAATTCGAAAAAATCTCCTTTCACAGGATAAATTTTTTTTACTATCTCGTAATGATAAACTAATTTGTTCAGTCTTGAATTGTCAGACGTATGATAGAACTGGTTTTCGAAATTCCATATTTTTTTACTTTGTTTTATTAACATATTTTAAATAATTTTGATTAAAATGAGTGATCTCCACATATAAAATTTTTATTTTTTGTAACCCAAAATACTTCAACTCCTACACCACCGCTTAATTTTAAAATCCAAGAAGCAGAATCTATTTTTTTGTTTTTAGGTACACCTAAAACTTTTAACAAATCTACTATTTTATAATCATAATTTTTTAAACTAATTTTAATTTTTTCTTTTTTTTGATTGTTAAATAAAATTAACTCACCATTTGAATCTGAATAATCATTAGAATAAGGTATTTTTCTAATCATTATTAATGACTGAAATTTTTTCCCAAAAAACATGCTGCCCCAATGTGTTTTTTTTTCTGGATATTCTATACTTTTGAAACCCAAGGCAATATCAGTAGTCAATTTATGATTATTTGAGTTGCTGTAAATATAGCTAGCATTTATTCTTGAAGGTATATTCTTTTGATTAAGAGACATAAAGCCAAATATTTCTTTATTTTGTTTTTGTAATTTCAATTCAAATAAATCTTTACTTGAGTTAAAATTAAACTTCTTAATTAAATTTAATTTTTTTTTTTTTTTATTAAAATAATATAATTTTCCTTCTAATTTTGAATTTAAGTTTGTTGGAAAAACTCTCATTAATAGTTTTGTTGCTTTTGGCTTAACAAAAGGAAGATAACTTAGATGTTTTATACTTTTATCTTTTAAAAAATTATTATTTATTAGATCGTTATTATTTTTTTGAACAGAAAATGAATGAGTTACTTCATAATGGTGAGGTATTTTGTAGAAATTACCACAAATCATTCTCGGAAAAATATTTTTAAAATTTGTAGTAACTATACAATGTGAAGCATTTGATAGTTCATTCTCGTTAAAGAAACTATCTAAATAAAAAATTTTATTGCTAAATGGTTTTTTAAGTTGATTTTTAATATTTTTACTAATTTTTCTTTTTTTATTTTTATATTTTAGAGTGACTTTAATGAAATCATCTTTTTTAACATCCTCATATTTAAACAAAGAAAAAAAAGGGGTTATTTTTTTATTTTTAGAAAATTTTAAACTAAAATTAGTTTCATTAAACATTTGTTTTTTATTCGACTTTTCATTTTCGTTTAAAAATCTACCAGCTGAATGTACACAAGATATCAAGCCGTTTGGTGATATATAAAATCCTGTCACTGCCGGAAATGGAAATCTCAAATTCTTTTTACTTTTAAACTCTATATTAGCAATTCCTCTAAAATTTTTAATTTTAAAATCTTTAGACATAGATATTTCATTATGTTGTCGAATCTTGAATAATTTTTTTTGATATGTATTTCCATTTTCATAAATTAAACTAACAAAACATTTTAAATCCTTTATATTATTTTTTAATTTCCAGTAGTTTAAAAACATTAAACAAAAATCAGATCCATTATTTAAGTCTAATGGAAAAATTGCTGAACTTCGATTGTTTATCCAAGTTAATCTTTTTGAGAACGATTTTTTTAACGTATTCATTTATTATAACCAAAAATATATATATCATATTCAGACATATAAAAGACAAAAAAAAATTTGATCTATTTATCTCTAGAGATCTATTTCAAATAGATTATCTGAAATTATTGATACATTTATTTTTTTTTTATAACCTAATACTTTTGAAAAATACTTAATATATTTATTTATTTTTATAATATTAAAATTTTTTCCCATTTTCTCTTGGGATCCTTTCTTAAAATAATTTCTATCTTTTAAAATTCCAGCGTAAGAAAGAACATTGTAAATTTTATTTTTGTAATTCATTACTTTTAGTTCATAATCTCCATAAAGTTTAAATTTTTTATGTTTTCTCACTCTTGATATTTTTAATTTGTTAATTTCGGAAATTATTTTTTTACTCGAATATTGTCTTTTAAGGTTAATTTTTTTTTTATCTCCTCCTTATCAACATTTCGCTGCGTATTTTTCTTAAACCATTCAAGTAATGTTTTTATAGAATTAATTTTCGTACTATTTTTATAAAGAATTGATCTATAAAAGTTAGCTTTATTTAATCCACTGGTTAAATCCAAATATCCAGTTTTTTTATTAAAAAGTAAAGAGGGAAAGGCTGTTGTACATCCCCTGTGTATCAAACCTTCTGACGCTAGAATCATTGCTGAGATATCTTTTTTTGGAGGTTCAATTATAAACCTAGCATCAATTCTTTTAATTCTATTCCACTCTTTTATAGGTTCATTGGGATGAGGTCTAAATATTATTTTTGGTAAATTTTTATAACTCTTGAGAGTTTTTAAAAATTTTTTCAAGTTTTTAAAATCTTTAGTATTGTATTCTATATTAAAAATATATTTTACTAAATTTGGATATTTTTTTAGAGTAATTTGATTATTTTTATTTATTATTTTTGTTAAAAAATCTGTTTTTATTTTTATTTCTTCTTTTGAGGTAGTGCCATAATCCGAGGTAAACAGATAAAATTTTTTATACTTTTTTTTTATTTGAACAACTTCTTTTTCATATAGTCCTCGAAATTCTTCTTTATATAAATCAAACCTAGGCCAACCAGATGCTATGATTTTATTTTTTTTTATGTTTAAAACTTTTATTAAATTTTTTTTAATTTGATCGTTGTTACAAAAGAAAATATCAAAATCTTTTATGCGAGGTGAGTATCTTGATCTAATAATGTTTTCATAATAATTGTTTGTAAAACCTGGAGTAATTTCTTGGTCTAAAGATATTAATTTTTCACACTTTTCCTTAACTAAATTATGTGTTATTTTATCTAAATCTCCTTTTGCTATAAAAATACCTTCTCTTTTTTTTTTAATTAATAATATTTTTTTTAGAGAATAATTATCTCCTACATATACTCTAAAGTTTTTTTGAACAGCAAAAATTGATAGCAATAATTGTGAAGCAAGTTCCCTGGATAAAATTTCAATATGTATATATATGTTTTTTTTTAGTATCATTTAGTGTTTATAGTTTTTTTAATCAACATTATTTTTGATAATTAAAAATTTTTATTTTTTTTTTTTAATTTCATAATGTATTCCACTAAGTCCCAATCAAACTTATCGTCTATATCTATAGAACGCTTTTTGGGCATTATATATAGTGATGTTTTAGGATTAATTACTTTTTTTGATTTTAGCAAAAAATTTCTTTTCCAAATGTAAATTGAGGCATTCAAATCAAATACTCTTGGAGCATCTTGGCGTCTGGTAATTTTTTTGGCATTATTTTTAACTAGAGATATTAATTTCTTTTTTCTTTCAACCATATTAAAATATGGATTTCTATTGCTCTCACTCACGGAGATTAACTGGTTAGTTTTTTCTTTTAAAAATTTACTATAGGCTTTTTTTATATCCTCTATAGTCCTCAAGGGTGATGTAACATGTAGATTAAAAACTACATCAAATCTTGTTTTATATTTTTTTTCAGACTCTAATAATGAATGTTTAATAACCTCAAGTTTTGGGGCGCTATCAGTGGATAGTTTTTTTGGTCTAAGATACCAAGCTTTTGCACCAAATTTTCTTGAAAAATTATAAATTTGTTTTGAATCTGTTGATACCATAACTAAATCGAAAACTTTGCTTTTTATAGCCTGTCTAATGGTATGATACATTAATGGCTTTCCATTAATTTTTTTTATATTTTTATTTAATATCTGTCTCGAGCCTCCTCTCATACAAATAGTGCAAAGCGTTTTCATTTTCTAATCCCCTTTAACTTGTCAATAAATTTCATAGTTTTGATGCCATTTTCTAGTGTACATAAATCACTAAAATTTTTACTTAATATAGCTTGATGCATATTTTCGTAAGATTGATTTATACTAAAATTTTTAAAGTAATACTTTTTTTCTTTATTCTTGTTGACTAATATTATTTTGTTTTTTAGTAAGTCAGCATTTATTGTAAAATTTTTTCCAAAAATAATTATTTTTCTATAACTAATTAATGAGTAATACTTGAGCAATATATTAACAATTATTTTATTTTTAATTTTCGCGGTTAAACTTAAAAAGTCCTCAGTTTCAATTTTAAGATTAGAAAGTTTATTAAATATTGAAAAAATTGGTTTCAATTCACCATTAAATATCCAGGATATGTAATCAAATTCATGGCTTAAATCTAAAATTACTCCACCTCCAGCATTTTTTTTTGCACTACTTGTTTTTTTGTAATCTCTTCCTTTTCTCCAATTAATTAGATTTGACAAACATTCTGCATGTACTGAATAGACTTTTTTATTTTTTATGATTGATTTGACCTTTTTAAGCACTGGGTGGTATCTTAAATTATATCCAACATAAATATGATTGTTTTTACTTCTAAAAATATAATTTCGTTCGAACAATGGTTTTTCTACAAGAATAATTTTATTTTTTAAATTTTGGTCAATAATTTTTAAATTTTTAATATGTTTTGAGGTTGCGGTAGAAATAATTATATAATCTGGATTGATACTTAATATACTTTTATAATTTTTACATGTGTTAAATTTTTTTGGTATTGGTTGTTTTGAAAAAACATATATTTTTTTAATTTTTTTGTTTCTATAAAGTATTTCCGCATGTTTTTTTCCAATAGATCCATATCCAATAATTAAAGCTTTCATATTATTTTCTAAAGATTTAATTTATTAAAATCTGACCAATGCCCTGTATCTTGCAATCCACTTTCACTTATAGGAAAAACACCTATTTTAAATTTTTTCTTTTGAGAAAATTCGACTATTTGATTAAAATCGAGTAATTTGTTTTTTGGTATTAATTTGATAACTTTTTTCTTAAGTAAATAAAGCCCAATATTTACTAAATAATCATATGAAGGTTTTTCATTTATTTTTTTTAAATTTCCTTTTTTTGAAATTTCGCAAACTCCATATGGTATTTGAAATCTTTTATCTGAAACTACAATAGTAATATCAAAATTATTTTTTTTGTGAAAATCATATAAATCTCGAATATCTAGCTGAAAAATTACATCACAATTTATTACTAATAAATTATCTTTAAGATCCTTTGATTTAATTAAGTTTAAAGATCCTATAGTTCCTAAAGGTTTTTTTTCTTCAATAAACTTAACTTCATAATCTTTTTTTATGCCATGAAAAAAACCTTTGATTATTTCTGACTTTTCATTGATAGAAATTAAAAACTTATTTAAACCATAAATTTTTAAGTTATCAATGATTGTTTCAATAGCAGTTTTACCATTTACTGGTAGAAGTGGTTTGGGTAGGATATTCGTAAATGGTTTTAGGCGGGTACCTTTACCACCTGCCATTATTACTGGAATAATATTATCAATTTTTTTTTGTGTTTCTTTATTTTCTAAAATATCTGTAAGACTAATTACATTAATAATTTTTTTTTTGTTGTTGATTACAGGTATTAAATCTACTTTTTTTTTTAAAAAAATTTTTTTTAAGTTTAAATCTGAATATTTATTTTTTATTAATACAAAAGATTTTTTATTGTAAAATGATTTAATTTGACTATTTAACTTTTGATTATTTAATATCGCTCTTCTTAAATCTCCATCACTTAAAGTTCCTAAAAATTTATTTTTATCATTGGTAACTAATATACATTTTTTACCCGTTTCACTTATTTGTTTTAAGGCGTGTTTAATAGTATCGGTTGGTAAAATACAAAACTGCTCAATATTGGTAATTCGTCTTTCCATTTATTTTTTCTTTAATTCGAATAAAAACAAACACATATTTATCAATAATTTCATATTTAAAATAGGTATTAAATCACTTTTTTTATATAAGATTTTGATCAAATTATTCATAAAATATTTTTTGATTACTTCCTTTATAATTTATTTTAGTCAAGAATTTAAAAATTTTTCTTGAAGTATTTGTTTGTTCGTACTCATTTTTGCTAGTTTTAAGAATTGTTTTGTACTTTTTCGAGTATATTTTATTAATCGCAGATAAGATTTGTTTTTTTGAAATTTGTGAATTAATTATAGTTTTATTGTTGGACCTTCCTTCTTGTCTTATTCCAAGATTAATAGTTGCTTTTTTAAATGATGGTACTTCTATGATACCACTGGATGAATTTCCAATAATACCGTCAGATATTTTTAAAAGTGAAAAAAAATATTCCTTTCCTAAAGATTTAAAAAAATAAAAGTTTTTATTTTTTTTTGCTTCTGTTTGTAAAAGATTATTAATTTCAAAGCCTCCGATATCAAAGTTTGAGGCTGTAATAAATAAATTTAAGTTTTTAATACTTTTAAGTGTTCTAAGAATAATTTTTACTGACTTTAAATTTTTTTTTTTGCTTTCAAATGTTTCTGGATGAAATACAAAAATTAAATTTTTTTGATTAAAATTAATTTTTAACTTTTGTATTAATTCATTCCTTGAAAATAATTTTAGTTTTTTTATATTCTCTAAGCCTAAATATCCAAAATTCATTATTGTTTTTGGATCTTCTCCTAAACTGATTAATCTATTTTTATTCTTTTTTGTTGATACCACATGGTAATTTGATAACTTTGTTATTGAGTGTCTAATTGAGTCGTCTATTGATCCGCTAGTTATTTCTCCACCATTAATATGAACTACTTGAATTTTTTTTAAAAAGGCTGAGTAAACAATAGGCAACATTTCAAATCTATCACCAAGAACGATTAAAATATCCGGTTTATATTTTTTTTGGAGGAAATTATTAAATTTTTTAAAAGTCTCTTCAGAAATTTTATTAACATTATTAATATTATTATTTGATAAAACATTTATCCTATAATCTGGCTTAATTCCATCCGATAATATTTCATTTATTGAACTTCCAAATTTTTTATTAAGATGTGACCCGGTAACAAGGAGTTTAAAATTTCTAATTTTTTTTTTTAATAATTTAATTAAATTTTTAGACGGGCTATAATCAGCTCTTGAGCTAGTAACGAATAAATATTTTTTTTTCATTTTTTAATTTTAATAAAAAAATTTTTTATTAACTATTTGTTGTTTATTAGTTTTTTTTTTAAGTTTTTTTCCTAAGAAATTCTCTATGAAAATTGGTGATTCTCCATTTTTTCTTGGCCTCAAAACCTCTAAATCGCTATACTTTATTTTATGATTTTTTTCTAAATTTTTCGTGAAATAAATTGTTTTTTTAGCAACTCTTTTATTTTTCTTTTCAGTTTTTCCTAAATTTCTTTCAAAAGTATTTAGACTTTTTTTTATATTTTTTAAATTAAAAACAAAATTTTTTAAATCTTTACATTCTAATGATGCAATATGATCTGGGCCCTTCATTTTTTTGCTCAAAGTAATATGCTTCTCGATTATAACTGATCCAATGCTTATTGCCGCTATTGATGCTGTTTGACCAATAGTATGATCAGAAAAACCAACAGGATATCCAAATGTTTTCAACTTATTTAAGTAGCCAATCTGGGATCCAGCTAAATCTGTAGGATAATCTGAGATACAATGAAGTAAACAGAGTTTATTTCTTTTAATTCTTATTTTTTTTAAAACCAAACTTATTTCTTTATGATTGGACATTCCTGTTGATAGTATTATTGGTTTATTAAATTTTTTTACAGTTTTTAACAGATTTAAATTGTCGTTATCAGATGAAGAGATTTTAAAAGCTTTAACATTAATTTTGTTTAAAAAAATTGCACTGTCTTCGTCAAATGGTGTTGACAAAAATGTTATTTTTTTTTTGTCACAATATTTTTTAATTTTTTTGAAATCATTATATGAAAGATTGTAATTTGATATAAGTTGGTTCATATTTTTTATATTTTTTTTCTTTTGATATGGAGCAAGAGGAGAATTTTCTATCATCAATTTACTTATATTTATCGTCTGAAATTTAACAGCGTCACAACCTGACTCAACAGCATGATCAATCATTTTGAAAGCTTTATTAATTGAACCGTTATGATTAATTCCAATTTCAGCTATAATATAAGGTGCTGTAAACTGATTTATATTTCTAGATCCAATCTTAAAATTAATATTATTCATTCATCAAAACAAATTTTTTTCCATAAAATCTTATAAATGGTTTAAATTTTTTAGTTACTGTTGCTCTTAATAATTTTTTGAGTTCTTTTTCATTAACATTTTTTTTTATTTCATAAAGTTTTTCTAAATCACTTTTTTTTGATATCTTATTTGACCATATTTTTTTACTGTTTTTCATATACTTAAATTCTGCACTGCCATCAAAAATTTTAAATATAATTTTTTTAGCCTGTTTATACATGAGACTGTATGTTTTTTGTAAACACTCCTCAATACCATAACTTTTTGGGATTCTGAATTTTTTAATATCAATAATTTTACCATAATCTATTTGTTTAGATATTAGATGTGCTGTACTTCCATAATATTTGCTATTGTTGTACAAGGCAAAATTAACACTACCTATGCCTCTATATTCTGGTGTTCCTGGGTGGAAATTAATAGCAAGTTTTTTGCACTTTTTTAATAATTTTGTATTAATTATGTAATAACTTCTAAAACAAATTATATAATCAAAGTTTTTATTTTTAATTTTTTTAAGATTTAATTTTTCGTGTAATTTATTGCTTTCAAAAAAAAATAAATTTCTACATTTTTTTTTTAAAATTAATTTAATTTTATTTGTATAGTAGCAATTTTTTCTCCCAAAAAACAAAATGCTTAGATTTTTTTTCATAGAATTAATTTTAAAAATTACTAGGTAAACTAATTATCTTATTATACATACTATTTGAGTTCGATAAATTATCCTTAGGGTAATTTTTTAAGTAATCAATCTTATGCAACAAACTCCATGCTGGCCTTAAAGTAATATTTCTTTGGTTTGCCATGTTAAACAATTTTTCGATAAATTTTTTATTTTTTCCTTTTAAAACAATATTCTGTAGCCAGTAATTACTCTTGCAACCTTTTGGTTCCTCAACAACATTGATATTTTTGTATTTTGAAAAGATTTTTTTATATTTTTTTAAAATTATCCTTTTTCTTTTTAAATTCTTATTTAATCTTTTAAGTTGCGCACATCCCAACGCTGCATTGATATTCGGCATTTTATAATTGTAACCAATTTCTTTGTATTTAAATTTCCATTTATGGGGTATTTTCGATACTTGGATCATTTTTCTTGCATTTTTTGCTAATAAATTATTGTTAGTCAAAATTGCTCCACCTCCGCCCGTTGTAACTATTTTATTTCCATTAAAACTTAATATTCCAATTTGACCAAAAGTACCTAGATGTTTATTTTTATAGTAACTGCCCAAAGCTTCAGCGGCATCCTCGATAACTTTGATATTATAACTATCTGCTATTTTTTTTAATTTATATATCTTGCAGCTGTGGCCAAATGTATGAAATGGTATTATTGCTTTAACCACATTTTTAGTTTTTTTGTTGATTGTACGATTTTTTTTTTTTAATAAAATTATTTTTCAGGTAAGTTTCTAATTTATTTGGATCAATAAATATATTATCTTTTTCTATGTCTATAAAATGAGGAATAGCTCTACAATATAAAACTGCATTTGCTGCAGCTATAAAATTGAAGCTGGGAATTAAAACCTCATTATTTTCCTCTACCCCTATTATTTTTAAAGCTATGTGAATTGCTGAAGTGCCATTAATAGTAGCTATAACATGATTGGATTTAACTATACTTTTTATTTTTTTTTCAAATTGTTTTGTATGATAGTTCCCACTCGTAGAAATATATCCACTTTCTATACATTTGTTTATTTCATTTTTTTCTAAATTGCCAATTATAGGTTCATGTAAACCAATTTTTTTTTTTCTTACAACAGTCTTTATGCATCTTAAAATTTCATTAATTTCTTTATTATCAATTTTTTTCACTTAATAATTAAATTATATATTTGTTATTATTTGATTTATATTCTTGTAAATATTTTTGATACCAAGATACAGTTCTTTTTAAAGCAATCATTATCCCATTTTTACTTGAATGTTTTGGCTTCCATTTTAAAATTTTCTTAGCAAGACTATTGGAAGCTAAAAGTCTTTCAACTTCACTATTTTTAGGTCTAATTCGTTTTTTATCTATTTTTATTATTAAATTTTTTTTTAATATTTTTGAAATTATAAAAACCAATTTTTTTATTGAAACCTCATTATTTGTTCCTAAATTAATAAATTTACCAAATGACGCTTTGTTATTTATTGATTTGATAAAACCCTCTACAGTATCCTCAACAAATGTAAGATCTCTTGAGGAATTTATATTACCCAATTTAATATAATTTGATAACAAAGCTTGTGAAATAATTGTTGGTATAACAGCCCTAAGGGATTGTCTAGGTCCAAAAGTATTGAATGGTCGTATGGTAGTTACAGGTAAACCAAAAGACAAATAAAATGAGTTTGCAAATTGATCAGAAGATATTTTGCTTGCGGCATAAGGTGATTGTGCATTTAAAACATGATTTTCTTTAATCGGAACACTTTTAGCAGTTCCATAAACTTCGCTTGTTGATGTATTTATTACTTGTTTAATTTTATTTTTAACTGCCGCACGGAAAATATTAAGGCTACCTTCAACATTAGTTTTTAAATAGCTTTCTGGAGAGACATAAGAATAAGGAATTCCAATTAATGCTGCTAAATGAAAAATTATTTTACAGTCCTTAGTCTGTGAGAGTATAAAATCATAATCCTTTATATCCCCAAGAATTATTTCTAATTTTTTTTTAAGTTTTTTATCAATATCATTGAGCCATCCAATGTCACCTTTAAAATTATATAAAACAAGTGCTTTTACTTTATAGCCTTTGCTAAGAAGTTTTTCTACAAGATGTGAGCCGATAAAGCCTTCTGCTCCAGTTACAAATATTTTTGGTTTACCCATATATTTAGTTAAACATTATATTTGAAATATCAATCAGTCAACATTATGGCAGATCAAATTTAGTTAGATTTGATTTATTTAGATCAATTATTTAAAATATAAAATATTTAATATTTTTATCAAAACTCTTTTTTATTATTATAAAAAATTTACATGTAAAGGTTTTTTGCCATTACTTGGCTTTATGCGAGCAATATTTTTAACATGATTATCTAATGCAACACTTACATAATGCTGTATTGGCAGCGTGCCCATCATAGTTTGAGCGTCAAAATAAGGTGAAGATAGATAGTTCATTATCCTGAGGTACCTGTCTGACTTAAAAATATCTTTGAAACGTTCATCAACAAAATTTCCAATATGTAATTTTGAATAACGAGCATTAAAAAACATTCCTGATGGAGCCACTAAGCCACTTCCGCTTATTTGTAATAAAAATTGAGGACCATAAAATCTATTATAAGATGGGAGACCTTTGTCTTTAATTTTACTCCATTTTACAATTATTTTAGTATTATTATTACTCATATTTTCAGCTTCCTTTAAAAGAGAAAACATATCTTCATATTTTGAGTAATCTACTCCAAGTGTACCAAACTCATCATCTGAACAATGTTTAATCACCCCGTAATCTACACCTAGATCGGTTGCTAGTTTTGCAAATGGAAGAATTTCCTCCTTAAACTCAGGCAATAGAACCATTTGAATACCTAAAGTAACTTTTAAATTTAATTTTTTTTTTAAATCAACTGCGTATTTTATGTGACGCATAGCCCGATCATATACTGGGGTATGTTCTGAACTTTTAAACATTATTTTTGCATAAGACTCAGGTTTTCCAGCGGCAACAGTGAACCTGACCCATGTAAGATGTGGTAGTACTTGGTCAATTTTTTCTGGTTCCCACTCCCAACCATTTGTTGCATTACCAACATCAATTCCAATATTTGAGGCATGTTTTATGAATGGAACATAAGCTTTTGACAGTGTACTTTCACCGTCTGATATTAAGTAAACACCTTTAACTCCTATTTCAGCAAAATCATCTAGCAAATCTAGAGAGTGTTTCTCTTTAATGGGCATTCTTTCTTGAGGTTCTTGTACCATTGCATAGCAAAATGAACACATTGCACCACAAGCCCTTGTTAATGCCATATCTACACTTACTGGAGCAATCCTTTCTCCTTCCTCCCAAGCTGAAACTCTATCCATATGATAAGAAAGTTTATGGGAGTCTAAAATTAGATCTCCTTCTTTAGTATTTACTGAATTAATTTTATTTTCTACAATCATTAGTTTGGGTCTGAATATTTACTCCTCTTAGTTTTCTAAGTTTACTTTTATCACCCACTGGAACACACCATACTGTCAAACCTGGATCAATATTTTTTTTTAAAAATTCTTCAAGATCTAATAGAAGATTTCCTCTTGTATTTGCAGGCAAAGGTGTTTCTATTTTAAATTCTATTTGACCGTTATCTGGAGTTTTAATTATCTCAAAATCTTTAAATTTATTATTTTCTTTTATTTGGGTTGATATTTTTAATTTTCTTTCCTCATCTGAAAGTTTTTTCCATTCATCTGAGGTTAATGGTGTCATTTGTTTGCTATAATTTTTAAACATTATAAATGTTTTATATATACTTAATCTAAAAAGGACCAGTAAATTTTTTATCTGGCTGGTCTGATCCTATAGTTTTATCCTCTTTCAATATAATTTTATTTTTATATTTTAATATTTTAAGTATTGTTTCAATTATATTTTTTTTTCTTGGGTAGCAAAATTTAGCTATAGCTGGGCTACTTGGAATAGGTTGATCTTTAACTCCAATTCTTTTTACAACAATTTTCTCATTTAAACTCTCATTAATAATTGCAGATATTTCAGAACTAATTCCATTATTTAACATACCATTGTCTACAATTAATACATTTTTTGTTTTTTTTACGGAATTAATAATTGTTTTTTTATCAAGTGGCCGCAATGTTTTGAGATCGATTATCTCGGTATTTATTTTTAGTTTATTTAGGTCCTCAATACATTTAAGACATTCAACTAAACTATATGAAAATGAAATTAAAGTAATATCTTTTCCTTTTTTAATTACGCTAGCTTTACCAATTTTAGAGTTAGCCCTATTTTTTTTAATAATCGAAGTTGTGTGGTGTAACCATCTATGTTCGAAAAAGATTATTGGATCTGGATCTCTAATACTTTCGATCATCAATTCCTTCGCATCATTTGCAAATGAAGGTGAAACTACTTTTAAACCTGGAATATGAGTAAATAAAGCCTCTAAGGATTGAGAATGTTGAGGGCCTTGGCCCCAACCTTTTCCAATAATTAATCTAATAACTATTGGAGTATTTACCTTGCCATCACTCATATATGACCATTTTGCAATTTGATTAATAATTTGTTCAACTGATAACAAAGAAAATTCTACTCTTTGATGAACTATGATTGGTTTAAAACCAGATATAGCCAAACCTAAACCAATACCGGTGAAAGCATTTTCTGCAGTAGGCATATCAAAGACTTGTTTACGTAATAACTTATGTATATTTAAAGTTGTTCCAAAAACACCTTTTGGATCATCCACTCCTAAACCCATTAAAATTATTTTTTTGTCTCTTTTCATTTCAGACTTTATTGCTTGATTAATTGCTGTTGAATAAGAAATATATTTTTTCATATTAATTTTTTATAAATATTTTTATCTAAATTTTCTTTTTTTGGAAAAGGGCTGTTTTTTGCAAATTTAAAAGCTGTATCAATTTCTTTTGATAATTTAACTTTAAATTTACTTATTTCTTTTTTTTTTAAAATTCTGTTTTTGATAATAAATTTTTCAGTTATTTCTATTTGGTCTTTTTTTTTCCAAAAATTAATATCCTTAATATTTCGATAATTTAAATGATCGTCTTTATTTGGACCACAATGTTCAACAAGTCTAAATGTATCAATTTCTAAAAACATTGGGATTGAATTTGTCCTCATAGACTTAATAATTTTTTCAGTTTTTTTATATATTTCAAATAGACCATGTGAATTAATTTTAAAACTTTTAATACCAAGAGATTGTGCAACCTTATAAATTTTTCTTTTTGAGTTTTGTCTTTTAGATATGTCAGAATAGACGGAAAACTTATTATTTTCGCAAACAAATAATACTCTTAAATTGTGAAGTGATGCAAAATCTAAACTTTCAAAAAATACACCTTCTTCTGTTGCACCATCGCCAAAAAAAATTACAACAATATTTCTATTATTATTTAATTTATTAGCCCAAGCTTTTCCTACTCCAATTGGTATGGTGCTACCTACAATCGGAACAGCGGCAACTATATTAGCCTTTAGATCAATTAAATGCATAGAACCTCCTTTTCCACCTGCGCAACCTGTTATTTTTCCATGAAGTTCTGCTATCATTTTTTTTAAATTTCCACCCTTCGCTAAATAATGTGCATGAGATCTGTGGGCAGTCACAACTTCATCATTTTTATTTAAGTTTTGACAAACAGCAACTGCAATTGACTCTTGGCCTATTGAAAGATGAACTGGACATCTCATTTGTTGGTTTTTGTAATCTTTAGATATTCGGCTTTCTATTTCTCTTGTTCTTAATAACTCTAGAAATAGTTTTTTATAGATAGAGTTTTTTTTCATAAAAATTATTTACCTTATTACAAATTAAATTAATTTCTTTTTTTGAAAGAAATTGATTAATTGGTAAAGTTAAAATTCTTTTTGCTTGCTTCTCAGTTAAAGGTAATGGTTGTTTTTTAAATTTCATTTTTTTATAAGCAGGCTGCATATGAATTGGTATAGGGTAATGTATAGATGTTTCAATTTGATTTTGACTTAAGTATTTTTTAAGTTTATCTCTGTGATCAACTTGTATTACAAAGGTATGATAAGTATTAAACTCTTCTTTTTTTTCTTTAGGAAAAAAAATATACTTTGTATTTAAATTTTCATTATAAAGTTTGAAATTATCTCTTCTTGAATTAATTATATTTTTAAGGTTTGTTAAACGGTAATTTAGGATTGCTGCTTGTAAGTTATCCATTCTTGAAACAAAACCAAAATTTCTTACTACGTTTCTATTTGCCATACCATGATTTCTTAGGTCATATATTTTTTCATAAATTTTTTTATCATTAGTTACAAGGTATCCTCCGTCCCCCATTGAATTTAGATTTTTTAATGGATGAGACGAAAAACAACCAACTTTTCCGTAAGAACCGCTTTTTCTTCCAAGGTAGGATGAAAAAATTGCTTGAGCAGCATCTTCAATGACAGGGATATTATATTTTTTTGAAATTTGATTAATTTTTTTCATGTTGCACATTCTGCCAGTCAAATGAACTGCCATTATTGCTTTTGTTTTCCTTGTAATTTTTTTTTCTATTAGTTCTTCATTAATATTTTGATCATTTTTAACATCTACAAATATAGGAATTGCCCCTAGATGTATAATTACAGCAGTTGAAGCAATAAATGAATTTGAGGTGGTAATTACCTCATCGCCACGTTTAACACCTAAAGTATGCAATCCTAATGTTAAAGCGTCCGTTCCACTATTCAACGATAAACAATATTTAGTATTACAAATTTTTGATATTTTTTTTTCAAATATTTTAACCTGATCAGCATTAGTTACGTATATTCCACTCTTAAGAGATTTATCGATTAATTTGATTAGTTTATTTCTCTCTTCCTTATATTGCTTTCTTAAATTTACGTAAGGTATTTTCATTTTTTTATATAAAATTCTCTAACTGTTTTTATTATATAATTTAGTTGTTTTTTATTTAAATGTTGATCGCAAGGAAAGGAGATTATTTTTTTTGTGTGTAAATCAGTAATAGGAAAATTACCTTTTTTGTATTTTAGATACTTGTAAGCTCTTTGCAAGTATAAGGGTTTTGGATAATGTATTTTTGCCTCTATTCCTTTCTTTAAGCAATATTTATAAAGTTCATCTCTTTTTTCAGCAAATAAAATATACAGATGAAAAACAATTCTCATGTTAGAGGGTCGCTTTGGAATTTTAATACCATCAATTTTTGAAAGATGATTATCCATATAGCTTGCATTTTGAATTCTCTTTTGTGCAATAGATTTAGCTTTGGGTAATAGCCAATTTCCAACTACTGCCTGAAATGTATCAAGTCTTGAATTATAACCACAAACTTCAACAGTATCTCTATCTTTCAATCCATGGTTTCTCAATAGTTTCAAACGTTTGTATAATTTATAATTATTTGTAGTAATTATTCCACCATCTGACCAAACATTAATATTTTTAAGTGGATGAAGCGAAAAAGCTCCTGCAAGTCCCCAAGTTCCAGCATTTTTAGAATTAATGTTTGCTAAAATTGATTGGCATGCATCTTCAATTATTGGAATTTTATATTTCCTAGAGATAGACATTAAAAGAGGCATATTCGTCATATATCCAGTAAAATGAACTGGCACAATTGCTTTGGTTTTTTTTGTAATTTTTTTTTCAATTAATTTAACATTCATACAAAAAGTATCATCACAATCAACAAATACTGGTTTTGCACCTAATTCTGTTATAGCGCCAACGGTCGCAACAAAAGTATTTGAAGCAGTTATAATTTCATCCCCGGCTTCAATACCGATAGATTTAAGGCATAACTTTAACGCATCTGTTCCTGAATTAACTCCAATTGCGTATTTAGTTCCAATAAGATTTGCAAATTTTTTTTCAAATTCTGCAAGTGGTTTTCCAAGTGTAAAATCTCCGGTTTTAACAAATTTTTTTAATTTACTCCATAATTCTGGACAATTTCCAAATTGCTGAGGCAAATAATAGTATCGAACTTTCATATTACTTTAAATTAATTGATTTCATTCTCTTTATATTGAAATACATTTCATTGTCTAAAGGTTTATTGAAAACATTATTTGCAAAAGCTTTCTTTAAGTCTAAAATCGCATCTTTAATATTATATTCAGCAATAAATCCTAGTTTATCTTTTATTTTTTCTGATGAGATATGATAAGACCTATCATCATTTGAGCTTTCTTTTAATATCTTTACATTTTCACCAATACATTCCTTAACAAGATTTGCTAAATAATCTACAGAATGATTTTCATAACCAGCATTAAAGGACTCTCCATTAATTAAATCGTCATTTGCATCTAACATCATTAAATAAGATTTACACATATCTTTAATATGAATATTGGGTCTAAGTTGACTTCCACCAAAAACTGTTATTTGACCTTTATGAAAAGCTAAATTCGTTAAAATATTTACAACTAAATCTAATCTTTGTCTGGGAGAATAACCACATACAGTTGCGGGTCTAATGCTGGAGCAAATAAAATCATTGGACTTATACTTATATAAGATTTCTTCACACATAACTTTAAACTTTGAGTAATCTGTTAATGGTTCTAAGCTACTATTTTCATTTACATTGGAGTAATTTTTTATACCATAAACACTTGATGACGATGCATAAATAAATCTTTTTACACCTTTATCTTTTGAAATTTTAACTAGGTCTTCAAAAGGATCAAAATTAATCGATTTGCCCAGTTGAGGATCTAAATCAAAACTCGGATCATTTGAAATACAAGCCAGATGAATTATATAGTCAATGTGATCTAAATTTTTTTCTAATAGCTTAAGATTTCTTATATCACCTTTTATTTTAATTAAATTTTTATGATCTTTAAGATTATCCCCATACAAAAATAAATCATAAATAATAACTTTATAATTTTTTTCTAATAGAGATTTTGTTAACTCTACTCCAACGTATCCCGCACCACCAATTAATAAAATATTTTTCAAATTATTTTCTACTACTTAAACATATATTCCAAAGTTCTATCAATTTTATCAATAGATATATTGTTTTTATTTCCAATGCTCTCAACTGACATTGCTGCTGCAATTGAACCTAAAAAAAGTGTTAACTCTGGATTAATTTTCATTTTTAAACATAAGGAGGTCACTGACAACATGGCATCTCCAGCTCCTACTTTATCTATCGATTTTTTAGCAAATGCAGGACAGTAAAAAACTTTGAAATTTTTATTCATCAAAATAGCCCCATCTTTACCTCGAGTTACTATTAAATTTTTAATTTTTTTTTCTGAAATTAATCTTTTTGCGAGTAATTTTATATCAGATATTTTATCCCTTAGCTCTTGTCTTAACTCATTTTCATTTATTACAACAGACTCTACCCCAGAATATTTATCAACTGTATGATAACCAATGTTTGCAGCATTAATTTGAGCATTTACTGATATAAACTTTCTTTTGTTCTTTAAATTGTTAATTATTGATTTTGTCAAAAAATGATGTCCATAGTCACAAATCAGTATCATATCGTATTGAGATTTAATTTTATTTGCTAGTTTTATTACTCTATTTGATAATTTTGTTACTATACCTTCTGGAAGAACATAAGATCCAAATAATTTATAATTAGATATTTGATCAACAAACCTTGTTTTTTCTATAGTTTTAAAATTCTCGTTTGGTTTAAATAAATGCAATTTAACATTTGACTTTAAACTACGATTAATAATATTCATGAAAAATTTTTCTTTTCCGAAAGGAGAAATTAAGTTTATTTTATTTACAAAAGATGAAATGTGTCTTGCAATTGCACCTGTTCCTCCCAAATAACAGTCTTCTTTTTTTTTACTAAGGACTAAATGTGGCTCTTTTCCAGATTTTCCGATTATTTCTCCAAAACAATATCTATCAATAATTAATTCTCCAACTATCAATACTTTTAGTGTTCTAAATTTAGAAATTAAATTTGCAATATCCACATATGAAAAATTTTTTTTTAGTTTATTGATAAATTTTTTTTGTTCTGCGGTAAATAAATAATTGCTTGTATTAATTATATTAGAAGAGCTAAATGTTAAATCTGCAGTATATTTAATTTTACCACCATATCGTTCAACAAGAGTTTTTTCCTTTTTGATGTTTTGAGTTTTATCTTTTGAATTGATTTTGTAATCAGGTCCTTTGACATAAAAATCTGGTTTTACAATTTTTATTACATCCTCTGCAGACTCTTTATTGCTTATAATTACTTCATCAATTATTTTTAATTCTTTTAAATATTCTAATCTCTGATTTTGATCAAAAATTGGTCTTCCAGGTCCTTTGTTTATAAATTTATTTGTTGTAATTGATACTATTAAAAAATCTCCAAATTTTTTAGCCGATTTAAAATGTTTTATGTGTCCTAAATGAACTAAATCAAATACTCCGTGACAAAGTACAATTTTCTTTTTTAATCTTATCTTATTTAGTTTCGTTTGAATTTTTTTTAAATTGTTAATCATTTTAAATATTTGAACCAGTCTCTGGTTGCGATTTTAATTCTTTTTGTAGTCCATAAGGGGGCTTTTTTCCAATAATTTAAATCTTTTAATAATAAATTTATACCTTTTTCGATTTTAATTCTTGGTTTCCAGCCTAATTTTCGTTTTGCTAAAGAAATATTTGCACAAGTCATATGGGGTTCACCTGGTCTTTTTGGGATATGTATTTTTTTTGAATTTAACAATGAAACAATTTTATTTACTGAAATAGGTTTTCCAGTACCTATATTTAATATTTTTTCATTACAATTATACCTCAATCCTTTTGCAAAAGCTCTAACTACATCAGATACAAATGTAAAATCTCTTTTTTGATTTCCATTTCCAACAACTGTTAACGGATAATTTTTAATTTTTTGTTTTAAAAATACACCAAACATTGCACCATATGTCCCTGAAGTTCTCGATTTTGTTCCGTATACATTAAACAACCTTAATGAGAGTATTTTGATTCCAAATAAATTACCGTAATGAATTAAAATCTGTTCACCAATCATTTTTGTTAAAGCATAAGGATATTTTGGATCTAATTTAGTTTTTTCATCAGTTGGATATTTCTTTGGTATCCCATAGCATGAAGATGATGCTGAATAAATAATTTTTTTAATTTTATATTTTAACGCATTTTCTATAACATTTTTAGTTCCAATTACATTTGATGCAAAATATTTTTCAGGATTTTGAATACTAGGAACAATATCAGCTAACGCCGCTAGGTGTATCACAGTATTCACTCCTTTGAATAACCTTTCCCAATTACCTTTTTTTGAAATATCCGCTTTCACAAATTTAATTTTGTTTTTTAAATGTTTGATATTTTCAATTCGTCCTGTGCTCAAATTATCTATAACAACAATTGAGTGACCTTGTTTTAGAAGATATTCTGTCAAATGTGAGCCTATAAAACCAGCTCCTCCTGTAATTATTAATTTCATATCAAATATTTACTTTTTATCATTAATTTAAATTTATCAATATTTTTTTTATTTAATGAGTTCGAACTTTCTTATTCTTTTTGATAAATCCATCAAAATACAAAATTGCAGATAAATCCCAAGGTACAAAATTTAATTTTTTTATATTTTGCAAGTTTAAAAGATGAAAACTCTGCCCTTCTCTCAAAATGATAGAATTAAGTTGTTTCTTTGAAATTTTGACTGAAAAATAATGTCTAGATCTATTGTTTTTAAAATGTCTTGAATTTATTGAAATTTTAAGAAAAATTTTGATCTCATTTAAATTTAAATTTAA
>MDTA01040107.1_pt1 | contig 51418 bp, 57 predicted proteins | sample 811151 | NCBI WGS metagenome assembly MDTA01 (sample SAMN05326648, study PRJNA326480) | marine metagenome | isolation source: seawater | place: Indian Ocean: South | collected 2010
GAGGTGCTCTAACGAAACTAGAGCTTATTAATGATGGTTGATAGTGTGAAAGATAAAACCTATTTAGATATTTGCAGTTATTACTAAACGAAATATTATAAGGATTATCTATAACAGCTGCTAAATCATATGCGGTATCGATAGAATCGCAAAACACACATTGTAAGTTTGTTTCACTGTATAACTTGTCATTAATTTTATCAAGCAAACTTGATATTGCTGCGAGATGATCGAATGTCGATGTTTTATAATTAGAGCCACATAGTTCAGTATGTAGATACTTCAAACCTAAGTCATCTTTGCCATTATTGATATTTATGACAAGATGCGCATGTAACGGCTGTAGCGCTATTATAAAAATTAGAAATATATTTGCTATAAGTTTAATATTTTCACCCCAGGATGTAAGATAACAGAGTTTTGTATTATTTTAAAGGCTTCGCGAAGATACTTGCTAGGGAAATAGGAAACAAGCATCTTCTTGAGCCTAGGTCTAGCTGCAGGGAATCCAGCTAGACCATAAGATATCATCGGAGAATGATATTCTGTTTAACGTTAAGATTTAAAAATCAAAACTTATTCCTGCCATGATTGTCTGAGGTTTGTTTGCCCTCACACCATATTCATGAGCTGACGCTAGATAAGTCTTATCAAGCAGGTTATCAACATTTAAGTATGCACGAGCAGGCATGCCCATTGCATTTAAGTTCATACCGCCTTGGAAGTCTAATATCCAAGCATCTTCAGTTTCTGCTGTATTAGCATTATTTGTGAAATACTTATCATTGTATTTAGCACCAATTTGCATATCCCACTGACTAGTTACAGCACCAAGAGAAACATAGATTATGTTTTCTGGTGTGTACTCTATATCATTACCGGATGAAACTGATGATGACAATGGAACATCCCACTCAGATTTTTGAAATGTTGCTGCTACTTTCAATGGGTATTTAATACCTTGAACACTCTCAGCACCTTTCATAGCTGGTGATGGGAACAGGTTGTTGACTCTATACATGATTTCCACACCTTCAGAAGATGCTTCACCAGCATTTTTGTTGTTATTACCTGCATCACCACAACCAGATGCAATAGAACAAGTTTCTAACATTTTATCGTAGTCAACTATGAACCCTACAACTTCAAACGAGCTGTTTGGTCCGATGTTTCTGTAACCAATTTCAATATTGTCTGACTCTTCAGGATCACTTCCTGGTCCACCAGGTGTATATCCTTGACTATATGCAGCAAATACTGATTTACCGTTGCCCATATTATAAAGGCTAGATACAGCTATCATGGTATCACTAGCACTTGTTTTAGTTGGAGTACCAGCAGATGATCCAGTATTGTATTTACCTAATTTGTCATAATCAACATCTTCATGTCTAAGACCAAGAGTAGTAACAAAGTTACCATGTGTTATACGGTCTTGAATAGAGAATGACTCAGCCCATGCAGATTTTCTCTCACCAGGTCCCACAGCATCTGTGTGAGCGTTGCGAGTTAAAACATTGTTTGAATCTAAGACCCAATAATCTGCTTTGCCATTATCTTCTCTTTGTCTGTAATCATGATGTGATCTATAACTTATAGTAATATCATGGTTACCCATTTCTTTTTCAAGTTGTAACTGATAACCGTACATACCGTAGTCACGATGTCCGTTCGATCTTTTAAGATTTTCACCGGCAACCATACCAGAAGCATTAGTCATTATGCTACAAGCTCTTGCTTCGTATCCTGAATGTGCGTTAGCTGCACAGTCTGTACTCCAATCAATACTATCTAATGATATTGCTTTGACAGTTGAACCTGCCCCATCGCCTTGGTTAACGTTAATAGTACCAATTTTGTCCCACTGACGACTATATTTGGTTTTGTATAATTTACCAATAAACGTTGTGGTAGGGCTCATCTCATAGTTATAAGTTAATATGTATCTATGATAGTCATTGTTCATTTTATCAGCAGCAGATGCAGCATATCTTTTATATGGATTTGCAGCAAAATCTGCTCTTGTTAAACCAACATAAGATTCATGTGAAACCTCAGTTGTATTTTGACTTGATAATTCTAAATAAGAATTAGGCAATGAATATCTAATTTTAATTAAATCTGATGATTTTCTAAAACCAGTTTCATCTCCATTTGCATTTTCAAGGTCCTTATGCCCGTCATATCCGACATCAGAGAATTCTGCAACATAAGAAATTGGTCCAAATGTACCACCATAATGAATATGTTGTTTGTTATATCTCTCATCACCAAATGTAACGTTGTAATAACCTTTTGGTGAAGTTGGAATGGAACGTGAAATAATATTAATCGCTCCACTTGTTGTTCTAGGGCCGGTCCCAATTGCAGCAGCGCCTTTAAGTACCTCAATACCTTCAGCACGACCTACATCTGGGAAGAAATACATTGATGGGTTTGCATATATAGCAGGCCCTTGTAATATTCCGTCCTCTGTAATATTGACTTTTTGAGTACGTAAGGCTTTTGCACCTCTCATACCTATATTAGTCCTAAGTCCTAATCCATCCTCAGTTTGTGAGAATACACCAGGTACCTCGTTAAGTAATCTCTCAATATCGGTGTATCCAGAAGTTTTGATTCTGTCATCTCCGATATAATCAGCCGAACCTGCTATTTCATCAGTACTCTGATCACCGAAAATACTCAATGGTTTGAGTTCCTCAGCTATAACGGAACTGGCTGCAAAGACACCTAACATTAATACGGCTAGTTTCTTCATTTTTTGTCCCTTTTAAGTTAACTTCAGCTATTATATGAGAATGATTCGCATTTGCAAGTAATTTTGATACTTATTCTCATTAATTTCATCATAATTCCCTGTAAAATAGGGGTTTTTTCAATTACAGTATCGAAATGACAAAGATTAGCCTAACACCTGTGATTGACGTTGTATTTATATTGCTTATATTTTTTATGCTTGCATCTAATTTCAATAAAGTGGGAGAAATTTCTATGGATATGTCTGAACAACAATCATCTGTCAGCAAGCAAGAGATAAAAATAATTAAATTGGAAATTCTTGAGGACGAGATAGTCAGCGAGGGTAAACGTTTTTCTTTAAAGGACATACCGCAAGTAATTAATTCGTCAATAGATATCACTGATGAGCATGTTGTTGTTTTGACGAGTAATGAAAAGGTTAGTTATTCGAGACTAATGAATGTCATCGAATATTTAGAGCTTAATGATGTTAAAAACTTAAACATTGGTATACAAAAGAATGAAAATAAGTAAACCTGTAAAAAAAGAATATGATGATGATGGTTTACTACCTCTTGTTAATATTATTTTTCTTTTGCTTATATTCTTTATGATTGTCGGGGTCATAGAACAAAAAGTTAGTATGGATAATCTGAATATGCCTGCAGCCGATTTTGAAAGATACGACAATAATGAAATAAAGAAAATATTTATAGATGAAAATAATATTATTTATGTTGATGACAAAATTATTGAGATAAAAAAGTTAGATGACTATTTAATAGAAAATAAAGTTAAAGAGGTTGCCTTAATAGCTGATAAGTCATTAATGATAAAAAATATAAACTCAGTATTATCAATTTTAATTAAAAATGACATTAAAGAAATCAAATTATTGACGAATAAAAATGAATACAGATAATCTCAATATTTATTACCTTATTTCTTTTTTTATACATCTATTTTTTATGGTGACATTAACACAGACTTTTATTCAGAGAGATATTAGTCAAATAGGTGAACAAGGGATGCAAATACAAATGATTTACATCGAAGATCAAGCTGATAAAATTCTGGATGATGATTCTCCATTATCTGAGGAAAAGGATCAGATTAAGAAAGAAGAACAAACGCAGCAGGCAATCTTTGATAATAGACTACAAGGAGATAAATCAAATAAGATTTATCAATCATATTATGGGGTTATTCGAAATATTCTTGATTCTAATAAAAAATATCCGTTGCTCGCACTGCAGCGAAGACAAGAGGGGACACCTGTAGTTGAATTTACTATATTAAAGAGCGGTGAAGTTGTTAATTTAACCGTGGAGACCTCAGGTTATCGTCTGTTAGATAGAGAAGCTCAGAAGATTGTCTTAAAATCAACTCCTTTCCCACCTATCCCTGATTCTATGAAAAAAAATCATATAGATTTAAGAATTCCTATAAATTTTAATCTTCAACGCTAGTAGAATACCATTTCAATCGATCTCGTAATTTTACCACACCACCTATGATAAAGATTGTTGGCGCTGATGGCTTTTCATTCTTAACAACACAAGGCATGTTCTCAAGATCTGAAATATACTCCTTTTGAGTACTTGTTGTCCCCTGTTGAATTAATGCACACGCAGTATCTTTTGGTAAACCATGCTTTACTAATTCTGAGCAAATGATATCTATAGATACCAAACCCATATAGAAAACTATGGTTTGGTTTGGTTGAACAAGCTTATCCCAATTAAGATCTAATTTACCTTCCTTTAAATGCCCAGTGACAAAAATACAGCTTTGTGCATAGTCACGATGAGTTAGTGGTATTCCGCTATAAGCTGAGCATCCACTTGCGCTAGTAATGCCGGGAACAACTTGAAACGATATTTTTTCATCAACAAGAGTGTCTATTTCCTCACCGCCTCTTCCAAAAATAAACGGGTCTCCTCCTTTTAGGCGGAGGACTTTTTTTCCTTTTTTTGCATAATTGACGAGCAGTTGATTAATTTCCTCTTGTCTTACAACATGATTATCTCTTTCCTTGCCAACATAAATTTTATCAGCGTCTCTTCGAATCAAATTGACTATAGATGGATGGACTAATCTATCGTATAAAGCTACATCTGCTTGCTGCATAAGCCTTAGTGCCTTGAAAGTTAGGAGGTCAGGGTCACCGGGACCGGCTCCAACAAGATAGACTTCACCTTGATTTGCGACAGATTCATCAAAATTATCAATTTGATGATTTAGAAATGCAAGCGCATCATCGTTTCGTCCAGCTAAGACTAACTCTAGAAATTTGCTATTTAACATCTTTTCCCAAAATATCTTATTGGAAGAGAATTTTTTCATTTTTTCTCGCACCTTTATTCTATTTTTTGAGACGATCTCTGCAAGTTTTCCATAATTAGCTGGAACCATTGTCTCTAATTTTGTCCTGAGAACTCTTGCTAAAACTGGTGATGCTCCTCCAGTAGAAACAGCAATTGTAATATCTCCTCTTTCTAGAATAGATGGAAATATAAAATCACAAAGATTCGGTTCGTCTACAACATTGATTAAAATATTTTTTTGATTACAATCTTTGGCAACTTGCATGTTAAGTTCCCTATCATCAGTTGCCGCTATTACAAACTGATAATTTTTTTTTGACAATATACTGCTATTGTAATTTTCTTCTAGTAATTTGATTTTGAATTTATTAGATAATTCAGTTATATAAGGAGTGAATTCAGGAGACACAACAGTAATGTTAGAATTGGCTTTTACTAGCAAGTCTAGTTTTCTTTCCGCAACATTGCCTCCCCCAATAACAAGGCAAGATAATTTATCTAATTTCATAAAGAATGGAAAGTATTTCATTTTATTTAGTTACTTCTTGATTCCAGCTTTTTTATACCATTCTTCTGCTTTATCTAAATCCTTTTCAACTATAGTTCCTTCCTCATGAATCATTCCCAGAGTAGTGGCAGATCCAAGCATGCCCTGACCAGCGGCTTTCTCGAACCACTCTACGCATAAACTTGAATCCTTTTCTGTACATTCGCCCTCAAAATACATAAAGCCAAGTCCATGTTGTGCAAGCGCTAATCCTTGTTCTGCAGCAGATTTCATATAAGAAAATGCCTTGTCCTCATTTGCTAAGCAACCCAGACCATTTTGCAACATAATTGCCATTCTATAGAGTGCGTCAGGATTTCCCTCTTCAGCTATTGGAGATAGTAATTTAAAAGCATGAGCGAAGTTTTTAGTCTCGAAAGCTGCGATGCCACTCTCTAGTTCCATAGCCCTGTTATCCCTGTAATCCATTAACTTAATAGTTCCTCTAGCTTTCCATCCATGTCGTGTTCAATTAAATCATCAAAACCACCAATATGATAATCATCAATGAAAATCTGTGGGACAGATTGTCTTCCTGATTTCTCTATCATTACTTTCATTTGCTCAGGATCGACATCTATCATAATTTCTTTATATTCAATATTTCTTTTTTCAAAAAAGTTCTTCGCACGTACACAATATGGGCAAATTCTTGTGCTATATATAGTTATCTTTTTCATAATTAAGCCTATACCTTATAGTGCGTAATAACGCGATTAACATTTTTTTGAACGATAATACCAATAACATCAAAAGAATTATCAAGTTTAATCTCTGGATAATTGTTATTAATAGGAAGCAAATATTTTTCATTATTAATAACTACAAACTTTCTAAACCATCTGACGCCTTCGTATTCGACGAATATATATTGATCGCTTCTACAACTTCCAGATGGATCTACAATTACAATACAATCTTTAGGGAACTCTGGTTCCATACTGTCATCTGTTACTTGTAAAGCATAAGGCTCTGATGATCCACACTCACTATGTAAATCTGTAATTTTGGTATTTTCTTCATTCATTTAAATATTCTCAACAAAAAACTTATTATGATACTTATTATTATTGCTGATGTAATAGGAAAATAAAAACTAAAGTTATCTTTTTTTATGTGAATATCGCCCGGTAATTTACCCAATCCTATGTTACTCAAGTATGGATAAATCAGACCTAATAAAATTAGGACGAGCCCTAAAGTTATTAAAAATTTGGACATATATTTAGCCTGTATTTCTCATGCCGATAGCAATGGCATGAATAGTTCTCAATAGTGGATCAAATATAACATCATTATCCTCATTTGCTTTTCTATGTGCTTTTATAAGCATCACTTGAATATAATTAAGTGGATCCAGATAAGGCTGTCTTCTATTCAATGACAAAGAGAGTTTCATATTCTCTGACAATAGTTCATCAGATTGTACAATTTTTAATAACATCGATACAGTTAGTTTATACTCTGATTCGATATCAGTAATTATATTTTCTGATGCATCTTTATTTTGAACAAGTTGAGCATAATCTTTCGCGATATCCATATCACATTTCGATAATGCCATCTGAATATTGTCAAGCAGCACTCTAAAAAAAGGCCATTCTTTATACATTTGATTCAATTTAGACACATCATTGTTGTTTACTTCGACCATGTGGTTCATTGCCGTTCCTAAACCATACCAAGCGGGCAAAGTGTGTCTAGATAGCGACCATCCAAATACCCATGGGATTGCCCTAATAGAATATTTAGAGCGTTCAGTTTTTTTTCTATGTGTTGGTCTTGATCCTATATTTAGTTGACCCAACTCTTGAACTGGTGTTGCTTCATAGAAATAATCCATTATTCCTGGAGTGTCGTCTGTAAGATCTCGGTATTTTTTTTCACCAATTTTGGACATATCAATCATAGCTTCTTCAAAGTTATTTCTACAAATATCATTTTGTATAACCAGATGTTTACTTGCCTTAATTAGTCCGCCAATAGCAAGCTCCAATTCATATGATGCAGTTTGAGGTACAGCATACTTGTATGATAAAACCTCTCCTTGTTCGGTAATCTTTATCATTCCTCGAACGGTCTGATTGGGTTGAGCAAGTATTGCATTGTGCGTTGGTCCACCACCTCTACCTACAGTGCCGCCTCTTCCATGAAATAGTTTGCACTCAATATTATATTTTTTTGAAATTTCTAGAACTTGTTGTTGCGCCTGATATAAACTCCATGAAGATGACAGTATACCTCCGTCCTTGCATGAATCAGAGTAGCCTAGCATTACCTCTTGTAGTTTTTTATCTTCATGTTTACCGATTAACGAAACATACGTTTCATTACTAAATAAGCTTGCTAAGATTTCTTCAATCCTCTCTAAATCATCAATTGTTTCAAAAAGAGGTGTTACTTGAATATGTGAGATTAATTTACCATCGATTTTTGTGATTAAGCCCGCTAATTTAGCAAGAGCAAGAACTTCTAAGACGTGGCTCGCATTATGGGTCATAGAGATAATATAATTTCCGAAAGCTTGTGAGCTAATTTCGGACTTCAACTGTAACATTGTCTTAAAAACATCTAAGACTTTTTTAGAGTCATCGGATAATTTATCATCAATTTGATCATAACTATAGTTTGAGTTGATTATTGACTCGAGCAATATCATTTTATCATATTCACTCATTTGATTATATTCACCTTTATCTAAAACTTTACATATCTCAATCATGGAATTTGAATGTTTAGTGGACTCTTCTCTAATATCAAGATTAACTAAATAAAAACCGAAGGTTTCAACTAGCCTAATAAAATCATTAAGTCCAAAATCATTAAGAATATTATCTTTGTCTGAAATAAGAGAATCTTTTATCAAATAAAGATCCTTTAAAAGCTCATCTTCTGATTTATATGCATTTTCGTTAGTTGATGATTTCCCTAATTTAAGTTGATTAATACTTTTAAGTCTTTCCATTAGTCTGAATCTTATAATCTTAAATTTTCTTCTATAAGGTTCTTTTGCAAAATCTTGGGTTGTATCCTTAAATGCTAAGTCATGATACTTCTCATCTACTAGTGATGACTCAAGAAATTCTCTAGAAGGATTTGTTAAGTCCATTGAATGCGTTAATAGTGTAGATAGCTTTTGAGCTCTCCTTACATATTCATAAATTGCTGTCTCAGCATGCATATAGACAGTTTCTCTTGTAACTTCTGACGTTACAAATGGATTACCATCTCTATCGCCGCCAATCCATGAGCCAAATTTAATAAAACTTGGTATTTTAATATCACTAGAATGATAGACCCTCTTCACTGCTTTTTCTAAGTCACTATAGACCTCAGGAATTGCTTTAAAAAGAGAAGTCCTAAAATAATATAGGCCATTTTCAACCTCATCGATAACTGTAGGTTTTTTCAATCTAACTTCGTCAGTTCTCCACAATATAAGTATTTCTGCTTGTAACTCTTCTATAAGCTCTTCTCTTTTAATTGATTGCCCCTTATATTTTTGAAGCTCAAGAATTGTATTAAAAATTCTTCTCATTGCTTCGAGCTTACTTCTTCTTTTAGCTTCAGTAGGATGGGCTGTAAACACAGGTGAGTAGTGTAAAGTACTAATAAGAGTCTGTAGTTTATCTGTATCGATTTCAGATGACTTGCAATCTCTTAAAGTTTGATCAAATGAACCTTCCCATGAATCAAATCCAGATTTTAATCTATCTGTTCGATTGATATGCTGATAAGCCTCTTCAGCGACATTAACTAAAGCAAAATATTTTGAAAAAGATCTGATGACATTTTTTAGAGTACTAGTGTCTAAACGTTCTATATATCTTATAAGTGAGTCGTGTTTTGCTTTATTTTTATTTTTTCTCAGATTGATAAAACCTTTTCTGAGTTTTTCTACAGCTAAATAAACCTTTTCGCCAGCATGAGTTTTAATAACATTACCGAGTAATTTACCTAAAAGTTTTACGCTAGAGCGAAGCTGCGCATCAGTTAATTTATCGAAAGTTTTAAGAAATTCACTCATTTTGGCTCACAATCTACGAGTTTTGGCTTTATAATATTAGTCCCTTCTTGAAAATAGAGCCCAAGATACCTTTAAAATTATCAATGTACAAGCTTGACAAATTTAAATTTGCACTTTTCGTCTTTTATTTAGGAAGAATTTTTGAAGAAGATTTTTAGATTCACCTAAGTCATCAAATCTATTAACTTGGGGTTTATGGTGACATGATGAAGATTCATATATTCTTGGTCCGTGCATTACGCCTCCGCTTTTCTGATCTTCGGCACTGTAATACAAATCTGATAATCGGGCATAACTTATTGCTTGTGCACACATCGGGCACGGCTCTAAAGTTGTTATAATACTGCAGTCCAGTAGCCGTTCATTTTTAAGTCTACTCATTGCCGATTGAATAGCCAACATTTCCGCGTGAGCAATTGATGATTTCATCATTTTCATTTGATTGTAACCACTTGCGACTACTTCCATAGTTTCATTCCTAAAAATAACTGCTCCCACTGGGACTTCATCCTGACTGTAAGCAAACTTGGCTAATTCAATGGCAAAATCATACAACATTGCATGCTGCTCACTATCTAATTTACTCACTTACTTGTTTCCTTAAATTTAATAACTTCCCCAATTGGACTGTCTAAAATTTCATCTTCCCTCATAACACAGTTTCCTCTTATAATTGTATGAATCGGCCAACCTTTTACTTTCATACCATCATAAGGCGTCCATCCACTTTTTGATTTTTGATCTGAATTTTGAATAATATTATCCTTTTTCATATCAACAATAGTGAAGTCTGCATCATAACCAACAGCTATTCTTCCTTTGTCTTTAATTTTATGAATTCTCTCAGGGCCATAACTCCATAGTTGGACTAATTTTTGTAAAGATAATTTATTGTTATTAACATGATTCAACATAATAGGAACAAGCGTTTGAACTCCAGGTGTTCCAGAGGGTGAACCGGGATATTCCATAGCTTTTTCATCTAATGTGTGTGGAGCATGGTCTGATGCAATTATGTCAACGACACCATCATTCAACGCTCTCCAAAGCGCATCTTGATGTTTTTTTTCACGAATTGGTGGATTCTGCTGAGCTAAGGTACCTAACATGTCGTAGCAATCAGGTGCATGCAATGTAAGATGATTAGCAAGTAGCTCTACACTTGCTGTATCTTTGTTTTTAGCTAGAAATGTCATTTCTTCTTGAGTAGTTATGTGTAGTATATGTACTCTTCGATTATGTTTTTTGGCTAAATTCACAACGCGCTTTGTTGCAGAGAGACAACTTTCGGGAGAGCGCCACTCGCAATGCTTTGCGACGTCATTACTGTTGCCAAGAATAGTTTTCATGTTCTCCATCATTATCATTTGATCTTCTGCATGAACTGCAATTACACGACTTCCATTGGATACAACCGCTTCGACTTCCTCATCAGTAGCTGTCATTAAATCTCCAGTACTTGCTCCCATAAAGATTTTAATCCCACATACCCCAAGTAAGTTTTCCCACTCACTGAGATTAGAACTAGTTCTCTGTGTGCCCCCTAAATAAAATGCATAATCTGTCCACGCTCCTCGAGCAGCCCTACTTAATTTATCAGCAATAGTCTCAGGAGTAATAGTTAATGGATTTGTATTTGGCATTTCAAAAATCCCAGTAACTCCACCTGCAGCTGCAGAAAGCATTCCAGACTCAAGTGTCTCTTTACCCTCAAGACCAGGTTCTCTAAAATGAACTTGAGAATCAATAACGCCAGGAAGTACATGTAGGCCAGTACAATCAAGTATCTTTTCAGACTCAAAAGATTTATCAGAAATTAGTACTATTTTACCTTCTTGTATATAAACGTTTGTCCTTAAAAGTTCGTCATTAATCATAACGAGGCCATTTTTCAGACATAAATTATAGGGATAATCTGATGACATACTAATATGCTACCATTTTAGAAGAATTAATGCATAATACGTAATACAACATGCAAAAGATTATTGATAATTTGGGTATAACTATATCTGCAGTGTGTGCCATACATTGTGTATTATTACCAGCTATATTCATCATTGCGCCATATTCATTTCTAGCAAGTCATGAATTTCATGTGGCATTAATATATTTCATTCTTCCATGTGCTGCGATTGCCTTCACAATAGGTTGTAGAAAACATGGTGACCGTAAAGTTGCAATTATAGGGTTTATAGGAATATTATTATTAGCATTTTCAATTATGTTTCATGAATTTGCTCACGGAGAACAACATTCTGAAGAGACTATAACAATACTTATCACGATTGCAGGAAGCATTATGTTAATTTTATCTCATCTTAGAAACAGAAAGTTGTGTGCAAAAGAAGATTATTCTTGCCACGAGTAAGACTATCTAATAATCTACTGCTGTTATAACAGCTTGGAATGGACCGCTTCCCATATTTATCACAGGAGGAGTAGCTCCATTTTCAAATATTGTCATTCCTTCACTAATTCCGAAAGCAACATTCAAAGACTTTAAATTTTCAGTAATGGTTACAGCCGTACCAAAAGTTTGAATACCAGCTAATTGATCGACATCACTGCAGTCAGATGTTTTAAGACCTGAGCTAGTTATTAGAACACCTGAAATGTCACTCCCAGTTCCATTTAAATTCTCTGCTGTAACGGAAGTAACACAACTAGCTGAGCCATTAAAACTAGTAAGTTGTGCTCCCCAAGTCCCCGCTGTAATTGCAGATGAACCACATGTCGTAGAACCGCCTGCACTCTCATTACCAGTACCAGATACTGTCCCACAAAATACACCGTTATCAGTTCCAGACTTAGAACCCTCTTTTGTTTCATTAAATTGTGCAGAATATTTAACATTGAAAACATTGTCTATTACCATATAGCCATGGGTGTACACTCCTGGGTCAGGCCTATAAAATGTTGCACCTGAAAATGCGCCAGCATCTCCTGTACCAGTCATATTGACGCTAGCTCCACTTGTTCCTCCATCAAAAGTCAAGAAACAGGAGGTAATTACTGCGGTTGCAGATGTTGTTGGTGCAGTAGGTGCAGAAGTACATAAATACATCTTGTACATAGTTATCCCATACTCATCAGGTTGTACAGAACAACTATTGTCAGTAACGGTTATGACACCACTGGATGAAGCACAAGCTGCATAGCTATTAATTGGCGCTATTAAAAAAATTAGAGCAATGAATACATATCTTTTCATATTAAAAACCACTCGCTGTAACAGTTATTTCGCCACCGCCTTTGACAGTAACCATATTATTTTCTCTTCTAACTTTTTCGTACATTCTTTCTTGGTTTAATTTTCCAAATGAGAATGCGTTTCTAGAAACTGTAAATATACCTGGTTGATTCTTCCTTTCATTACAGCATAGAACATAATTAAGTTTTATAAATGCATTGTAGGAGTTAGAAAAACTATCATCTTGCATTCCGCCTTCAACAGTTAGTCTTGATGTTGGTTCCATGTACAAACTGAACATCTCGCCATGTCTAATTCTTTTTGTAGGATTACTCCACTGATATTTCTTATAGTAAAATTTTGCCCATGGTAAATATGGAAGATATGTACCTATTTCAGCATCATATCCACCTGCTGCGACTTCTGGTACAGTATCAATATGGTGCCTTTCTGTCATAGCTTCATAAAGGTTAATATTTATATCATACACTGTTGACTTCATCTCAAATCCTAATCCTGTTCTTGCATGACCATTATTAAATTCATGATCATAAAAAACATTAAAGCCATACATTCTTGTCATATCTTGATTCATCATTCTGTATACAAGACCAATATTTAAAGTTTCGTCATCATCGAAAGTAGAGTAAGAAACCTGATTTAGGAATTTATTGTAATCGTCACCACCTAATTCAAATAATGTTATGACTCGAAATGTTGGTTTGGAATCTGCCCTTGATCTTGTTTCCATTTCTATTAATCGTAAACTTGACAGATTATCTCTTGCCCAAGTTTCTATGGCAGAATCACCATAAGAATACACGCCTTGAACAGCCATATCTTTTGCCTGTTTCACAGCATTATTTACTCCTTCTCCAGCATGTGCTGCAAATGAAGAACAGAGTAAGACTATATATAAGAACTTTCTAATATACATAATTCCCCCTCAGAATTTAATAATAACTTTTGTTTAGTGAATGTCAAAGACAAATAAGTAAAATTATTAGGACACACCCTCTAGATTTTTCAGATTATCAAGGGCTGGTTTATAGGCATTATCAATCTTCAATGCCAATTTAAACATCTCTTTTGATTTTTCATTATTCTTCGTTGCCAGATATGCAATACCTAGATTATTGTATAATTCTTTTGCCTCAATTTTTTTATCCAATGCTTGTTCTAGAGTTTCAACACATTTTTTATATTTGACATTTTTTAAATAGTAATTAGAAATATTGATATAAGGAATTGGATCACTATTAGATAATTCGACAACTCTTTCATAGTGATACTCTGCTTCTTTAGGGTTAACAACATTGTATACATTCGCTAAATTGTTATGAGCCTCGGATGAATCTTTATTTATATCTATCGCTTTCTTGTAGGATTCAATAGATTTTTCATAATTCTTTAGGTGCGCATATATAATTCCTAAACTATAGAATGATTGAAAAATTTTTTTATCAAGCTTAATTGCTTTTTTATGTTCTTTTAAAGCAAACTCTAAATCATTAGAGTGATACAAAATATTTCCAAAGTTACTATGATAAATTGCAATATCAGGCTGTAAATCTATTGCATTAGAAATATTCTTTTTTGCAGAGTTTAGATCACCTTGAACTAAATCTATTAATGATAACAAATGAAAGGCATCGGCATTTTTACTGTCCTGTTGAATGACTTTTTTATAAATTGCTTTCGCATCATCAAGTTGATTTCTTTTCTGAAGATCTATGGCTTCCATCATTGCTTGTTTCACAAAGAACTCACTCATAATTACTTAACTCATCCTTTACTTTTGAAATTACCGATTCCCATTCATCTGGAATATCTTGTCTAAATATTCTAACACTTTTGTACCATGGTGTAGTGCTTATGTGTGAAATTTCCCATCGCCAATTTGGAACAAAGGGCAAAAGTAGATATGTTTTTTTATTTAAGGCTCCGGCAAGATGTGCTATGTAATGATTCACTGTAATTACTACATCTAAACTTTCAATCGCTACTGCAAGCTCATTAGCATTTGTATATTCGATCTTTGAATTAAAAAAACTTGGCAAACTCTCTTCATGAATATTCGTATCTAAACAAATAACGTTGTGTTTATTTGAAAAAAGATCGTTGAAAAATTCTTTTGGTATAGAGTCTTCCTGATATGATTTTAATTTTTCGTCAGTTTTATAAATTAAACCGATATTTGTCTTATTTGTAATAGCTTTCTTATTTACATCACCGTTAACTTGTATATAGGGAAAGTCACTATCTGTATTATTCGGGTTGTAATCTAGAGAATATGGGAGTGATCCAACGTGTAGATAATAATCGTGTTCGGGTAAATCATCTAAGTTAACTACACTATCTATCCAAGTCTGTTTTTTTAATAACTCTCTCATAAAACTATCTGATTGAATAATTACTTTACATCCATCTTTTTTAAGTTCCCTAGCTAATCTAATAAATTGCAATAAGTCTGAATATGAGCCTTCATCAATTATTAATAATTTTTTATCATCTAGATTTTGACCAGACCATTCTTTTTTACTTCCACTATAATTTTGTGAATATATTTTCTTACGCCATTCATATTCTTTCCAGCCTTCAGTGTAATTTCCAGATAAAAGATAGCACATAGCCAGATTTATTCTTGCATCAGGATATTCTGGCATTATATCCACACATTTTTTTAATGTTTCAACTGCTAAGTCAAACTGTTTCTTCTCTTGGTACACAATGCCAAGCAACATATATGCGGCTACATAGTCCTGTGAAATATTAATTGCTTTGTAAAAGCAGGCAATTGCATCATCATATTTTTTTAATTTTCTAAAAGCTTCGCCTTGGTAAAAATGAACGGGAGCAATTTTCTCATTGAGTTCAATTGCATCATTAAATGCTGATATCGCATCTTTATAATTTTCAGAGGCACTGTAGGCACAACCGAGTGTGGTATGATATCCAGCATTTGTGTTGTCTATAGAGATTGATTTTTTTACAAGCTCTATAGAATCTTTGAACTCTCTTTTATAAATTTTTATGGAAGACAAAATATGATATGCATCAGCATTTTTCTCTTGGGATAATATCTCATGGCAGACTATCTCAGCTTCAGAAAGCTTATTTTGACCGATCATATTTATCGCTTTATTGATCTCTTGTTGAATATCTTCTTCTATCATAATTAATTTCTAAGAATTGGTCACGCTACAAAAAAGGGAGTGATAAGAACACTCCCTTTTAAGTAGAATTACTTAACTTTTTACGGTGCGTATGAGAAAGGTCCTGATAAACCGACTCTATCAGGTTTTGGACTCCAATTTTGCCCAAAATCTGTATAAGACTGTTTATTGGTTTTACTCACTTCTACAGGGTAGCCTGGATTGATAGCTAATGGGTGATATTCACATTTAGCTACATTACCATTCCCGTCCTCTACAGCATCCATGTCCCATTCGCCAACATCACCAACTTTCAAAGTTTTCTTGTTGCCGCTTATATCGCAGGATATTGCTGCTCTTTTTACGCCCATTACTTCGCCAACTAGACTAGCAATAACACCTAGATGACCGCCATGTTTACCGCCATAAAGCTCTTCTAAAGCTTGGGCTTGTTCATCTGTGGCATTTTCATCGATATATAGTGCTATTTTAAATCCACCTTCAGTTAATTGCGGACCAGGTGCATGTAACCAGATTGATACTTTTAGTCCATCCAGTTTAACATCATTTAGGTGGCCTTTTTTAATATCCCAAACTAACATAGCTTCACAAAAGCCCTCTGTAGGTGTTTGTAGATACAAGCATGGACACATTATATCGCAATTGCAGTTTTCAGCGTAATCTCCCTCTAAACTCCAACTCATGTCTTCTCCTCAATAGTTAATTAACACAATAATCTTAATATAAACCATTAGAAAAATATACTAAATGAATTATATAAGAGTTTCTTAATATTCTTATAAGAAAGATGGTTGTTATCAAATTGAATTTTTTTTGTTAAATTGTTTAAGGGGGATATTCGAATGAGTTCCAAAGAAATACGTTTAAGGTATAGCGAGAGCGTTCCTTGTCGAGGTTCATGTCCTGCTGATACTGACATACCAGGATATCTTGAGGCTATATATCATGGTGATTACGACAAAGCCTATGATATAAATTTCAATGATAATTTCTTTCCTGAAATTCTGGGGAGAGTTTGTTCGCGACCATGCGAAAAATCATGTAGACATGGGGAGGATGATAATGGTCAATCTGTATCAATTTGTTTCTCTAAACGTGCTGCAGGAAAGTTTTCTACAGATTATAAACCTAAGCTAAAATTTAAGCTAAGACCTACAGGAAAAAAAATACTTATAATAGGGGGTGGTGTCGCAGGTATGGCTGCTGCTGCTCAACTAAAAAGATTTGGTCATGATTTAACAATTTTCGAAAAACATAATTCACTGGGAGGAATGTTAAACCAAGGCATCCCTGTTTTTCGCTTACCTAGAAATGTTATAGAAAAAGAGATAAAGCAAATAATTGATTTGGGTATTAAATTTCAACTAAATAGAAGTGTCGATTCTTATGAAGAATTGAAAGAGTTATCAGGTGAGTTTGATGCTGTAGTATGTGCAATGGGAACTCTAGTACCTAACCTAATAAATAAAGAGTTTAGTGCATCAGATAATGTTGAAGATGGTTTAGATTTTTTGTTAAGAGTTAATGAGTTTAATGATAAGGCAATAGGTAAAAACGTAATAGTTATTGGAGGCGGCTATACGTCTATGGATTGTGCTCGAACAGCACTTAGACTTGGTGCAAAAAGTGTTAAAACATTTTATAGAAGAGAAAGCGGTGATTTAGAAATATTACCAGGAGAACTTGATGAATTAATTAATGAAAAAGGTAAAATGATTTTCAGAGCTAGGCCAAAAAAACTTATTAAAATAGATGGGAAATTAAAGTATCTCGAGCTTGTTGAAACTAAAATTGATCCTGCGAACAAACAGCTAAAAGATGTGAGAGGTTCTGAATTTAGAATAAAGGCTGATCATATTATTTTAGCAATTGGACAAAAGCAGAACTTTATAACAAAAAAAAGATTGGATAACGTTTTTAATGCCGGTGATTATAAACTTGGGGCGACAACACTTATAAATGCTATTGGAGACGCCAAAGATGTTGCTAGGAATATTGATAAGTTTCTTATGAAAAGAGATGCATTTGTTCAAAAATATTCTATAGAAGAAAATAAATCTACTAATAGAGATTTGAAATTGAATTACATACCGATAACAGAAATGAGATTGAAAAGAATCTCAATGCGTGATTTCAAAGCTGAAGTTGAACTGGGTTATAACAAAACTGAAGCAAACACCGAATCCTCAAGATGCTATTTGTGTCATTATCAATTTGAAATTAACGACGATCTATGTGTTTTATGTGATGAATGCTTGTTGGTAAGACCTGTGCATGAATGTATAAAAGAGATATCGTATAAAACTGTGAGTAAGACTGGTGAGGTCATTTTTAAAAAAATTTCTCCTGGCAAATCTCATGGGATTTATCATGGATCATTATACATAGATCCGAAAGTCTGTGTTAGGTGTGGTGAATGCGAAAAAGCATGTCCTACAGGTGCAATTAAATTAAGTAAAATATCCAAATCTTATGCGAAAGCCTAAATTTAAGAATGTTAATGTTACATGTCCTCATGATTGCCCTGATACATGTTCTCTTACTGTGACTGTCGATAAAAAATCTGGTAAGGCAGTTCACCTTAAAGGAAATGACAAGCATCCCATCACAAAAGGTTTTTTGTGTAATAAAGTTAATCATTATCTCGATCTTGTCTACAATAAGAATCGTGTGCTCTATCCACATATTAGGATAGGGCCTAAAGGTAAAAAAGGTAAGTTTAAAAAAGTGTCATGGGATTATGCGCTTAAGCTTATCGCAAAAAACATAAATACTAATTTAAAACAGTATGGTGGTGATTCAATACAGCCTTATTCATATTCAGGCACACTTGGTATGCTCGGATATTGGGGTATGTCAGAGAGATTTTGGAATAAAGTAGGAGCGTCAAGATTAGGTAGAACTATATGCATCGCCGCAGCCTCAACAGCAGGAATTTATACATATGGTGCAGCTTGTGGACCTGCTATTGATGAGGTTCCGAAAAACGATTTAATAATTCTATGGGGTACAAATGTAGCTTCAACTCATGTTCATATGGTCCCATTTCTAGAAGAGGCTAAGAGGAAGGGTGCTAAAATTATCTGTATAGATCCAAGAGAAACTAGGACAAGCAAAATGAGTCACTGGCACCTTCAGCCTAAACCGGGGACAGATTCAGCATTAGCACTAGGTATGATGAATGAAATAGTAAAAAATAATTTACATGACAAAGCATTTTTAAAAAATCACACTACTGGTCATGAGGAGTTTATTAAAAAGGAACTTCCTAAATACACTCTAAGTAAAGTTTCGGAAATAACTGGTATAAGCCAATCTAATATAAAGCAACTAGCACATGCATACGCGAAATCTAAAAGAAGTTATATTAGGCCTAATTATGGTCTAAATAGACACAGAAACGGCGGAATGATGACAAGAACCATAATGCTATTGCCTGCAATAACAGGGGCATGGAGGCACAAAGAATCAGGGTGTTTTGTAGGATCAATTGAAGAAATGTGGAACGTAGATTTACAAAAACTTCAACGTCCAGACTTACTTGAGGGTAAAAATCCAAGATCAATTAATATGATACAAATTGGTAATGCACTCAATGACTCAAAACTCAATCCTCCAATAAAACATCTATTCGTTTGGAATTCGGACATTGCAAATTGTACACCAGACAGCGGAAATGTTCGCAAAGGATTGCAGAGAAAAGATTTATTTACAGTAGTTCATGATACTTTCTGGACAGACAGCTGTATGTATGCTGATGTGGTATTACCTGCTGACACTCAACTCGAGCATACAGATCTTCATGCTCCATATGGCCATTATTATTTTAGCTTGACCCAACAAGCTATAAAGCCATTAGGTGAAAGTAAATCTAATCAAGATTTATTTAGAAAATTAGCAAAGTACATGGGCTTTAAAGAGGCATGCTTCAAAGAGACAGACGAAAGTATGATCAAAAACATGATTGATTCCAAACACAACCCATTATTTAGAGGAGTTACATATAATAAACTTAAAAAAAATGGTTGGGTTAAAGGAGATATTAATAACCCAAGACGAGATTATCTAAAAAATGGGTGGCCAACTAAAGATAAAAAGATACAGATCTACTCTGAAGATACAAAAAAGATTGGGCTTGGGGCCTATCCATCATATACGGAAGAATTTAAAAAATCAGAGTTAAATAATAAATATCCTATTCAAATTCTTAGTCCTGCAACACATCAATTTATTGGTAATTCATTTGTACCTGTTGAAAGACTGAGAAATATGGCTTCAAGACCAACGATTGAGATATCTTCTGTAGATGCAAAAAAAAGAAAAATTGAAGATGGAGATTTGTGTAGAATATTTAACGATGTTGGAGAAACTTTTGCTCACGCTATCATTAAAGATTCAATGCTTGAAGGAGTCGCTTCCACTCAAAAACAATACAAGGGGTCTTTAGTTAAAAATGGTCTTAATGTAAATGCATTAAACTCACAAGATTTAACTGATATGGGTGATGGTCCAATTTTTTATACAGTTATGGCTCAAATCAAAAAAGTTTAATTATACTTATAAATATATGGCTGGAATTCAAACTAAAGAAATGCTAAATGGTGATATTTATATCGGTGAAACAAAAAATGGCTTAAGGCACGGCAAAGGTACACTAAAAACTAGTAATAATAGATCGTATGAAGGTTATTGGAAAGATGACAAACCTCATGGATTTGGAAAGAATACGTTCCCCAATGGCAAAATTTATACTGGAGAGTTTTTTAATGGGAAGCCAATTGGTGAAGGCCTTTGGACTTACTCAGATGGGCGTACTTACCGAGGGAAATGGGTAAACGGATCTTTTATAGGCACTGAGGCAAAAGAAGATGTTCGTAGCTTTCGATTAGCAACAAAAATCATAAATATTATCGTAATATCTTTTCTTATTGTTGCTGTTTCTTTTTGGATACTTTCTTTCCTGAAACTTATTTAATTGGTGAGAGGAACGCAGTTATAACAGCCTCTTGGTTTGTATATACAAAAAAAACATAGAAAACCAATAATCCTACACCAAAGATTTTTTGATTAATAAACTTATCTAGGCGAGAAAATTTACCAATACACTGACCAAAGTTATAAGCAAAATATCCTACTGCAATAAAAAAAATCAATCCTATAAGTGTTAATATATATTCCATAAATAGAAAATATCAACTCTGTAAGGACATAACAAGTTTTATTCTAGCTGAACGTTAATTTTCTTTGGTATTAGACAAACTGAATCGTCAAAAGCATTTGAATATCTTATAAACATTCCAAATGGTGTAGTTGCATCTACAAGTCTATCGAAAATTATACCAGCACCTGTGCTAAGAATAGTATTTTTATCAAGTTCCTCTTCCTTTTTTGGAATAACGCCAAACTCACCAGATAGAGCTCCAACTTTACAAATAATATTTATAGGTCCACAGTTGGCCTGGTAATTAATAGTCCTTGGAGTTTTAAATTTCATCCTTGTTTCCGATGAATATAAACTACATTTTGCCTCAAGCTCTACCTGATGCTCGTCATAAGTCTTTATCTCCATAGGGAAATTATAGGTACCAGATATTCTCGTACTGCAAGAAGAAAAGATAAATAAGGAAATTAATATAAAATATTTATGCATTTGTAATTATGACAAAAGTGATTCACTATAGTTCCATAACTTGTCTGCTGCAGTAAGATCATATGACACCTTGGAAGTTTTTTTAGGGTAACATTTATCAAAATATAATCCGGAGATATCCTTAATATCTTTGTGTGTAGCTAAATAGACTGCTGTCTTCGCACCCTCTTTTGGTGAAATTCCAAAATATTTAATTATACAAGCCGCTGTTTTATAAAAAATATTATTATTATTAGCAAAATTAGTATTTACTACCCCTGGATGTAGACAGTTTATAATATGACCTGTATCTGCATATTTTCTATGCATTTCATATGTAAGATAGATATTAGCTAACTTACTTCTCTTATAAGCAAACCATCCATTGTAGTTATAGTTATTCTGATAATCGCTTTCATTCAGTTTTATATTACGATGTGCAGCAGAACTTACATTTATAATGCGCATGCATTTGAAATATTTGATTAACCTTGTAGATAAGATGTAGTAACTCATATGATTAAGTGCAAAAGTCATTTCTATATTTTCATTTGTTAACATGCGATCCATAAAGATACCGCCAACATTATTAATTAGTATATCTACCTTGTCATAAGAGTGAATAATCTTACTAACTATCTCTAAGTTAGCTGAAAACAAAGATAAATCTGCGCTATAAATTTGAATATTAATATTATGATTAGTTAGTAGATCAGAACGAAGAATTTCAAGCTTTTCATAACTCCTAGATATTAAAATAAGATTATGTCCATAAGATGCTAACTGTTTAGAAATTTGTAATCCTATTCCAGAAGTTGCGCCAGTAATTACTGTAGTAACCATAAAGATATTCACTCATGAATCAAGTAATTGATTAATTGCTTAAAGATTTTATTGTTCACTGGAAGTATTTTTTCAAGAGAAAATAAGGCTTGGTCTAAATAGTCTTCACAGAGAGCCAAAGACTCATCTCTACTTAAACAATTTAAAATGTTTATAGATGTCTTACCAACTTCATCCTCATCATCTAGGTCATCCATGATCTGGAAAATTTTGCCAAATAGCATTCCAAAATTCCTTGCATGTCTTATAACTGTAGAGTTTGATTTATTTAATATGAAAGGTGTACTAGTGCAGAATTCAAACAAACATGCGGTTTTTAACTGATGTATTTGTAAGATCTTTTTTTTGGTTAGTTTTTTAGATTTTAATAATAAATCTAATGATTGACCTCCTGCTAAGCCGTTCATTCCTGCCAGTTCACTAAGCAATCTGTTTATTTGATTGTTTTTTGAATGTGATATTAGTTCAAATGCTAAAGTGAGCAAACTATTTCCAGCGAGTATAGCTTGTGCCTCATCATATCTTTTATGAGTAGCCAGCTTACCCCGGCGGTAATCATCATCATCCATGGATGGAAGGTCGTCATGTACTAGTGAATAACAATGAATTAATTCAATAGCAAGCATAGGACAATAATATTCCTTTTTAGCTAGGCCTAGTTTTCTTGAGAATACCTTGAGAAGAATTGGGCGAATTCTTTTCCCGCCATTATTAATACTATACCACATAGCGCTATGTAACTTACTTTGTGGCCTTAGTTTTAAAAAAACTTTTTTAATCTCACTGTCAAAAATAGTCTTTTCTTTTTCAATAAACTTATCTATTTTCATATCTCAATAGTTTATGATTATGACATAAGAGAATTTTAAATATGAGCTTTTATAGATTTTTTATTACATTATTAATATTGCTTCTAATTATTTTAGCTAGTGTTTACTCTGAGGATATATATCAGATTTTAGATAGAAATCTTTTAATCATGAAGCGATATAGTAATAATCTAGGTACTATCTTTATAGTTATTTATTTTTTTTCATACATTGTATTAACTACTTTATCTCTACCTGTTGCGCTATTGCTTGGCCTTTTAGCTGGAATGATATTTGATTTAAGCACAGCAATAATTTTAATATCATTTGCTTCCTCTATCGGAGCAACCTTGGCCATGTTATTATCTCGATATTTATTTAGAGACTTCGTGAGAATTAGATACGGACACTATCTTGATTCTATTGAAAAAAACTTTATAACAGATGGTCTATTTTACTTATTCGCTCTCAGAATGACTGTATTAATGCCTTATTTTATAATCAATTTAGCATTTGGATTAGTAAATATAAACATATTGAGGTTTTATATAGTTACACAACTGGGTATGTTGCCCGGAAGTACGCTAATTATAATGATAGGTAATGAGTTAACTAGCTTAATTTATAATAAAGAGCTTATTTCAATCGATCTAGTAATACTTTTAACTGCTGCTGGATTTTTACCAATTATAATTAAAAAATTATTAGAAAAAAAACAACAAATGTGAACTAGACATCATTCAGAAACTTTCCATAATCTGTGGATTTTAAACTTTTAGCTATAGTAATAAGTTGTCTTTTTGTTATATATTTTTTCTTATAAGCAACTTCTTCAGGACACATAACTTTAGATTTTTGTTTTCTACCAAGATTATAAATAAAATTACTTGCTTCTAAGAGTGATTCTATTGTTCCTGCATCGAACCATGAAAACCCTTTGCCAAGTACTTCAGCGTATAATTTATTATTTTCCATGTATCTCATATTAAGATCTGTGATTTCTAGCTCTCCTCTTTTAGAGGGTTTAAGTTTTTTAGCAACACTAGATACATTTTTATCATAAAAGTACAAACCAGTAACAGCTAAGTTTGATTTAGGTTTAGATGGTTTTTCCTTTAAGCTAACGACTAATCCAGAGCTATTTATTTCACAAATACCGAATCTCTCGGGATCTTTAACTTCATAAGCCAAGACGCTGTTTTTTTCAGACCTTGATAGTTTTTGTAATTTTCTCTCTAATCCATTACCGTAAAAAAGATTATCGCCTAACATTAATACACATGAAGATTGACCCAAAAACTTCTCTCCAATTATTAATGCATCTGCTATACCTCTAGGTTTTGATTGGACTGCATATTTAACCTTTATCCCCCATTGATATCCATCACCCAATAATCTTTTGAACGAATTTTTATCTTCTGGTCTAGTGATGATTAATAAATCTTTGATCTCACAAAGCAGCATGGCTGACAATGAGTAATAAATCATTGGTTTGTCATAAACTGGTAGAAGGCACTTAGGTATAGTATTCGTAATTGGCCTTAATCTTGTCCCATTCCCGCCGGCAAGAATGATTCCTTTTCTTTGTATCATCATTATAAATTAATTTAAATTTATCATTAATATTTAGTCTATCATATGTCTTTGACAATTCAGATCTATAAGAAAAATTTAGATGTTATGCAAGTATCTGCCGGAAAGAGGAATCGAACCCCCGACCTACGCGTTACGAATGCGGTGCTCTACCAACTGAGCTATTCCGGCTTCGATACTATCTATAGTAGGTTGATTATATTATTATATACATCTATTTATGAATATTTTCCTGAATAAATTGAAGACAAATGTAGATCCAGGAAGCACTTTAGATAAACTACTGGACGAGATGAGTATAAAGACTAAATACATTGCTATAGAAGTTAATAAACAAATTATTCCCAAATCAGAGTATAAAAAATATAAACTGAAGCACGGGGATAAAGTAGAAATTGTTACTGCTATTGGAGGAGGATAATGAATAAAAAATTAATCCTTGATGGTAAAGAATATGCATCTCGTTTGATATTAGGCACAGGAAAATATCGTGATTTTGAAGAGACAAAATCTGCAATTGTTGCTAGTGAATGTCAAATGGTCACAGTCGCTATTAGGAGGATCAATCTGGGACAAGACAAACAAGCTCATAATTTACTGGACTTTATCTCACCAAATGAGTACACAATCTTGCCCAATACTGCAGGTTGCTATACCGCAAAAGATGCTATAAGAACATGTAACATTGCAGCTGAATTGTTGGAAGGTAAAAAACTAGTTAAGCTTGAAGTACTAGGTGATGAAAAAACACTTTATCCGAATACGTTAGAGACACTTAGAGCTGCAGAAGCACTTGTAAAAAATGATTTTAAAGTAATGGCTTACACGACTGATGACCCATTAGTAGCAAAAGAGCTAGAGCAAATAGGATGCATTTCTGTAATGCCACTTGGATCAGCCATAGGATCTGGGATTGGAATAATAAATGAATTTAATATAAGAGAAATTGTAGCTAATGCTAAAGTGCCAATTATTGTTGATGCAGGAGTAGGAACAGCAAGTGACGCCTGTATTGCAATGGAATTAGGATGTGATGGTGTTCTTATGAATACAGCAATCGCCTGCGCAAAAGATCCAGTCTTAATGGCAGCTGCGATGAAAAATGCTGTAATATCTGGTTATGACGCGTATCATGCTGGAAGAATACCTAAAAAAGTAACTGGGCAATCATCGTCCCCCTCGAAAGGTCTCGTAACAGATGGAAGCTAATAGACCTATATATTACAAATCTCATAGATCTCGCTCATATAAATTTATTGAAAATAATTTGCCAAGCCTTAATGATCTTATAGTAAATAAAAAAAATATACTTTTAGATATCGGATTTGGAACTGGAGATTCATGTATAGAATTACAGAAATTATACCCAAATAAAATTATATTTGGTGTTGAAGCATACAAGCCAGGTGTATCAAGAATGATTGATAAGAATATTCATTCTTATTACGGTGATGCAACAAAATTAATTGAGGAAACTAAATCATCATCCATAGATATAATTTATATTTTATTTCCAGACCCATGGCCAAAAAAGAAGCATAGAAAAAGACGGTTAGTGAATGAATATACTTTTAAAGAGTTTATGAGAGTATTAGTGCCTAATGGAAAATTACATTTTTGTACAGACAATATAGGTTATGCTTATGAAACACTTATTATGATTAATAGGATCCTAAAAATTGATTTAAATTTTTCTAAATGTAGAGGTGATAGACCTATTACAAAATATGAGAAAAAAGCATATAAAAAAAATAACTTTATTTTTGATATAGTCGTTTATAAAAAATAATCTTATTTTTTCTCAATCAAGAGTGATATTAGAAATCCAAAAATTATACCTGTCCATATATGAGTGTTAACTCCAGAAAATAACTCGAAGGACAATATTGGAAATAACAAAGTACTAAAGAAAGTAATGAGGCAAACCAGTCCTTTTCTTTTATCGTTAATGTATAGGTTCTGCATTTTAGAAATTTTAATCAACGGAACCACAGCAAAAATTACAATGATACCGAGTGTAGCTTTAGGAAGATCGAATAACATTGGGGTTGCATATAAAAGAGTTAACATAACAATCAATGTTGTTGTTAGTGAAGAAATAGGACTGTAAGATCCAACCGACTCGTTAACTGCAGATCTTGAAAACGAACCAGAGACCGGATATGCTCCTGACATGCTGGATGCTATGTTTCCTAATCCTTGGCCAAATAATTCTTGATTTGAATTTACGGGTGTTGGATATTTATATAATTCTATTCCTTTTGAGTTTTTAATAGGCTCTTTCTGTTCAAGCTGCCGTGCTATCGCAATTGCTTCCATAAACCCAACAAAACTTATGATAACAGTATGTATTAGGAACATTATAAGTATATCACTACTTACACTAATTGATGTAAATTCAAAATTTGGAAGGCCATCGGGTATGTAGCCTACTATAGGCCCGTCATATTGTAATATTTTTGCAAGCGTTATAGTAGCGACCACTGCTGCTAAAACAGCTATATTTCCTAATATTTGAATATTTGATAGTTTAAATTTTAATATATATAAAATTGAAAGAGCAACAATAGACATCAATACCGCATAAATATTTATTGGCGTATCTATCAAAAATGCATTCAAGTTCATCATATTGTCCAGAGTAATTTTATCTATACCAAATACCTTACTAATCTGGGAACTAGCAATAATTAAAGCGGCTGCTGAAGTAAAACCTAAAATGACATGTTCTTTTAAAACAATATCAATCAAACGACCTGCTTTTACTAATGAGAGTGAAATCTGGAATATACCAACGCTTAAGGCAAGCATAACAGCTAAAGGTACATACATTCTCTCATCACCTGAGGCTAACGTTGAAATTGCTACAGCAGTAAGAAGACTAACCATGGCAACAGGGCCAGTTGCTAGATATCTTGAGGAACCAAAAAATGCTGCAATAGCAACTGGAATAAATGAAGCGTAAAGCCCATACACAGGATCTAAATTTGCAAGAGTAGCGTATGCCATTGATTGAGGGATTATAATCATTGCAATAGTTGCGCCTGCGATTATATCTCTTAAAAAATAGTATTTTTTGGATATAGCATTAGGTAACCAATTGCTAAAATTAAACGCCAATGATTTTATATAAACTAGATAATTAATGATAAACCTCTTTGGTGTTATGTTAAGTGGGTATAATATAAATATACAGTAACTTTTACAAGAAAGATCATGGAATATAGAAAACTTGGATTAACAGATTTAGAAGTAAGCCTCATCTGTCTTGGCACTATGACATATGGCGAACAAAATACAGAAAAAGAAGCACACCAGCAACTTGATTATGCTGTATCAGAGGGGGTTAACTTTTTTGATACAGCAGAAATGTATGCAATTCCACCTAGAGAAGAAACTCAAGGAAAAACTGAAGAAATAATTGGAAATTGGATTAGTGGGAGAGCAGATAGAGATCGCATTATAATTGCAACAAAAGTGGCAGGTCCTGGAATGGAATATCTTAGAGGCGGATCAAGACTAACTAGCAGTCATATAAACCAGGCTGTCAATGATTCATTGAAACGTCTTAAAACAGACTACATTGATTTGTACCAAGTTCATTGGCCTGAACGTAAAAGTAATTACTTCGGAAGATTAGGATATGAATATTCTGATGAACTAGGAGTAACTATTGATGAAACTTTAGAAGCGATGTCTAATCTTGTAAAACAGGGTAAAGTAAGGTTTATTGGAATATCAAATGAAACACCTTGGGGGACATCAAAATATCTTTCTTTATCTAAAGAAAAAGATTTACAGAAAATTGTTAGTATTCAAAATCCCTACTCATTATTGAATCGTATATATGAAGTAGGCTTGGCAGAAATAACACATCATGAAGGAGTAGGTTTATTGGCATACTCACCTCTTGGTTTTGGACAGCTTACTGGTAAATATATAAAAAAAACAGCTAATGATAGCCGATTAGGATTATATGGCGACTGGTTTACAAGATACAGCAATGATGGATGTATCGAAGCAGTGAAGAAATATAATGAAATTGCCAAAAAATATAATCTAACGCTTACAGAAATGTCACTTGCTTTTGTAAATAGCAGACCTTTTGTAACATCAAATATCATAGGTGCGACTAAGTTAGATCAGCTAAAAGAAAATATTGATTCAGTAAATATTAAGTTAAGTGATGATTTAATTTCAGAGATTAACGATGTTCATTTTAATAATCCTAATCCAGCGCCCTAATACAGCTTGATTCAGCTATTAAAATATTTCTCTATTTTATTTAAAAGAAGGCTAGATTCGTTTGAGAATTTTAAGCTACTCAATGATACATTTATAGTGCCAGGTTTTATTAAAAAAGAGGATTTAGACCAAAATAACCCTGAATTATGATTTACCATCAGCGCATCCGCTCGTAATGATCTCAAAATTGTTAATACACCTTTTTTAATTTTTGATTTTTTACCATAAGGAATTCTTGTTCCCTCTGGAAAAATAATTAATGTTTTATCCATATTAAATTGATTTTGACATTGATTCATTATCTTATTCAAGGCTGCAGATCCTCTTGCGCGATTGATTGAAATATTTTTGAGAAGAAACAGACACCATCCAAATATAGGAATTAATAAAAGTTCTCTTTTTAAAATAAAAATAGGTTTATCTACAACTGCTGTAAAAAATAGTGTTTCCCATGCCGACTGATGCTTGCTAATTATTATTCTATAATCATTAATATTTTCAAGATCAACACTATAATTTAATGAACATACATATTTTAGAAAATAGATATTATACCAGCACCATATCTTGCTAAGTCTTAAGCATAGAGAATATGAAAGGAGTCCAGCAATAAATACTAACGGACCAAATAAAAGAACAGATATGACAATGCTAAACCAGAAAAATAAAGACTTAAATATCAAGAATAAATTGCTTATCATGTTCAATTACAAATGTTGCAGCATCATACAAATCATCAAACATTTGTATGTGTGGCATATTTTTCTCTATCTCATCACCATTACCAGTTTTGACGCCAAGTGGTTTACAGCCTGCGGCTTCAGCTGCAAGAATGTCTCGAGGTGAATCACCTATAGAGAAGATATTAGATAAATCTATATTAAGCCTTTTAGATAACTCCAAATACATTCCTGGTTTAGGTTTTCTATTAATCGAAGACATTTCAGGAAGATCATAACAATAAAAAGTAGCAAATATTTTACCTCCCTTTTGATGACATAAACTTAATAATTTAGATTGAATCTCCAACAAATCAGGGTAGCTAATAAGTTTTCGTTTCACACCTGATTGATTTGAGACAATCAAAATTTTATAAGAATTTTTGGTAAGTAGGTTTATGGCCTCTAAACTCCTTGGTATAGGTGTCCATTCACTTTTATTTTTAATATAGTTTTTGGAGTCGAAATTTATAACACCATCACGATCTAAAATAATGAATTTAGACATCTACTTCAGAATAAAAATTATTAAAATAAGTTTCGATATTGCTAACGTCTACAGTCTCTTGAGACATAGAATCTCTATCACGAACAGTTACACAATTTTTATTCAATGAATCAAAATCTACTGTTATACAAATAGGAGTACCTATCTCATCGTGTTTGCGATAACTTTTTCCGATATTGCCGGTGTTCTCGACTACGACCCTGCCTTTTTGATATTTTTGTAAAGAGTTCTTAATAGTATGTGCTAGCCTAACTAAATCCTCATTATTTCTTTTCAGAGGAATAACAGCTGCTTTAATAGGTGCTAAATGTTTTTTAAATTTTAAAACAATTCTACTTTTGTCATCTTCTAATTTTTCAACAGTATATGCTTCATTAATGATAGCTAATACACCCCTGTCTACTCCTGCCGACGGTTCAATCACATAAGGTACAATCCACTCTTTATCTTCATTCTGAATTGCCAAGCGTGTATTAGAGTCATTGTTATCCTCTACTTTCGCAGAAATATTTAAGTTGTTTTGGTGTTTTGTATGAGAGCCAAGATCAAAATCTGTTCTATTAGCGATACCCTCTAATTCTTCAATGCCGTGAGGAAATGTATACATTATATCAACTGTAGATTTAGAGTAATGTGCTAGATCATCGCCAGTAACTGTAATCAACTTAAGTTTATCTTCAGGTATACCTTGTTCTTGCCACCAAACAACTCTATCTTCAATCCATTTCTTATGCCAAGCCTCATCCTCACCTGGTAAAACAAAATATTCCAATTCCATCTGTTCAAATTCACGAACTCTAAATATAAAGTTTCTAGGAGTGATTTCATTTCTAAATGATTTTCCAATTTGAGCTATTCCGAAAGGAAGTGACCTTGAAGTAGTATCTAGAACATTTTTAAAATTTATATAAATCTGTTGGGCAGTCTCAGGTCTTAAGTAAGCTTTTGATGAGTCATCTACAACAGGCCCAATATTTGTTTCAAACATTAAATTAAACTCTCGTGGTTCCGTAAGTTCCTCACCTTTGCATTGCTCTGGTATTTGATCTTCTCTAAATCTAAGTCCACAGCTCTTACAATCAACTAAAGGATCTGTAAATGTTTGTTCATGGCCTGAATATTTGAGTACAGACGGATGTGTCAGTATTGCTGCATCTAGACCTTCAACATCGTCTCTATTATAAACAATGGATTTCCACCATGAATTTTTAAGATTATTTTTAAGCTCAACACCAAGTGGACCATAATCATATAAACCCTGAATTCCACCATATATCTCTGATGATTGAAATATAAAACCTCGTCTTTTACAGAGAGCTACTAGTTCTTCCATACTTTTGTCTTTCAATAGGTATCCCTCAAGATAGTGGCATTATACTGATTATTGTGATGATAGTATAAATTTCTATTAATCTGTAGTCTGTATACAGTCAATGCTGAAGATACTTTTTACATGCCCTTATAATGTGCAAATGCATTAAATAAATGCATTAGTGTTTATTTTTGGTGCATATATATGATATAATAAGTATATTAGTGCTCAAATAAAGGGCTATTTTGGCATGATAAATGCAGATATAGCTTGCGAAATTAACACTAGTGAGGAATAAAATGAGCGCAAAAGACATACTAAAATTAGTCGATGAAAAAGAAGCTAAGTTCATAGACTACAGATTTACCAATACACAAGGTAAAGAACAACATGTCACAGTTACAGCTACAGAAGAAGGAATTAATACTGACTGTGATGAGGGAAAGATGTTTGATGGATCATCTATAGCGGGCTGGAAAGATATTAATGAATCTGACATGATTTTGATGCCTGATACATCAACTGCATTTGCAGATCCATTCTATGACGAACCGACAATTAATGTTACTTGTGACGTCATTGAGCCAGCAGATGGATCAAGTTATGAAAAAGATCCGAGAGGAGTAGCAAAAAAAGCAGAAAAATATTTAGCCGATTCTGGAGTTGCAGATACAGCTTACTTCGGGCCAGAGAATGAATTCTTTGTTTTTGATGATGTGAAGTTTGAAGATACTATCGGAAGCTGTTTTTTCAGAGTAGATTCATCTGAAGCAATATGGAACAGTGGTAAATCTTATGAAGACGGGAATATGGGTCACAGACCCGGTGTTAAAGGAGGATACTTTCCTGTACCCCCTGTAGATGCACTACAAGATTGCAGATCAGCTATGATAACAACTCTTCAAGAGGTTGGAGTGAAATGTGAAGTCCATCACCATGAGGTTGCGACAGCAGGTCAATGTGAAATCGGAACACTGTTTAATACTCTAGTAACAAAAGCCGATGAAGTACAAAAATATAAATATGTAGTCCAAAACGTGGCTCATGCCTTTGGTAAAACGGCTACATTCATGCCTAAACCTGTAGTTGGTGACAATGGTACTGGTATGCATGTTCATCAATCATTATCAAAGGATGGAAAAAATATTTTTGCTGGTGATAAATATGGTAATTTATCTCAAGAAGCTCTTTGGTACATAGGTGGCATAATCAAGCATGCGCGTGCATTGAATGCATTTACCAATGCTTCTACGAATAGCTATAAAAGACTAATACCGGGCTTTGAAGCACCCGTCATTTTAACTTATTCGGCAAGAAATAGATCTGCATCGATAAGAATACCTTATGTGATGTCTGATAAGGCTAGACGTATTGAAGTTAGATTTCCAGACTCAACCGCAAATCCTTATCTTGCATTTTCAGCAATGATGATGGCAGGTCTTGATGGAATTAAGAATCAAATTGATCCAGGCCCTTCAATGGACAAAGACCTTTTTGCCATTAGCAGAGAAGAAGAGGCAATGCTTCCAACCGTTGCACCCGGCTTAGATGTAGCTTTGGATGCACTCGATAAGGATAGAGAGTTTTTGAACGCTGGAGATGTTTTTACAAATAACATGATAGACTCCTACATTGATCTGAAAATGGATGAAGTACAAAGATTAAGGCAATCTACACATCCATGTGAATTTGAAATGTATTACAGTCTGTAATTAATTAAACATGCTGCCTAACTAGGCAGCATGTACAGAGTTATGCAGAATATTAATAAAAAAACATTAAATTCTAAACTGCTCCTGGATATTATTGAAAATATCTCTACGGCAGTCATAGCGATTAATAATGACGATTCGTACTTTTTTATAAATATTGCAGCTTTAAATATGTTAGGTATAAGCAATAAGTTCCCTGAACTTGATCAATTAAAATCATCTATTGGTCATGAGTCAATTTTAACTCACATACATAATGTTAGAGATCATGACCACACCGTTGTTGTAAGAGATTTAAAATTTAAAAATTTTGATCAAGACGAAAAGATTGTAGATTGTAGTATATCGAAAGCAACCATCGAAAATAACGAAGTAATCTTAATTGAATTATCTGAGACGGGAAGATTATATAACATATCGCTAGAACAAAATTTGATTGAACAAGAAAAAGCAACAAGAGAAATGATAAAAGGTTTGTCGCATGAAATTAAAAACCCGCTCGGCGGAATTTTAGGGGCAGCTCAACTTTTAGAGAAATCATTGGAAAATAAAAATCTTTCAAAATTTACTGATGTCATAAAAAAAGAATCTAACAGGCTAGTGAATCTTCTAAATGGAATGGCCCTACCAAGTACATCTATCTCAAAGTCTTTAGTAAACTTACATGAAATAACAGAACATGTAATTGATTTATTTCAGTATGATTTAAAGAATAAAAATATATCTTTCAAAAAAGACTATGATCCAAGTATCCCAAATGTTCACACGAATAAAGAACAAATAATTCAAGCTCTGATTAACCTAATGAGAAACTCTGTACAGGCGCTTAATTACGCTGGAGAGATTACTCTAAGAACAAGGACAGAGCCAAGTTACACGATAGGGAATAAAAAGTACCAGTTAGTAACAAAGATTGATGTCATAGATAATGGCCCCGGTATACCCGAAGAAAAACTAAAAGAAATTTTTTATCCTATGGTTACTACCAAAAATGAGGGTACGGGTTTGGGTCTTACAATTGCACAGTCAATAATTATGCAGAATTCTGGTCTCATAGAATGTTCTAGCAAACATAGACAAACTATATTTTCTATAGTGCTTCCGATGGGTGATGATCATGAATAATGTATGGATTATTGATGACGAAGAAAGCATAAGAATGATATGTAGCAGCGCTCTAGAGGATCTTTTTAATATTGAAACATTTCCAAATGCTTCAGAAGCTCTAATTGCTCTTAATTCAAAAAAGCCAGACCTAATAATTACAGATATTAAAATGCCAGGGATGTCTGGTTTAGAGTTTTTAGATAAAGTATCAAAAAAATACCCAGATATACCAACAATAATTATTACTGCTCACGCCGATATTGATAATGCCCTATCAGCATATAAAGGTGGTGCATTTGAATATTTAACAAAGCCATTTGATTTAGACGATATACGAAAGCTTGCAATAAAGGCAACAGACAAATCTAACACTAATGTCCTCCCTTCTGGCACACAATCAGGGAATAAGATAATTGGTAAGGCCGAATCAATGCAAGAAGTATTTAGAGCCATCGGTAAAATATCAAAAACAGATATAACGGTCCTTATTAGAGGTGAATCAGGAACCGGTAAAGAGCTTATTGCGCAATCGCTTCATGAAAATAGTCCAAGAAGTGATAAACCATTCATTGCAATTAACGTGGCGGCCATACCGCATGAGCTATTAGAAAGTGAGCTTTTCGGTCATGAAAAAGGTTCCTTCACGGGCGCTCAAACACAAAGAATAGGTAGGTTTGAACAAGCTCTCGGAGGAACATTATTTATGGATGAAATTGGTGACATGCACCCTGAGTTACAAACAAGGCTTTTGAGAGTACTATCGAGTCATGAGTTTTATAGAGTGGGTGGACATAGACCTATTAAATCAGACGTGAGGATTATTGCTGCCACCAATCAGAATATTGAACAATTAATCACTACAGGTAAATTTAGGGAGGATCTTTATCATAGGTTAAACGTTTTTAAAGTAGAGTTGCCACCATTAAGAGAGAGGAAAGAGGATATAAAAGATCTCGTTCATTACTTTCTTATGAAAAGTGCACTAGAAATTAAGGCAGATAAGAAGTCTATAAGTACCGACGCAATAGATGCTTTAATGAAATATAACTGGCCTGGCAACATCAGGCAGCTTGAAAATACGTGCAGATTTATTACAGTTATGGCTCCATCAAATACGGTTACTTATGATGATATACCTAATGAAGTAAAATTTAGTAATACTTCTGAAATCACTCAAGACAAAGTAAGCAATGGAAATGGTAGCTGGCAAAGTAGTCTATCAAATCATATAAAAGAAGTTGCTGATACAACATCGGACTTGAGTGCTGTTTCAAAAGAATTAGAAAAGATATTAATCAAAGAGGCGCTAAGTGCTACAAAAGGCAAAAGAATAGAGGCGGCTAAACTGCTTGGTTTAGGAAGAAATACTATAACAAGAAAAATAAAAGATTTAGATATCTAAAAAGTTATTTAATATTTTTTGTTTATTATTACTTTTTAGAATTCTATAAGTAGTATTGACAATTTCACCAGACGGTAATGGTGAGCTCTCTTTTAGAGTTATACAACAGTCATATCCTTCAACTGTTTTATTATCACTTATAATATTATCAATGATTTTTTCATCATCAGCAATCATTGCTCCAAATTGATAGTTTCTTGAAATGTTATTCCTACATGTAAGATTTAGATCCCCATCACATCCGGGACTATTAATTAATTCAATTAAAGATGAATCGTCTTTTCTGCCTGTTATATATGTTTGCCTAAAGTCTATTATATCTGCTTTGGCAAGACCTATAATCTTATCTGTATATTTAGAATAACCATGAATTTTATCAGACATTCCTGAGAGTATAGCTGCAATATTCTTTATGATTCCTGCATACTCAATAGCTTTAATGTCCTCTACTGGTGATAACTTAAAATAAGGTTGCTGCATGCAATTAATAAGTTTGTCTTTAAGTATCTCAGAAGTGACAGCCAAGGAAACATCAATATTTGCTTTATTAACAAGATCATCTGCAAATGACGGGCCCGAAATTAATGCCAATTCAGATATATTAAATTTATTAACTAGAAGATCACTAAAGAGATTACCGGTTCGATGATCAAGGCCTTTTGTTAGCCAAATTAAGCTATGGGTTGAGGAAAAGTAATCTGGGTATAGGTTTATAAGCTCAGAAAAGCCTATACTGTTGGTGGCTACGACGTTGAATGTATCAGGATCAGTCACATTAGGAAAGTTTTGTAATGAATTCAATATACTATCCTTAAATTTAGGATCTATATTATTTTTTAGAAGATGATGTGCCAACTCCCTGGTTTTGAATGGATTACGAGTATATATATGAATTTTATTATCACAACGCAATAAATGGTTTGCAAAAGCAAGCCCCCATGCTCCAGCACCTAGAAAATTAAATTTTAACATTAGTTGTTATTTCTTTTATCAATTTCGTTTTGATAAATTGTATGGAAGTCTATCGGTGATAAAAATAAGGGTGGGAAACCTCCTTTCTGAATAACGCTTGAAATAGTTTCTCTTGCATAAGGGTAAACTATTTCTGCACAATGAACATTAATAAATCTTTTCTTTAATGCTTCATCGTCAATCATAATTGAAAAGACTCCTGACTGTTTCAGTTCAACCATATATAGAATTTTATTTTCTACCTCAGCTTTAACATTAAATGTTAACGTTAATTCAAAGACATCATTACCCAAATCATTAATATTAGATTCAAAATTAAAACCAATTTGCGGAGAAGATGATAAATCATTAAACGCTTCTGGTACCATTGGAGATTCAAAAGATAAATCTTTTATAAAAATCCTTTGAATATTAAATTGAACTTTTTTTTCTTCCATAACCTAATCTACTAATGGTAAGTTATTATCAATCCAAGATTGTATACCACCCTCGAGATAAAAGACATTCACCTTGTTATTTTTAGATAATTTCTCAGCGCTATTTGTACTACTGATTTCATCCTTATCGTATACCACTATATCATTATGGTCTACATTATTATTATCTGATAAATTAAAATTTACAGCATTTGCAATATGTCCTTTTTTAAAAAGATCCTTGTCCCTAGTATCATATATGACGATTTCATTTTGATTAATTTTAGTAACTAAATCATTGCAGTTAATTGACTTATATTTTTTAGTAAAATTTTTTATTTCAAAGGCAAAAATTAGATAAATAAAGATGAAAAGGGCTACAGATAAGACTGGATGATTATATACAAACTCTAAATAATGATCCATTATGATAAAATCAATTATGCTTTGAGCAGAAGACTTCTCTCATCATATCAATGAGTTTTAATGTTTTGAAATCACTTACTTTGTAGAAGACTTTATTGGCATCTTTTCTAGCAGATAATATTCCCTTATCTCTTAATATTGCAAGATGTTGTGATATGTTGCTTTGAGACGTTCCAACATTGTCTACAATATCTTGAACACTGAACTCATCTTCTCCCAATTTACATAATATCATTAGCCTTAGTGGGTGTGACATCGCCTTGAGAGAACGAGAAGCTTGCTCAACATCTTTTTGTTGGTCTGCATCAGAATACTCTATCTGTTCTTCTGAATGTATTGGCTCATTTTCCATAGTATTATTATATACCTATATTAGTCTAAACTAATAATAAATTCATTAAAAAGTGCTATTATTGGGTATTATTGTTATGAAATTACTTAAGTTAAAAATATTAACTATTTCCTTGGCATTACTAGTGTTTATGGTGCCTGTCTTGGCTGACGACAATGAAGTGCCAACTGAGAAAATACAGCAGTTTGTTGATGTCTATAAAAAAATAAAAGAGCAGTATGTAGATACGGTTGAAGATGAGATGCTTTTCAACTATGCCATTGAAGGAATGGTTTCTAAATTAGATCCTTATTCGGACTATCTATCTAAAGATGATTTTTCGGAATTGAAAATAGGTACAACTGGACGGTTTGGGGGAATAGGAATCGAAATTACTATGGAGGATGGTTTTGTAAAAATAATTAGTCCAATAGACGATACTCCAGCTATGAAAGCTGGTCTTAAAGCGGGCGATTTAGTTATTGAAGTTCAAGGTGTTTCTCTAAAAGATAAATCACTAAATGATGCTGTAAAACTTATGCGAGGCGAGCCTGGAACAAAGGTCGAGATTAAAATACTAAGAAAAAATCAAAATGAACCTATCAGTTTAGAAATAACAAGACAAATAATTGTATCAAAGGGAATTAAAACGCAGATTTTTAAGAGAAATATTGGTTATATAAAACTAGCAAGCTTTCAATCAAATTCGACAAGTAATGTTAGGGAAGCCGTTTATAGTTTGAGAAAGAAATCTAGAAACACAATGACAGCATTGATACTTGATTTAAGAAATAATCCAGGTGGAGTATTAGGGGCGGCAGTTGGAATTTCTGATTTATTCCTAAGAGATGGAAAAATTGTATATACAAAGGGAAGAACAAGAACTTCAGATCTTGAATATTTTGCAAATAGTGAAGATATCTTAGAAGGATTGCCTTTATATGTAATGATTAATGAAGGTTCAGCATCAGCGTCTGAAATCGTGGCTGGAGCATTACAAGATAATAAACGTGCAAAAATATTTGGTGTTACATCATTTGGAAAGGCATCTGTTCAATCTATACAAGAGATGGTAGATGGTTCTGCCTTGAAGTTGACAACTGCAAGATACTATACACCTAACGGCAGACACATACATGACAATGGCATCGAACCTGATGTTGTCGTAGAGTATGAAGAGCTCGAAGTTCCAAAGGTAGCATTGCCAGAACCATATAATAAGGATAATCAGATAATAGCGATTATCGATGATATCAATACAAAATTGACAAAGAAAATAAATTAATCCTTAAATGAAAAAGGTACTTTTTATTTTAATTATGATGATTGTTTTAATATCATCATGTTCAAGAAAAATAGAAGATCCATGCATATATAAAGATGCGGTAGATAGCATTTCCCTATCGACTGATAAGATAGTTTGTTTCAATACAGTTGATAGTTATGATATCAATCACAAAGACAAGGGTATAATTAAAATAAATGCTAGATTATATCTACCCGATGAAAAAAGAGAAAACTATGCTGCTGTAATACTTACTCATGGCTCTGGAGGTATAAGGAAGTATCACCAGAAATATGTTCAACTTCTTACAGAGATTGGATACATAGTATTTCAAATAGATCATTATTCAGCTAGAAGAATTAAATATGATAAAACGTTTTCGAAAGTATCAGGTGTAACCTTTCTTAACGATGCGTATGCTGCTCTTGATGTACTGAAAAAACATCCAAAAATTACTAAAGTGGGTTATCTAGGATGGTCACAAGGGGGTGTAGGACCGATACTCACTCATTTTGAATTCGTCAACCAATTGTATTCTACAGACAATCGATTTGATGCATCCATAGCCATTTATCCTTATTGTGGGTTTACATTTAATTCATCATATAATACAGAAACACCGCTTTTAATGATAACAGGCGCAGATGATGATCTTACTCCTGAGGCAGCATGTAGGAATATATATTCCAAATTTTTTAGAAATGATGGAAAAATAAATTTAATATCAATAGATAACGCAAGACACGGTTTTGACAATCCTTTTCTCATACTTGGAATAACATTTGATAATTTGCCAAATCTAAAAATTATTAATAATGATTGTACGCTCACTATTTCTAAGATAGGTGAAATAGTTAATCTTTCAGGCGTTGTTATCAATACACCTGAATTGAGCCAATACTTTTTAGACAAATGTTCTTTCAAAGGTGTTACAGTTAAATATAACCATAATGCACGAATAATTGCATTGGATAAAGTCGAAGATTTCTTTAATTCCCATTTAAACATGAAATGATTTTATTGAAAATAATGTTTATAATGTACAAATGAAAAAGATTGGTATTATTCTACTTGTAAGTTTCCTAGCTAATATCGTTTCAGCTGCTGAGCAAGCACGGCCCGGCCCCCATAATAAAATAGGACTCACAAAATCATCCGAAGAAGATAAAAAAAATACATTTTTTTATAAGCTTTTCAATGATGAACTAAATTATGATGATAATTCGACCTCATTGGATAATGATAAGGTACTAAGCCAAATAGAAAAACTGGCAGAACTGAAAGAACGATCTATAATTACCGAAGAAGAATTTCAAGAAAAGAAAGCTATTCTCTTAGACAAAATACAATAATATGATTATTTTTTTAATTTGGCTTTCTTTGATTGTCATGTGGAATTATGGCTACCCAGAAGCTACTCCTTTCTATGATGTTCTGGCATCATTGATATTATATTTTTTTTCTAAGTTTTTAGCTTCTATATTTCAAGAGATTTAATACAATTTATATCATTGTTTGCTGGGCTATTCATATAACTTGAGACTTCATAAATCTTTATGTCTTTTGACACTTTATCTGTTACTACATAGTCTCCACCCAACCAGTCAGACAGCTGATCTTCATTGAGTAAAAGTGGTTGTCGGGAATGAATTTTAGCAATATTGCCTGATGAGGATTTCGTAACACATATACATTGATCATCAACAAATAATGCTCCCATATAGATTAAGTTACCATCGATGTGGTGGTAATAAGGAGTTTTTTTATTTTCTCTTCTTTTCCAATTAAACTGTCGGCTCCATTCGTACCAACCATCCATTATCATAATGCATCTCTTCATGGTTTTAAACATAGGTTTGTCTTTAATAGTTTCATACCTAGCATTAATTATATTCATCGGTGTTTTCGCCCAGTTTGGTGTGTATCCCCAGTGCATAAAGTTTAGTTGTGATGATAGAACAGGAACTTTAGTGCTTGGGCACACATTATAATTAGGAGTTACTTCTATATTATGTTTTTCTTTAATAGTTTTGTTATTTTGAAATGTATATCTTCCGCACATATTAGATTTTTAATAATTTTATTCATTCCAACCATTTTGAGCTTTAAAAGATTTTAATCTTTCATTCCATTCATCAAACTCCATCTGGTACTTTACGCTCGATTTATCTGAATTAGGCTCGTCACCAATTTTATAAAACGCAGCGCTTCTATTTTTGCATATATTTATATATTGATTTTTCTTCATTAAATCAAGGGTAAGATAAAATTCTTCGCACTTTTCTAATTCCCCTGTTCCGATCTTTTTCATACTTTTATCCGTTAACCTTCTGAAAGACCCAGTGAGTTCTTTTATTTCGCTCATTGATAAATTGGTTCCAAACTTGTCATTAAAGTCGCGCTCTTTTCTCAACTGGTTGTCCCAATCAATAACTCTGTTTTTTACAATATTAACCATGCTTGATGTTTTTCCTGTTTTTAACTAAATCTTTAATAACTTCGGGCTCTGCAAGAGTTGAAGTATCACCTAAATCATCATATTCATTTACGGAAATCTTTCTAAGTATTCTTCGCATTATTTTGCCAGACCTTGTTTTAGGTAGGCCTTTTGTAAATTGAATAAATTCTGGTTTTGCTATCGACCCAATTTCTTTTTTTACCCAATCTAATAGTTCTTGCTCAAGCTCTTTCGAAGTTTCCAATCCATGGTTTAATGTAACAAATGCATATAGACCTTGACCCTTTATATCATGCGGATAACCAACAACTGCAGCCTCTGATACACTTGGATGAAGCACAAGTGCTGACTCTACTTCTGCAGTACCAAGTCTGTGGCCTGATACGTTTATGACATCGTCGACCCTTCCTGTAATCCAGTAATATCCATCCTCATCTCTCTTGCAGCCATCTCCAGAGAAGTATTTACCAGGAAACTGCTGGAAATAAGTAGCTGCGAACCTGTCATGGTCTCCAAATACAGTTCTCATTTGTCCTGGCCAAGATGCAGCTATACACAGACTGCCTTGGCCTGTTCCAGAGATCTCATTATTTTGATCATCAACTATCATTGGTTTAATTCCAAAAAATGGTAGTGTGGCAGATCCAGGTTTCATATCAATGGCGCCAACTAATGGTGATATTAATATGCCTCCAGTTTCTGTTTGCCACCATGTATCAACAATAGAGCAAGATGAATTACCAACAACATCATAGTACCACCTCCATGCTTCTGGATTAATAGGTTCTCCTACGGTTCCTAATATCCGCAATGACTTTCTTGAAGTGCTTTTAACATAATCGTCGCCCTGTGACATAAGTGCTCTGATGGCTGTCGGTGCTGTATATAGTATATTAACTTTATGCTTATCAACAATTTGCCAAAATCTACTCGGATCTGGGTAAGTAGGGACACCTTCGAACATTAATGTGGTGGCACAATTACATAAGGGGCCATAAATAATATATGAATGTCCAGTAACCCAACCAACATCAGCAGTACACCAATAAATATCTTTATCATGATAGTCGAAAATATATTGATGTGTGAGCGAGGCATACAGAAGGTATCCTGCTGTTGTATGTAAGACGCCTTTTGGTTTTCCTGTAGAGCCAGAAGTGTAAAGTATAAATAGGGGATCCTCAGCATTCATTTCTTCAGGAGAGTCATCACCTTCCATTTTCAAAACATCATCATACCAAAAGTCCCTGCTATCTAGCCAAGAACACTCAGACCCAGTTCTCTTTACAACAATACATTTCTGAAATTTTTTAATTTTTGATAGAGCTTTATCTACATTTTGTTTGAGTGGTATTACTTTTCCTGCGCGTACGCCTTCGTCAGCTGTTATTATAAATTCTGATGAACAATCTGCTATCCTTCCTGATAGAGCTTCAGGTGAAAATCCTCCAAATACTACCGAATGTATAGCGCCAATTCTTGCGCATGCTAGCATAGAAACTGCTGCTTCTGGGATCATTGGCATGTAGATAGTAACTCTATCACCTTTCTTAACGCCTAATGCTCTCATGCCAGAGGAAAGTTTTTTTACTTCATCAAGTAATTGTTTATAAGTGATTTTTCTAGATACATCAGGGTCATCTCCTTCCCATATAATTGCTACTTTATCTCCATTTTCTATGACATGCCGATCTAGACAATTATATGAAACGTTCAAATAACCATCTTCAAACCATTTGATAAATAAATTATCAGTGTTATATGAATAATTCGATACCTTAGAAAATGGCTTGAACCAATCTAAACGCAAGGCTTGTTCTGCCCAAAATTTATCAGGTTCTTTAATAGATTGCTGGTAGAGTTGCTCATATTCAGACTTAGAAATAAGAGCATTTCCGGCAACTGAATCTGAAGACTTGTAAACCTTATTGTCAGACATGAGTAGAGTAAAGCATCATATAAATTTAATTTCTGCTTTTAAATGCGCAGCAAAATAGCCACATCAGTAATACAAAAGCAATAATAGATATTATCATGATTTACCTCTCTTAGTTCAGTATCTTCTTTAAAAGATAAAAATCAAGTTCAATAATAATATTAGAATTATCTAATTTACTTAGAGTTGCTTATAGGTTTTCTCATAAATTATATTAAGCAACAGATGAGGTAAGGTCAGGCATGCAAGTGTAATAAAAATATACTTTATTATTACTTGTTCTAATGAATAGTTGTATGTACCCATCATGAAAGATATAACTAGCAAAGAAAATATGATTGTAAATAAAATCAGTACTATGAGCAGATTCATAATTGGTAGATCCGAGGAAATAATATTTTTATCACTTAAAGAGCTCAAATAGTGTCGTATTGAATGGTGAAAGCAAAAATACAAAATGAATGAAATGATGGGAGGCAAGAATAAGAAATTTAGAATTAATAGAACATACAAAGGCAAGGTTTTCTTTGAGAAGATAAATATTAAACCGAAGATTAGAGATAAGTACAATAGAACATATATAGAATTAATATCAGACACATTCATACTCGCATTAACAAGAATTCCAAAGAGCATAAATACCTCATTAAGATGAAATAAAATTGGAGATATAACAGGCACGCTACCCAGAGCTACTAAAACTATTATATTTGGTTTATCAACATTCTCAGAATCCTCCAAACCAAAATGATATATTGCTAATAATAAAAAAATTAATAACGAAAGCATCGGATAATACAGCCATAGTGTTAAATAAATAATTGATATAAATGTATAGATAAATATGAATTTCACTAACCAGTATTTATTTTCTGAAAAGAGCCTCTTTGCTATTAAAAAATCAAAATATCCATGGGGAATTCCTATCCCCACAACAGTTATTAGTAGAAATAGAAATTGAAATTTCGGTGAGAAGAGGTCAGGTGAAATTATATTAATCAGCCACATGATCACACTGAGGTTAACAAGAATAATCAGTTGATAGTTTTTATACTTTTCGTGAGTAGAGTGATTTAATAGCATATTTTATAAAAATTAATTTTGGCATATTCATAATGATTTTGATTATATCTGTAATCTTAGGTATATCTGATAAGAACCTAATCACTGTTGAATTATTATTTCTCTCAAAAAGATGGAATAGAATTTTCTTTGATAGTTTAGGGTGGTCTCTGATGATCATTAAAAGAATATTATCCATTTTTCTTAATATTGCTTGTCTTAAAGTTGATCGATATTCAATGAACTTTTGATTGTTAATTTTTTTAACATACTCATCACATTGCTTCTGTATGTTTATAAAAGTATAGCCTGTAGAAGCTCTAGTAGCCCCAGATGAGATACCTATGTTCGTGTAATTATTCTTAGTATTATCCGGTTCAATCTTTGTGGATAACGGAATCTTCCCAAACTCTTCTCTTACAACTTGATACTGATTACTATACTTTTTATTTATATATTGATGAACTTCTTCTTTAAGAGAGGGGATGTCTTTTTCAGATAAACTATAGTATGTTGTTTCAAAAAGATAGATATTGTCACCTAAAGGTAATGAATAGAAGAAATGAAATTCATCCTTGTCAGAGAAATCCATCAAATACGGAGTAAAAGATTCTAGTGGTCTATCAAATTTTACAAATATGCCTTTAAATATTTGTTGCATGATTATTTCTTCTCTACTCAATCTACTATCAAATACATAAGTGGAATGGTATTCCTGGCCACTGATTGTTAGATAAAAACCAGCTCTTGTTTCTTTTAAGTCATTTATTGTTGTATTAAATTTAATATCAATATTTTTACACTTTTCTATTTCGTTAAAAATAAACTCATCAAAGTCGAATGAATCTATCGTAGCATAGTTATATTCTGAACAGTCTAACTCTACTTCTGTTTCATAATTGATCTTTAATTTATTATTCTTTTGACTTTCTAAATGAGAAAATGGATGGTTATAAACTTTCCAATATGACCAGGTTTTTCTAATTCTATCTTCTCTTGTATTATTATCGAATACGCATATCTTTTTATCAGTCCCAATAAATCTATATGCTAGGCTTAAGCCAGAACAACCCGCTCCAATTATTATAATATCATATTCTTTCATGGATTCTGGGTAACCCGGTTAATGGCTTATGAAGTGATTGTTTATGATTTTTAAAACCAAATAAAATATATTTTGATGAAAATAATATCAGTGTCTTAAATAAAATTATTACTTTTTCAAATTTAGACGTATTTATTCTCTCATTTAAGAATACTGACTTGCTTTTGAGAATCTTCCTACCTATGGCTTGGTACAATTTAAGCGCGTAAAGTATCGAGAATCTTGATAAAAATGGAATGTATTTAATTCCCTCCTCTGCACTTTGATAATACTCCTCAGATATTTTTATTAGATCCGATGATACCTGATAAATTTCATCTATATCCTTAATTTCAATTTTATTTACACTGATCATGCTATCAGGAAGATATTTTCTATTAATAGAGAAGTCATCCATAATGTCTCTACAGATATTAGTAATTTGCATGGCTATACCTAAATCAATTGCATGGTACTTAGCTTTAGAATTTTTTATTCCCAAGACATCACACATCATTATTCCTACACAGCCTGCGACTTTATAAGAATATACTATGAGATCATCTAATGTAGATATTCTCTCAAATTGCTTATCTGAGTCTATGCCTTCTTTAAGCTGCTCAATTATTGTATGTTCAATACCTAAATCACGAACAGCATTCTCTAGCTCTGTGGTATTAGATGATAAGCTGAGATCAGCATTATCATCGTAAGTTCTACAAAAAGCATATATCTTAATCACATCATCTCTAACTACATTAGGAAGTAATTTTGATGCTGTATAAAATGTTTTACTATTTTCTTTTAAGATATCTAAATATTTATTACACATTATATTTAAGTATAAGCTTTTCTGTTACTTTTGCTGAGGATAAAACACCCGGTACACCAGCTCCAGGATGACTACCTGCGCCAACAAAATATAGATTATCTAGTTCTCTGGATTTATTTGAGTATCTAAAATATGCTGATTGCCTAAAAATTGGCTGTATGCCAAATCCGCTTCCATAAGATGAATTGAGCTGGTCTTCAAAATAATTAGGAGTTACAAAGAAACTACTAATTATATTATTTTTAAGATCTGGTAATACAGTATCACTTAATATATCAATAACATGATTACAAAACTCTTTGCCTCTGTCTTCCCAATTGATATCACTTTGATTATTTGCAACAGGCGCAAGAACATAAAATGAATCTGAATTATTTTGGATATTTGATGGATCTGTAGCAGATGGTCTATGTAAATATAGGCTTGGATCTTTTATATAAACCTTGCGATTAAAAATATCATCAAGAAGTTCTTTGTGTCTTTTATTGAAGATAATCGTATGATGCTTTACTTTCTCATACATTCGTTTTGTAGAGAAATAAAAAACAAAAAGACCCATAGAGTGTTTCAAAAGCGCAGGTTTATTGAAAATCTTCTTTGGACTAGTATTCATGACATTTTTGTAAAAGTATGAGGGATCTGCATTACTCACTACAATATCCGAATCATAGGAACCCTCACTAGTAATTACGGATTTAATATTATTTTTATGGGTTTTGATAGAATGAACCTCACAATTTGTTATATATCTTATATCTTTTTTTATAAAAAGATTTTGAAAAGCTTGTACTATCGATCGTGTTCCACCCTCTGCGTAATAAACACCCCATTTCCATTCTAAATATTGAATAAGTAGGTAAATAGAAGTAGTAGTGTAAGGATTACCGCCAACAAGCAATGGGTGCATACTTAGTGCTTTGACAAGATTTGGATCATCAATATGAGATTTCACCGAATTATAAACTGACTTGTAGAATTTAATTTTCATAAGTTCAGGGATGTAAGGTGTCATACTTGATAATGTTTCAAAAGGATAATCAGATAATTTCAAGTATGCAGTATTAAAAATTCTTTTTGAATGCTTCAAGAGTTTAATATACCCATGGGCGTCTTTAGTAGAATATTTTGATTTGATTTGGTCTAACATAAGTTTTAATGAAGACCCATAGTCGAAATATGATTGATCACTAAAGATAAATCTATAAAATGGTCGGACTTTCAGAAGATTGAAATAGTCTTTTGGACTTTCATCAAGCATCTCGAAAAGTTCATTAAGTAAGTAGGGGGCGGTTATTACTGTTGGTCCAGCGTCATACTCAAAACCTTCATGGAAAAAAGTTCTAGCCCTACCACCTAGGTTATTTTGCTTTTCCAGCAGCGTAACTTCATTACCCATGGCTCTGAGCCGACAGGCGATAGCAAGGCCGCCGAAGCCTGAGCCTATAACAATTGCTTTTTTCATTTAGACATAATACAAGGAGCGCAAGCGCTCCTTGTACAATTGTGTAAGTTTTTTTAAGCTTCTGAAGAGTCTGCTACTGCAGCTGCCCAGATAAATACACCAAATGCAATTTTATTAACAAAATCTGCAAGGTTGTAAATCAGGTTTAAACTCGCTGCGTCTACACCGCCCATTAAATATCCGAATAGATATCCAAGAGGGTAAATCGCCCAACCTACTAGTACGATCATTCGACAAGCGCTAAATGCCATTTGTGCTCCAACGCTTCCACATGAAACACTTTTCTGACCAGCTTCACCCATAAATATTTCATATAGAATGTAGAACCAGCCGCCTAGCCCGATAATGAATCCGAGCATTGCATTTATAACACCAGCCTCACCTAAATAACCACCTATTAACATTACCAGTGTCCCAACAAGTAATCTGTTAAAGATGCCTACGCTGACTGTCGTCACTGCAGCAAGTATTAAATAGAATTCGATCATTTGTAGTGGCACTGTCAAAATCCAATCAATATATCTAAAGACTGTTGGAGATTCGCCTGTGCTTACCCATACTTCTCTCATGTAAAAGTAATGTACGGCTGCGATTAACGTTACAAGCGATATAACTGATAACGATGTTTGCCATTTTGCTGAAACTCTTGATCTTTCAGCATAAAAGAACAAAGTAGCTGCAACCATAGAGATCGAGATTATCCAAAATGTCACTCCTACAAAATCATTCGCTTGAAGGTCGCCAGCGAGGGCAACTGTTGGCATAGATGCCACGAAGATCAGAGAAAGTGCATATGATAATATTTTCCTCATAATTAACTCCTTTTTAAATTATTAAAATAACAATAATAATCATTCTATCTAAATTCATTCAGATATCAATTATCTGTTACAAAAAGTGTGGTCAAATTCCGCTGTTTTATAGGGAAATTCCCTCATATTGATGGATTATGATAGATGGCATGTTTAATAGTGCCATCAATATAGGAGATGTCAGTATACCGATAATTGCAAAAATAATTCCTAAAATACCTGCTGTATATTCCTTTTGAAGGCATGCCAACATACCCAGTATGAATGCCAAAGGACTAAAGAGAGGTGATAGAATAAAAATTCCAATAAAACCAAAAATAATGCTCAATGTTCCATATACTGGAGAAGTCTGTTTAATTATTACTTTCTCATTATCCATTTATTTATAAAATTTCCTTCTTTTAGAGAATGTCTTTACTCTTTCTCTCCATTTTTTATATGAACCAAAAGAAATATTTTCTTTCATTATTCTCTTTATCATATCACTATTGATACCATATAGGCTTTTAATGCTATCAAAACTGACATTATCTGATAAAGCCATAAATATAATTTCATTTATTTCTTTATCTGACAGATCAAACTTCTTATTGGTCATAATCTTTGTAATTAAAGTTGTCCTTCTATTACATATTTAAGGATTCTGACTACTTGCTTTTCGTTATCGGCAACTGCACATGCAGCAGCATCAACTTCTTTTAGAGCATGTTGATGATCATTACTATGAATCACGATAATAGACTTATTTAATGCTGCAGCGTACCCGGCATCAAAAGCTGCATTCCATTGCTTATATTTTTCACCAAACTTAACTATCACTAAATCACTGTCTTCAATAGCTTTTTTTGTCTTGATAGAATTTATATTTGCACCTTTATTGTCCTTCCAGAAATTCTTATCTTCATTCCCTAATATTTCAACACCACAATTGTCAGATGCATCATGATTTGTTACTGGAGAAGAAAATCTAATATCTAATTCTTCTTGATTGCAGAGAGTAATAATGTCATTTCTCCAATCACTATGTATTTCTCCCGATAGATAAACATTCAACATTTTTACCTCCATTTTGTTACTAGTTTAATGTTACGTTTTTCCCGTTGATATTGTACTTCAACGAAAATCTTATATATAGAGAAATATTGCCTTAAATGAATCTAGACATATCCAATAATCAAGTATAGATTATAAAGCATGAGATTAAATTCGAGGTTACTATGAGCGAACAAAATGATTCAGGCCAGACATGTTGCAAATATACCTGTTGTGCAGATGGTTGTTGCAGTGATGGATGCAAGACCGGAGAGTGCAGCTCTAGTTGTTGTAGTGACGGATGCTGTGATGACTCAGACAATTGTTGCTGAGTGAGACAGGGCTCCCAATAAGATCGATTTACTAAAACAATATATCTTTTGGATTTTCGCAATCTACATATGCCTTGTATTCATCAAACATACGATTACTCGTCTCCAAGCTTGGTGTCATCTGTGACAGAGTATCCTCGCTTAAAGGCATGTCTTCATATGGCTCTAAAATATGTTCTACATATGCATCATGAAATTCCTCTCTTGTGTACCAACTATTTTTACTCAAAAAAGGCAAGATAGGATCATCTGAATTCAAAACTCTAAATTCATCTGTCGTGCAATTATATTCATAAGTATTATAAATTTTGACAGTTGTATCAAACATGCCACAAGAGGTTAATACTAATGATAAAAAGAAGTACAGTAATGGTTTCTTAATAAGCTTCATATCACTATTCACAATACCATGACGAAAAGAGTTTATAAATATTTATCAAAGTAAAACTATTCTACTGTGACTGATTTTGCTAGGTTTCGAGGTTTATCTACATTGGTGTTTTTCTTTAATGCAACATGATAACTCAGTAGTTGGGCAGGAATTATATAAAGTATAGGTACAATAAGATCAGGGCAATCCGGCATTTTTATAACTTCCACTTGTTTCTTGTTTTTAGCAATTTTTTTGTTCGTAAAAATAAATGTCTGTCCCTGCCTTGCCTCTACTTCAGCAAGATTCGATAGCACTAATCTTGCTAAATGATTATCAGGCAGAAAACAAACAACAGGCATCTTTTTATCTACCAGTGCTAGAGGGCCGTGCTTTAGTTCACCAGAATGATATGCTGATGCATGAATATATGATATTTCTTTTAGCTTTAGGGCTGCCTCAAGTGCTACGGGATAGGATGCCCCTTTACCTAGAAAAAGTGTATGTTCTTTGTTTTTAAATTTACTAGAAATTTTTTTAATTTCAGCTTCCATTTTATAGAGTTCATCTATTTTTCTATCTATCTCACTTATATCTCGCACCATCTTTTTTTCTGTTTTTCCATACTTTCGAGACACAATCACTGTTAGTAGCAAAAGAGTGAAGAGTTGCGATGTAAAAGCTTTAGTTGATGCAACACTAATCTCTGGCCCTGCA
>MDTA01006987.1_pt1 | contig 51376 bp, 46 predicted proteins | sample 811151 | NCBI WGS metagenome assembly MDTA01 (sample SAMN05326648, study PRJNA326480) | marine metagenome | isolation source: seawater | place: Indian Ocean: South | collected 2010
CAATCATGCAATGCGGTGACGCAACGGTAGTCACTATCTGTGCGGCCGATAAGTCTGGAATCGGGAGTTTTGTGCTGGCTTTGTGCAGATTGTGAAAATCGCAACAGGGCTGCTCCGCGCAGTGAGGCTTTAGCGCCCTCGGAGTACACGCGATGCTTGGAAATCAACGCGGCCTGTATTGGTGGTCTGTGGCTAATTTGTGTGTATTCACCCATGCGGTATCACGGTCGACACCGGTCGGTTCGAGCTGTGTAGCAAGCTCTCCCAGACCCGCTTGCGTTTCCAGTGCGCGATTACCAGACGGTAACCAGCGCTCAGTCGAATGATCGACTTTCGGAAGGATATCATCGAACTGCCGACCTGCAGCATGGGTCTGCTCGCAGAGCAAAAGAGAGAGTTATTCAAGCAAGCCGCCTGACCATCACAGCCTCTGCCATGACCAAAATCAAATTGCACAACTTGACGTACAAAACCGACTCCGGTAGCACAATCTCGGCCCTTGACCTGTTGCCGAGACTGCACGTTCAGGCGCGATATCTCTCCCAAGATACACTTGCCCTCAACACTGCCTGTAAAGATTGCTTCAAACACCGAAACCCATCATTTCGGGGCGGGCATCTTTCAAGCGGTTGGCTGCCACCTGTGACCTGAACATCGGCCGTGGCCGGGTCGGCTAATGCGGGTCGGCCCGTCCACCTGTCGCTGAGTCGATGGCCCGGGCAGGAGCGGCTCAGGCAAGCACTGGACAGGCAACAATCGGCCACTGAACCTAGACATCGATCGTTGCGCGGGGCGGCTGGCCAGCTGATTGGTCTTATACTGTGGGTTTACTAATTCGCTGGAATCAAGACGTGGACTTTAGGCTCTCCGATGAGCAGCGCATGCTGCAAGACCTGGTGACGCGCTTCGTGGAAGACGAACTGATGCCGCTGGAACCGGCTGTACTGGAACGCGAAGCCAACGGTGAAGACGGTGGTTTGACCGAGGAAGAACTCGAACCCTTGCACGCGCGTTGCAAGGAGCTTGGACTTTGGGGGCTGGATGTGCCCGAGGAGCTCGGTGGCGCGAATCTTGATTCTGTCTCCCTGGTGATCGTCAACGAGGCGTTGAAGCGCACGGCCGTGCCTTTCACGTTCCCACCCGACTCACCGAATCTGCATATGTTGCTTGCCGTCGCCAACGAGGAGCAGCGCAAGAAGTACCTGGAGCCATACGCGCGAGGAGAGACCGTCTCCGCCATCGCGATTTCCGAGCCCAACGCGGGCGGTGATCCAGCCGGAATGATCACACGCGCCGTTCAGGATGGGGACGACTGGGTCATTAACGGTCGCAAGATCTGGGTGTCGCGGATCCGCGATGCGGATTTCTCCATCGTCATGGCTGTAACTGACCCGGAGAGGGGTGCACGAGGCGGCATCACCGCCTTCCTGATCGATAAAGACACGCCCGGTTTCCTGGTGCCGCGCCAGATCAAGATGTTGGGGGGGCACCGCACCTACGAGGTGGTGTTTGAGGATTGCCGCGTACCCGCAACCCAGATCCTGGGTGAGATCGGCAACGGCTTCGGGCCGATGCAACTGCGTCTGACCATCAGACGGTTGCAGATGGGGGCGTGGTGTATCGGGCTCTCCGAATACGCGCTCAAACTGATGATGGAACACGTCACACAACGCTCGACGTTTGGGGCGCTCTTGTCTGATCGTCAGGCTATCCAATGGTGGGTCGCGGAGGCGGCAACCAAAATTCATGCAGCCCGGCTGATGGCATATGACGCGGCGTGGAAACAGGATCATGGTGAGCAGGTACGCACCGAGGCTTCGATGCTTAAGGTGTTCGCGACGGAGATGGCGACCGAGATCATCGACCAGGCCATGCAGTCATTCGGCGCGATGGGCATGACCAAGGAAATGCCCTTACAACTGATGGCCCAGCAGGTGCGCCTGATGCGGATGTACGAAGGGCCAAGCGAAGTGCACCGTATGGTCATTGCGCGTCGTTTGTTGCGCGAGGTCACCGGCTAGCGCCGGCCATCAACCAGTCAGCAGGAAAAGAGCATGAGTTTTGTAGAGACGGAGACGCGTGGCCAGGTGATGATCGTGCGCATGAATCGTCCGGAGCGCTTGAACGCACTGGGCACACAGATGCGTCACGATCTGGCGGCTGCGTGGTGTGAGTTTCGTGATTCCGACGCATTGGAGATTGCCATCCTGACCGGGACGGGGCGGGCGTTCTGCGCGGGCGAAGACATGAAGGAATCACTGGCGGAGGGTACGCCTGGAGGCAAAACGCATCCCGATGATGATCCATTCCGCCAGGGCACGCTCAAAAAACCGGTTATTGCGGCGATTAATGGCTTCGCGATGGGCGGCGGCTTCATGCTGGTGGAGCGCACCGACCTGCGCGTCGCGGTCAATGCGGCGATCTTTGAGGTTTCGGAGGCCAAACGCTGGCTGTTGGGTGGCTACAACCATGGATTCCTCGCTGGTTTGCCTCATCCGATCGCGACCGAGATGGCGCTTGGTTTTCGTTTTGGCGCCAAACGACTGCATGAGGTTGGCTTCCTGAACCGGATCGTCGAACCGGACGGCCTGATTCCGACCGCGATGGAGATGGCTGAACACATGCTCACCTTGCCGCCAGCGTCGCGTGTGAACACCGTGCACATGATGCGCCAGATGATGCCGCAGGTGTCGCCGGAACTGGCCGACCTGGCGAAACGATTGCACGACCACGGCGCCAAGAGTGATCTGTTGGAATCGCGCGCAGCGTTTGCGGACAAGCGTGCACCCAATTGGACCGGGTGGGACGACCCTGCAGACCGGGACCGGCTGCCAACACTTGACGACTAGTTGACGCGTAAGCCCGCCTGCCGCCACGGAGGCGGGCGCTCAGTTATTCGGCGCGTTGGCCGATACGAAGTGTTTGGCTATGCGACTCGGGTACTCACGCCGATGACAACACTGGTGCGTGCATACAAACTCAACGACAACAATCGCATCGTGATCGAGGTGGCTGTTGCCAAGGGCGATCCGCGTTTCAAAGACGCGTCGCGCATGCTTGGCGCGATCTACGCGGTCGTGTTATCCGCCGACCACACCTACCCGTATGCGGATGACTTTTTCGATCTCTGCCACTTGCGCGCGCCCGACGGCAGCAAGTGGTTGGACATGATTGTGGCCCCCGGGCGGTTCCTGGAGCGCGTCAATGAGGAGATGGAGGAACTCGATGCGCGCTTGGAGGTGCCGCCGGCTTTTGCTGCGTCGGCGCACGTTCCTGCGCGCGCCGCGACCATCTGATTCCGGCAAAGCTCTAGGCCAATTCCGCGTCCCGGCGCGCCCGAGATCGATTGCGAACGTGTGATGTCGAATCAAATTTTTCAAAAAATCGCAAACAACGTCGAGGCTACAGGCAACAGGTGGACTTCGGGACAGGCCGGCTCGACGCGCACCACATGACCTGCGCCTCAAGTCAAACTCAGGTGCGAAGCCCGTTGACGCCAGAACACCTGAGCCGTTTGGGGCACTGATGAGCATGCTGTTCAAATCGCACTGATGGTCGACCGGCCACAAGAATTCTCCAGTGCGTGCCCGAAGCTTTGCTGACCTGTCCGGCCTGCCGAGCAGCGCGTTACGCAGCGAGTGCGCCCAAGCGCTCGAGCGCGGGTGTGACCGTACGCGTGACACCGCCTCCTGCGGCCTCTTCCAGGAACAGCGCTGCGACGCCGTTGCGCGCGGCCAACGGGTACCCTCCCGCTCTGCCCAATGTCATCAACGCCGTAGACCATGCGTCCGCAAGACTGGTGTCGTCCGCCACAACCGTTGCAGACATGGTGTTGTGCATCACGGGCTGACCCGTCCGTGGGTCGATATTGTGCGAGTAGTGTTGCCCGCCTGCGACAAAGTAGTTGAAGTAGTTGCCCGACGTCGCAATGGCCTGGTCGCTCAACCTGAGCGGGATCAACGCCTGTGTTGCGGGGTTCAACACCCCCACGCGCCATGGTTCGCGAGCGTCACGCCGACCACGGGCACGGAGTTCGCCACCAATATCCACCAGATAGTCATCGACGCCCGCTTCGCGCAACAACGCTGCGATGGCATCAACTGCATACCCCTTGGCGATACCATTCAGGTCAATGCCGGTATCGCGGTGTGCCTTGCGCAGTCGCGACTGGTCCAGCTCGATCCGCTGATAACCGACCTGGGAGCGTAGCGCCTCGATCTCGCGCCTTGCGGGTGGCGCCTGACGGCGACCTTCCGGGCCAAAACCCCACAACGACACCAGCGGTGCTACCGTTGGATCGAATGCACCACGAGTCGCGCGGGCGACGTGGAGAGCCTGGTGCACGACGTCTCGGGTGGCCTCGCTCAGCCTGATCCAACCGATATCACCGCGGTTCATGCGTGTCAGTTCCGAGTTGGGCTGATACGCGGACATCGTGCTCTCGATGTGCCGCAGCGTCTGCGTGATGCGTTGGCTGAGGCCGGGCAGGTTGTTGTCGGCTGGTAAGCGCACACGGAAATGAGTGCCCATCGTGGCGCCATCTATTGATGCCAGCCGTGTGCGGGTACAGCCGGCCAACGGCGCCAATGCATAGGCGGCACCCAGCGTCAGAACATTCCGTCGTCGCATGCGTTCACCCAACTAGAGGCATGCCGCATACAACGTTTCCGCGGCCTCCTGGGTCAATTCGACCGGATTGCCACCCGCGGTCGGATCATTGAGGGCGTGGGTCGCGAGGGTGCTGACATCGGCATTTTGGACGCCAAGGCCGCTCAGGCGGTCCGGCACGCCTAGCGTGCCGCGCAATTCCAGAACGCGATCGAGAAATGCACTGAACGTGTTGCCCACCCCCACGTACGCTGCGGCACTACCTAGCCGCGTGCTGACGACGGCTTCATTGAAGCGCAAGACGGTTGGTGCAATCACGGCGTTGGTCATGCCGTGGTGGGTATCAAAGTGTGCGCCAATCGGATGTGCCAGCGCGTGCACGGCACCCAGCCCTTTTTGAAACGCGGTTGCGCCCATCGCTGCCGCGCTCATCATGTGTGCGCGTGCCTCCAGGTCGTTGGGGTCGGCATACACCCTCGGCAGGTTCTCGTGTACGAGTCGCATGCCCTCAAGTGCGACGCCTTGTGCCAGCGGGTGATAAAACGGACTGCAGTAGGCTTCCATACAGTGCACAAAAGCGTCCATGCCAGTACCAATCGTGATGGCCGGCGGCATGCCCACCGTCAGCTCGGGATCACAGATCACGATGGACGGCAGCACCTTCGGGTGGAAGATGATTTTCTTGACGTGCGTCTCGGAATTGGTCACCACGCCGGCGCGACCAACCTCGGAACCCGTGCCCGCGGTAGTGGGGACAGCGACGATCGGCGCGATCGTGGATGCGTCGGCTCGAGTCCACCAATCGCCAACATCCTCAAAGTCCCAGACCGGGCGTGTCTGGCCACACATGAATGCGACCAGTTTGCCCAGATCCAGTCCTGAGCCCCCGCCAAATGCGATGACGCCGTCATGATGACCGCTGTTGTACGCCGCGACACCCGCGGCCAGGTTCGTATCCGTAGGGTTGGAATCAACCTCCGCGAACAGGCCGGCGGAAATACCCGCGTCTGCCAGGACGCGGAGCGCGCGCGCGGTGATGTCAAGGTTTGCGAGGCCTCGGTCGGTGACCAGCATTGGCCGCTGCATGCCGGTCTCGCGGCACGCGTCAGCCAATTCTTGAATGCGGCCCGGGCCAAAGCGAATGTTTGTTGGAAAAGACCAGTTAGCGTTCTGCGTCATCGGGTGAGAATCCTGTAGAGTTCGCGCCACATTCTGGCAGACAGATGCCCGACATCACTAGATTGCATATGACCGACATTGTTCTGACTGATATTGCCGCGAACGGCGTTGGCACGATCACTTTCAACCGACCGGACGTCAATAACGCCTACAACGGCGACATGATTATGGCTTTGATCGACGCGGTGGAGCGTTTTGCGGCGGACGACCAGGTGCGGGTGATCGTGTTACGTGGCAATGGTAAACACTTTCAAGCCGGCGCCGACTTGAGCTGGGTGCGGGGCAACCGCGAAAAGTCATGGAACGAGAATCTGCAAATCTCGCGTAACACCACCCATGCCGTGCAGGCGTTGACCACCGTTCCAAAAGCCACTGTGGCGCTGGTCCATGGCGGTTGTTTTGGCGGTGGTACCGGCATCGCAACGGCCTGCGACATCGTGGTGTCGGCTGAAGACGCGATCTTCTCCATCACCGAGGCACGGTGGGGGTTGATGGCCTCACCCATCTACCCGCAACTGTTATCGCGTCTGGGTCCCGGGCGTACGCGCCGTTACAGCCTCACCTGCGAACGGTTTGATGGAAGGCGTGCGCTGGAGATTGGGTTGGTCGACGAGGTGTGCAAAGCCGCCGAGCTCGACGCGACGGCGGCGCCGTTGATTGATGCGTTACTGCATTGCCCGCCCGCCGCGGTCGCCGCCTCCAAGACGGCGATTCTCAAGTACGCCAATCTGTACTTCTCGGCCCTGGAACATGAAGAAATGTCCGTGCCGCACGCGACGATTCGGTTGTCCGATGAGGCGGGCGAGGGCCTTGCAAGCTTTCTGGAGAAGCGTCCACCCAACTGGTACCCCGGCTGACGCGAGGCGGCAAAATGGAAAAGATTGGCACGATACAAAGTACCTGGCGGTATCCCGTCAAGAGCATGCGTGGAGAGTCTGCGGATGCTGTTTACTGCGACTTTGCCGGCGTTTTTGGCGACCGCATGTACGCGCTCAAGGATCCGCAGGGCTACGCCGGTTTCCCGTGGCTGACTGGCCGGGAACTGCGCTCCCTCGTGTTGTATACGCCCACCTTCAGGAACGCTGCCGCCGCGAGCGCGCCGCCGCACCTGAAGGCCGCCGAGGACATTGCGCCCGGGGTGACGCCTCGTTATCCGCAGCCGGATGAGCTGCTGTTGGACGTCACGACCCCGGAAGGTGTCACTTACAGTATTGACGACCCGGAGCTGTGCGCGTCGCTGGCGCGGCGGCTGGGCATGCCCGCTGCGCCGGAGTTGCTTCGCTCCGACCGCGCGCTGACAGACGCGCGGCCACTGTCATTGTTTTCCGTGCAGACTGCGGCGCAGTTGTCCACGGAGATAGGTAGCGAGGTCGATCCGCGACGTTTCCGCGCCAACCTGTACCTGGATCTGCCGGAACTTGGGGCGTTTGGCGAAGACACGTTGGTTGGCAAGACGCTGCAGGTGGGCGACCGGGTACAGTTGACGGTGGTCGCCAGGGACGCGCGCTGCGCGATGGTGACACTGGACCCGGACACGGGCGACTCCAACGCCAGGGTACTGCGCGAAATTGCGCAACGCCACGAAACCATGGCGGGCGTATACGGTGCGGTGTTGCGGTCAGGCATGGTGAAGCCCGGTGACGCAGTCATCTTGCAAGGCTGATATCGCAGCCAGGTACGGCTGATTGGCTTCGCCATCAGCGCCTGGGTATGGTTGTGACCAACAGGTCACGCGTTTAGAGGAATCACGATGAAATTGGGTATTGCGATCGGCTATTCAGGACGCGAGATGAATCTTCCAGTCGAGTTGATTCAGCGGGCCGAGCAGGTGGGATATGACTCCGTCTGGACGGCGGAGGCATACGGTTCGGATGCGATGACGCCGCTCGCTTACCTGGCCGCCAAGACCGAGCGCATCAAGTTATGCACCGGAATCATTCAGTTATCCGCGCGCACACCTGCCAACGCGGCAATGCAGGCGGCGACCATCGACGCGATGGCGGGTGGTGGCCGTGTGGTCATCGGGATTGGCGTGTCCGGGCCGCAGATCGTCGAGGGCTGGTATGGCCAACCGTGGGGTCGCCCGTATTACCGCATCAAGGATTACGTGCAGATCATGAAAAAGATCTGGCGGCGCGAAGAGCCCGTGACGCACGATGGCAAGGAGATAGCGCTGCCATACCACGGTCCTGGCAGCGTTGGGCTCGGCAAACCGCTGAAATCGATTCTACACATGAATCCGGACATTCCCATTGTGCTCGGTACCGGTAACGAATCCACGGTGCGCCTGACTGGCGAAGTGGCTGATGGTTGGCTGCCGCTCGGATTTTTACCGGGCACACTCGAGGAGTATCAGCCATGGTTGGAGCAGGGTTTCGAACGCCGTGGTGATGGCCGTAAGATGGACGACTTCGAGGTCTACGCAGGGGTCGCCGCGGTTGTTGATGATGACGTCAAACGGGGCTTGCACAGCCTCAAGGGCGACATTGCGCTGTACGTTGGTGGCATGGGCCACAAGGATAAGAACTTCCATCATGAGGTCATGACCCGGCGCGGCTTTGGCGACGCCGCGGACCGCATTCAGGAGCTGTACCTGGCCGGCCGCAAGGACGAGGCCGTGGATGCCGTACCGGACGAATGGGTCGACATGAAAGCGCTGGTGGGGCCACCGGCACGCATCAAGGAGCGTTACCCCAAGTGGGCCGATAGTGGTGCCACATCGTTGGTGTTACGACACCCCGACATGCGTGCCGTCGAGACGATGGCGGAAGTGGCGCGCCTGAACACGCGCGGCTAGGCGCAGGTGCAAGGGGCCCGGGGGCCAGACGCAAGATAATAGAAGCGCGCCACATAATGCGGCGCCTGACGTCGGCAGTAAGGCCTTAGCGTGCCGGCGCGAACGCCCGTTGTCCGACGTCTTTCAGCTGGCATGAGACAGGTGTGTGGCTTGCTCAGGATCTACCAGACGTCGACGTAGCGTCGCGGCGAGCCGGTCACAGGCCCCGCCGCTTTCAATCCGCCGACGATCCATGCCCGGGTGTCGCGGGGGTCGATGACAGCATCGATCTCGTAGACTTGTGCGACCGAAACACCTTTGCCTTTGGCGTACATCTTGGCAACAAGGTCGTCGTACAGCGTTTTCCGTGTTTCTGCGTCAGGGGCCGCCGCCAGTTCTTTGCTGAAGCCCAGTTCCACGGCACCCTCAAGACCCATTGGCCCAAATTCCGCCGTTGGCCACGCTATCGTGTAAAACGGCTCGTGCAAGCCGCCACCCGCCATCGCTTGTCCGCCCAGTCCGTAAGCTTTTCGCAACACGATGGTGAACAACGGCACGCTCAGGTTGGCCGAGGCGATGATCAGGCGTGAGCCGCGGCGGACGGCCGCCGTCTTCTCGCTGTCCGGGCCCACCATGTACCCGGGCGTGTCGACCAGCGAGATGACCGGCAAGCCGTAGGCATCACAGAGTTGCAAGAACCGTCCGCCTTTCTCTCCGCCGTCGCCGTCGATGGCGCCGCCGAGGTGGCGCGGGTCGTTGGCGATCAAGCCAAACGGGTGCCCCTCGATGCGTACAAACGCGGTGATGATGCCAACCCCGTATTCGGGCCTGAGTTCAATCACGCTGTCGCTGTCCGCGAGCGCGTGCACAATCTTGCGCGGGTCATAGATGCGCAAGCGGTCTTCCGGGATGAGGTGTCTCAATGCGCGTTGGTCCACGCAATCCCAGGTGGGTTTTCGGCCTTGAAAACAACCGAGGACGTTGCGCGCGACCGCCGTCGCCTCGGCTTCGTCCTTGACGGCGATATCCACGACCCCGTTCAGCGTCTGTACGTCAATGGGACCGATGTCCTCGGGCGTGAACTTGCCCAGACCGCCGCCCTCGATCATCGCGGGGCCGGCAAGGCCAATATTGGAGTTCTCGGTCGCGATGGTGATGTCGGCGCATCCAAAGATGACGGCGTTCCCCGCAAAACAGCGCCCCGAGTTAATGGCGATGCGGGGTGCCACGCCGCTTAACTTTGGCCACGTAGTGAAAGTTTTCAGATCCAACCAGCTCATGATCAGATCGTCGGTATCTACATCGCCCGGTCTGCCGCCGCCGCCTTCGGTGAAAAACACCGTTGGGATCTTCCAGCGCTCGGCCAGTTCGAACATTCGGTCCTTTTTCTTGTGGTTATTGTTACCTTGCGTGCCGGCCAGCACCGTGTAGTCGTACGCAAGCACCGCGCACCGCGCGGCTTCATCCCCAAAGTCTGCCGCATTGACAGTGCCGATGCCGGCGATCATTCCGTCCGCGGGCGTGCGCTCCATCAGGTCAGCCACGTCCCGTCGGCGACGCTGAGCCGCGATGGTCAGCGCGCCGTATTCAAGGAAACTGCCTTCGTCCATCAGGTCGGCCACGTTTTCGCGGGCAGTGCGCCCGCCAATCTTGCGTCGCTTGGCGACCGCGTCTGGGCGGTTCTCATCCAGCCCCAGCGCGTGGCGTGCGTTGACTTCGTCGAGGTCAGCGCGTGTCGCGTCCAGATCAACGGCATGTGTTGCGCCGCCTTCGTCTTCATCAGCCTCACCCGGGTAGATGGCCAACATCGGCGATGACTCGTCCAACGTTGCGCCCGGCTCGGCGTAGATCAGCGCGACCTCGCCGGATGCCGGTGCCTCGACCAGGTGATGCATCTTCATCGCCTCTAGCGTCGCAAGCGTTTGACCCTTGTGTACGCGTTCGCCAACAGTAACGTCGATACTGACCACGGAGCCCCGCATGGGCGTCTCAACCGGGATGGTGCCGGTTGGCAATGTAATGGCACTGTTCGCTGCCGTCGTTGGTGCTGTCGGTGTCTCGTGTTGAGCGATTGGCAGCACCGCTATTGCGGCTTGCAGGGTAGTGGCGTGCGTCTCGACAAACGTCGTATGCCAGCTGCCAAGTTTGACTTCAGGCATTGCCAGGATCGCGTTTGCCAACGGCAGGTTGGTGTCAACTCCGGCTATTGCACACTCGTTTACGGCGCGGATGGTCTTATTGATGGCTTCCGGGAATCCCGCTACCCGCGAATGCACAATCAGCTTGGCGATCAGCGAATCGTAGTGACTGCTGACGTTTACACCGTTGCGTACAGCAGTGTCGACCCGTATGCCTGGGCCAGTCGGCAGGTCGAATCGTGTGATTACACCGTCGCCTGGGCGCGGACTCAAATCCTCGGCCACCCGCTCGGCGTTTATGCGGACCTGTATGGCGAAGCCTTTTGGCTCGGCCGGGTCATTGATACCCAGGTCGGCGAGCGTCGCGCCCGCGGCGGTGTGAATCTGCAGGGCCACCAGGTCGACATCACACACCGCCTCGGTGACCGGATGTTCTACCTGTAGCCTTGGATTTGCCTCGATAAAAAAGTACGCGTCTTCCTCGTCATCGACGAGAAACTCAAATGTGCCCAGGCCACGGTAATTGACGGCTCTTGCCATAGTGAGTGCGGCGGCGATGATGTCATCGCGTAGATCAGCGTCCAGGCTGGGTGCCGGTGCGATCTCAATGAGTTTCTGTCGACGACGCTGCAAAGAACAATCACGTTCCCAGAAATGTGTTAAGCCACCGTGGCCGTCACCAAGAACCTGCACTTCGATGTGACGTGCGCGCTCAATGTAGCGCTCCGCAAACAACGTGCCGTCCGCAAACGCCAACCGTGCCTCACCCTGCGCTTGCGCGAACGCGTCCCGCCCGTCTTCATGCGGCATGACAACCCGCATGCCGCGTCCGCCTCCGCCGGCGGAGGCTTTCAACATGAAGCTGCTGCCGGCATGTGCGGATGCGAAGCTTGCAAAGTCTTCAGCCTCTGCCAGTGCGTTCGAGCCAGGCAGGACCGGCACGTTGTGCGCTTGCGCTAGAGCGCGTGCCGCCAGTTTGCTGCCAACCTGCTCGAGTTGCGCCGCCGTGGGTCCGATGAACAACACACCCCGCTCTTCGCAGGTGCTGGCGAACGCGGATACTTCGCTTAAGAAGCCCCAGCCAGGATGAATGGCGTCACACGCATGGCTCGCAGCGGTCTCTACCAGCTTCTGCGATTGCAGATACGCGGCTACCCCGTTGGCAGCGAGGCTCGCGCAGCTGTCTGCATGACGCACATGCATCGCGTCTGACTCGTCGTCAGCGTAAACAGCGACGGTTTCGATACCCAGTTCGGCAGCCGTACGCGCGACACGCACGGCCACCTCGCCACGATTGGCGATCAGCAGTCTCTTCGGCAGCATGAAACGCGGGTCTTAAGCGTTGAAGTCGATGACCGTACGGACCGTCTTCCCTTCTTTCATCGCTTTGAAGCCTTCGTTGATGTCTTCGAGTTTGATGCGATCAGAGATCCAGTCGTCCAGGTGCAGGCGGCCTTGCATGTAAAACTCGATGAGGCGCGGCATATCAACCCGAAAACGGTTGGAGCCCATGATCGAGCCTTGTATCTTGCGCTCTCGCAGGAAATCAAAGCCGTGTAGCTCGATCTTTTCGCCAAACGGCACCATGCCGACGATCGTCGCTGTGCCGCCGGCGCCCAGCATCTCAAACGCTTGCTCTGCGGTCTTCTTGAGCCCCAGGCATTCGATCGAATGGTGTACCCCACCTTTGGTCAGTTCCTTGACCTGTTCAACCGGGTCGGCGTCGTTTGGGTTGACCAGATCGGTTGCGCCCAGCTTGGTGGCGAGTTGTAACTTGGCGGGGTTGGTATCGACGGCGATGACTCGGCCCGCCCCGGCCACGTAGGCACCATTGATCGCAGCCATGCCAACACCGCCACACCCGATAACGGCTACCGTTTCACCCGGGGCCACTTTCGCCGTGTTCGTGGCGGCGCCAAAGCCGGTGATGACGCCACAACCGATTAGTGCGGCACGGTCCAATGGCATGTCCTTCCGGATTTTGACGATTGCGTTTTCATGCACCAGCATCTGCTCGGCAAACGATGAAAGGTTGAGAAACGTATGCAGGCGCGGTTCTTTGTCCCAGTTGTGGCGTGTAGATTGACCGGGCAGCATCTTCACTTCGTCGTTGTTACAAAGCGCCGGCCGGCCTGTGTTGCAGTATTCGCAAGTGCCACAGAACACCGACAGGCAGCTGATGACGTGATCGCCAGGTTGCACATACTTCACCTCCGAGCCCACCTGCTCGACAACACCCGCTGACTCGTGTCCCAGCACCGCTGGCAATGGATGCGGATACAACCCTTCGATGAAATGCAAATCGGAGTGACACAAGCCGGCCACCGATGTGCGAATCAGAACCTCGTGCGGTCCGGGCTTGCTGACGCTTACCTCTTCGATCTGCAACGGGGTATTGGGCTCATACAGGACGGCCGCTTTCATGCGTCTTCCTCGTGCTTGTCGGTATGGATTTGTTTGGTTCGATATCGAAAATGGCTGGCTCAGTCTACTCTCTGGCGAAGCCCGCCTCCAAGTGGGCCCTGACTCAGGCCGGGTTTGCGAATGAAGCTTTGTAATGCACCCGGCACATCGAGACGTACTGCTCGTTACCGCCGATCTGCACCTGTTCGCCGGACGTCAAGGCCCGCCCTGCAGCATCAAGGCGCACTACCATGGTGGCTTTGCGGCCACAGTGACAGATGGTTTTGATTTCTTTCAGCTCGTCAGCCCACGCGAGCAGGTGTGTGCTGCCCTCAAACAGCTCGCCCCGGAAGTCGGTGCGCAGACCGTAGGTCAGTACCGGGATCGCCAGCGTGTCGACGATCTCGGTCAGTTGTTCCACTTGTGCGCGTGTCATGAACTGCGCCTCATCTACCAGCACGCAGTCTAGGCCCTCAGTGTCTCTACGCGCTGTGGCGATAGCAAACAGATCATCCTCGCCGCCAAAGTCATGCGCTTCTGCGTGCAGGCCGATGCGCGAACGGATGCCTTCGCCAAAACGATCGTCCAGCTTGGGCTTCAGTACCAGCGTGCGCATGCCGCGTTCCTGGTAGTTGTAGTTCGACTGCAGCAGAGTGGTGGTTTTGCCGGCGTTCATCGCCGAGTAATAGAAGTACAGCTTGGCCATTGGTCAAAATACGTGCCGCCGCTGGCGGCACGTTTGTTCGGGACGCGGTTTAAGCGGGGACTGACGCGGTCAACGGCAGATGTACCTTCTGGCCCGTGCGCAGCGCGGCACTGACGGCGTCCGTCCACTCCATGTATTTGACGCCGGTCTCGAAGTCCGTGAAACGTATGGCTTCGGTACCGCGAATAGCGCTGATAAATTCTTCTTCGACGCGCCAGTGAAGTTGCTTCTTTTTGGGTATGCGGATCTCGGTCATCTTGCGCGAGCTGCGTGTTGCCCCATAAAGCGTTAACTCACCCTCTTCGAGCGCGACGCGGAGCGTGCCTTCTGTACCGCAGATGTTGATGTCGATGCCAGGCAGGTGGCCACACACCGACGTCAGGCCAAGGCGCATCTGACCTCCCTGTTCCATCTCACACAACATGTCGATGTGGTCCGGGATGGTCATGGCTTCGCGCGTGCCGTCCGCGTTCTGGCGATGTTTGACGACGGTTTGCCCAACGGCCTGTACCGACCGCGCCGTACCTACCCAGCGCATGAAACCTTCATAGAAAATACCCATCGTCATGATGTTGTTGCCGGAGAACTCGCGTTGCTGGCGCCAGTGCACCGGGCTTGCCCAGGCCGGAAACTGGCTGCCAAACGCGATGCGTGCGTCCAGCGTGATCAGGTCGCCGATATACCCTTCGCCGATCAGTTCCGCTATCACGTGGTCCACTTTGAAGGTGAGTGGCGCCGGCACGATCTGGGCGACCAGGCTGGGATTCATCTGCGAGACTTCCAGCATGCCGTGTGCTTGCGCCGAAGTCATCGCCATGCGTGCCTCGCACAGAACGTGTTTGCCCGCTTGCAGCGCAGCGATTGTGATCGGCGCGTGCATGTATGGCCACGTACCGATGCAGACCGCATCGATGCTGTCGTCATAGACGATCTCTTCCCAGTCGGCGCGTGCCGACTCGATGCCAAACTCGTCAGCAGCTTTTGCTGCGGATGCCAGCGTGCGGTTGGCGACTGCAACCACCTCAACGCCGCGTTGCTTTTGCAGGCCTGGGATATGAAACTTCTTGGTATTGCCGCCAGCGCCAATCACGCCGACACGAATCGTGTTGTCTGTCATCGTTAATGAGTTCTCGAGTGCGCGTGCCCGCGCGTAAGTCATGCGGTGAGAGTGCGGCCACTAGTATGTGCAATCTCGCGTAAGGATCACACATGGAATTTGACACGAAGATAGCGTTTGCAATCGCTGACGACCTCGCCACGTGGCAGAAGCTGAACGTTGTCGCGTTCCTGAGCAGTGGTGTCATCGGCGCTACCGAGAACATCATGGGCGAGACATATGTGGATGGTTCTGGTGCCAACTACTCGCCGCTTTGTGTTCAGCCGATGATGGTACTGACAGCCGGGCGTGCGCGACTCAATACGTTTGTTCAGCGCGCTAACCAACGCGGCGTGCCCGTCGCTCTTTATATCGAAGATATGTTTGCGACAGGACACGATGCGGCGAACCGCGAGACCGTCAAGGCATACGCCTCGGAAGACTTGCCCGTGGTTGGGATTGGCGTACGCGCGGAACGCAAGATTGTCGACAAGATTCTGAAAGGCGCCAAGATGCACGCCTGAACCAAAGGAAGACTTTGAGTGAAGACCATTGGCCTGATTGGTGGCATGAGCTGGGAAAACACGGTGACCTACTACCAGCTGCTGAACCGGATGGCGCGTGACGCGTTGGGGGGATTGCACTCAGCCGAACTGGTGATGTGGTCGTTCGACTTTGCCCGCATCGAAGCGCATCAGGCGTCTGGTGATTGGGACGCAGCGACCGCGGCAATGGTGGAGGCCGCCCGGAACGTCGAACGCGCTGAATGCATGCTCATTTGTACAAACACAATGCACAAGATGGCGCCTGAGGTGCAGGCCGCGATCGACGTACCGCTGATTCATATCGCGGACGCAACGGCGAGCGCCATCGTATCAGGTGGTAGCCAGGCGCCGCTGCTGTTGGCGACGCGGTACACGATGGAGCAGGACTTCTACACAGGCAGGCTACGCAATGAGCACGGCATCAACGTGCGCGTGCCCGATGACAACGGTCGCACCGTAGTGCACGACATAATTTATGAGGAACTCTGCCAGGGAATCATTAAAAGTGAGTCCAAGAAGCGGTATCTGGACGTCGTGGGCAAAGAGCGAAGCGTGGCGAGCGTAGACGGCGTCATTTTTGGCTGTACCGAAGTTGGACTGGTCGTGCATGACAATGACTTCGACTGCCCCACCTACGACACAACGGAAATCCACGCGCGCGCGGCGATGGAGTTTGCGCTCGGCTGAGCGAGCGCAATCGACGCCACCGTCAACGGGGCATCAAGACCCGGCCGCGGCCAGCGTCTGACGGGTCTGACGGTTCAACCAGAACCGCGTCACGCCAATTGCCGTCAGCATGACCACGGCGAATAACAGGATCGGCCAGCCACCCACACCCAGAGCCGGCACAACGGCGCCCGGGCAAATGCCGACGATACCCCAGCCCATGCCAAACAGCGTGCCGCCAGCGATCAGGCGCGTATCGATAGTGGTGGAAGCGGGGCCAGGCAGCGTCTCGCCCAGGACAGACTGCTGCATACGTGCACGAATCCGCCAAGCGATGGTCATCGGTACCAGTGCGCCACCCATCACCCACGCCAGGGTTGGATCCCAGTTACCCAATACGTCGAAGAAGTTCAGGACACGCGCGGGGTTGGCCATGCCTGACAACATCATGCCCACGCCAAAAAAAGCGCCCGCCAACGCCGCAATCAGGATGCGTGACATGGTTATCCCCCGAATATGTGTCGGATGACAGTAACGGTCAGAGCCGTAGCCGCCATGAAGCCCAGCGTGACAACAATCGAACGGCGCGACAGTCGCGACATGCCGCAGACGCCGTGACCGCTCGTACAGCCGTTGGCGAGCGTGACGCCGATACCCACCAGTACGCCCCCGACTACCAAAGCCACCACGGAATGGGTTACCTGGACGGCTTCCCATACCACCACGCCGCTGATAGCCAGCGGCACAACAAACGCGCTTAACAGGAACGCCAACGCCGTGGCACCGCCCGCGGAACGTGGCGCGAATAGCGCCTGCGCCATGACGCCGGTCATGCCGGCGATACGGCCGTTGAACAGCAGATAGATGGCGCCAGCCAAACCGATCAGGAGACCGCCGGCGAACCCCGTTAGCGAGACCATTTCATGCATTTTCTGTGCGCCCTCAGCGGGTAGGTAGGGCTAATTATTTCATATATTCATATAGACGCATATATAGTATGGTCAAAAGCTGCTTAGACAACACAACATCAATCGATTTCGGTCGTTTCCAAGCACCCCGCGAGAACTCAGCAAAGGCTCCTGATGACGCCACAACTGCAAGCGTTTATTGATGTCTGTACGGCGACGGTAGCTGCTACCCCAACCCCGGCCGACTGCGTGGAACGCCTTGCGGCCCCGATGCTCGGCCTGGTGGGTGCCGCTGAGTCGTTTCTTGAACCGCGCGATCGTCGCAGCGGTGATGATGGCTACAGTCGAAATCTGATTTACGCAGCCGCGGACGACACGCTGTCCCTCTACGCGCTCGTCTGGCGTCCGGGTCAGTGGACGCCGATTCACGATCACGGTTCCTGGGAGGTCGTAGGCGTGGTGGAAGGCGTGCTGGAGGAGCGTAACTTCGCCCGTGTGGATGAACACCGCGACAGCACTCGCGACGATGGTATCGACCTGACGCGGGCCGGCATCATCCTGTTGTCGAGCGGCGCAGTAACGACATTTGTGCCAAATCCGGATCACATCCACCTGACCGGCGTCGATGAAAGCCGTGCGCCCGTGCTGAGCCTGCACCTGTGCGGCCGGCAGATGGATGACTTCCACATCTATGATGTCGCCGAACGCGCGCGTCGACGTGTGACGGTTGCGCATAACAAGAGCTGACGACGCGTCCACAACCCGCCTGTTGGAACCTGACAAAGTTGCCCACTATTGAAGTTTTGATTCGTTAAGCGACGTCACCTTGTTGTCAGCGGAGGTATTGGTGACGGTTGCCAAGCATCTGCCCGACACGCTCCAGGTGACGCTGCATGGGTCGGTCACGGTCTGGGAGAATCGGAAGCGTTTCGCTCGGAGGTGGCCGGGTTGTCTGACGCCGTTGACAGCAGTGGGTTTGATGCGGCTTTGGTAAGGTATTTCAATAGTGGAGCGGAACGCGGGATGCTCGCAGCGACCGCAATCACTGCTCGAAGAACTTCCGTTCGAACTGCGCGGACAACGTTGCCTGCGTTATGCACCCATCAAAGAATTGGAAGAAGCGTCGACCGGCGAATGACAGGCGCTATCCTCATCAGGCGGAACCGCGCGCGCGCTCCGTGACGACCACCATCACCAGCGCGGCTAGTGACAACACAACAAAGCCGCCAACCATTGGCAACACCGTGCCATCGTAGGACGCTCCGATCATCCCGCCACCAACCATTGACATGAATGTCGTGACCGAGGCGATGAGCGCAGACCCCAGCCCCGCGATGTGGCCGAGCGGCTCCAGCGCCAACGCGTTCATATTGCCGAATAAAATGCCTACCGTATAAAACAGAACCAGCAGGTAAATCATCAACGACGCAAAAGGGGGCGAACCCCTATAAGTCCAGGCGACTGCAAAATATAACAAGGACATCGTCAGCACGATAATGAGCGCAATGCGACACAGTCTTGCCATCGAGAAACGCAGCACCAGCCTGGAGTTGGTCAATGTGGAGGCGCCGAGCGCAAGCGCTAACACCGCAAAATAGAGCGGGAACTGTGTACCGAGTTCGTATTGTTCGGCTAGCACCTGCTGCGAGGAATTTAGAAAGCCGATAAAGCTCGCAAACACCAGCCCGGCGGTCAGCATGTATCCGCGAGCAACAGGATGCCTGAACACTTCCGCCGCTGCTGAGACCAGGTGTCCTCCACTCAGCGGACGCCGCTTGTGCGCAGGCAGGGTCTCGGCTTGTTGAATCCAAAACCAGATGCAGCCAATCAACGCGAGCAGAAAAAACGCAGCAAATATGGCGCGCCATCCCAACCACAACGCGATGCCTTGTCCCAGGGCTGGAGCCAGGGCCGGCACCAGAATGAACACGGTCATGATGAGGGACATCACCTGAGCCATCTGCGGCCCCTGATACTGATCCCTTATCATGGCGACGATTACGATACGCGGCCCTGCCGCGCCGATGCCTTGCACGATTCGTCCCAGCAGCAACGTTGTGAAACTATCCGCAAACGCAGCGACCAGTGACCCGACCATAAACAGCACGCAGCCGACCGCGACTGGGCCTTTGCGACCCACGGCGTCGGACACGGGGCCGTAGATGAACTGGCCAAACACCATCCCCAGAAACAGGGCTGAAATGACCAATTGCCGATCGTTCATATCGGCGACATCGAGTTCGCGGGCGATGTCTCCCATGACTGGTAACATCGCATCGATAGATAAAGCGACCAGCGAAGTCATCAACGCCATCAGCGTGATGACTCGTTTGCCGGGCGCCCTGGATGGCGATTCCGCTGACGGCGCGGTGGCGGCTAGCTGGTTTTGATCGCCTGCATCGTCAGGCCGATCAGCTCGTTTATCTGGGTGTTGTCGATCCACCTGAATACCGCGACCAGGTCGAGTTCCCGGTCGATCCAAAGGAGGTGTGTGCCCGCACCCATTGCGAAGAAGCTACTCGCGGGCGCGTTGCTGTAATAGCGTTGCTCTGTATTGAGCCACCACAACATGCCATAGAGATCGAAACACGGGGAAGGACGGGTAATCTCTCGCAGGTACGTTCTCGAGATAATTTGCTGCCCCCCCCAGTTACCGTTGCGCGCGACCATGAGCGCGACGCGGGCGTGGTCCTCCGAGTTGATGAAAATCCCACCGCCCCAGTGTGAACCACCTGGCACGCTGGGCAGGGTAAGGCCGTCAACCTGCACTTCGCTATTGAAATACGGATTCCAACTCCAGGTATTGGTCGCGCCGACCGGTTCCATGATCGCTTCGCGCAATACATCGGCCAGGGGCTGCTTGAACACTTGTAGCAACGACAGACTCAGTCGATTTACGCGCACATCGTTGTACTCGTAGAAGCTGCCGGGCGCCTGCAATGCGCGACGCTCGCCCTTACGAGAGTTGTCCGCGCCGGCGCCTACCTGGCGATGGTGATCGATTAGGTCCGGCTTCCCAAACAATTCGCCTTCCCATTCGCTCGATTGATGCAGCAGGTGGCGCCAAGTGATGGAACGATTTTGCGCCGATTCGAAACCGTCGTCAGTGGCGTAGTCGCGTACCGCGTCATCCAGGTCTCGAATCAGTCCCCGGTCAAGCGCGACACCAGTCAAGAGCGACAAATAGCTTTTGGCGACACTGAAGGTCATTTCCACCCGACTCGGATCGCCATACGCGCCCACCATCTTTCCATGGCGCAGAATCAATCCGGAGGGACCGTCGCGGTCCAGGGTCGGGCCAATGACCTCGTTCCACGGTGGCGGCTCATTGTTGTTCGGGTCGGCTTTCATAGCGGCTTCGAGTGAGCGGGGCCAAGGTGTTTCTGCAACGGCGGCAAACTCCAGCGCCTGTGCGAGCTTGGCCGGCTCAAACCCAACCTCTTCGGGCGACGCCAGTGCCCAGCCGTCCGACGATGGAAAATACTCGCTCATCTTTAACTCCGCTTATGACTTTTGCCGCGCATCACTTTGCGCGACTACGCCGCTTTGTGCCAGCGTGAACATTCACTCGCGACGCCGGCCACGGCATCGTGGCACACTCCGCTTCGCCCGCAGCCTCTGACGAATGACCGGATGCCAGAGAACCCCACACGGAGCGGTGAGTTCACACCCGACGCAGCCAACGGCGCGGACTACGTAGCTGTACATCTGATAGTCCAACGGATCCGGCTCTGGGGCCTTGTAAAATTGGTGTTCTACGGCTGGTTCCTGGGTGTTGGGACCGTCTGGTTTGTGGCTCGTGCTGCCACGGAAGCCATGGTGGGGCTGGACCTCTGGTTTGGTTATCTGCTGGGTGGGCCGGTTTTCTTGATAGTGGTAATCGTGCCAGGCCACTGGCTACGAAGCATCATTCGTCCATTCAACCTGTCGCTCTATTACGACCCGCGTTCGCCACGCCCACTGGACGATGTTATGTGCGTACGGCGCCTCACGTGGCGATCCGTGCACGATCTCGTGAACTCCGGCTGGTACTGGGGTGCAGGTTGGTTACTGTTGGCCGCAGCGGTTTTCGGCTTAGGTACGTTGGTCGCCAGTGGTGAGTTGACGAGCCCCTGCGAGCTGATGCCCGGTGTCAATAACCCTGCGGGTCTCGCTGGTCGCAAGCGCACTCGTTTTGCTCGCTTATGTGCTGGTGATTCCGGGTGGCGTCGCCTTTACGTTGTATCCGGGTTTACGGGTACGCGCGATGGTCAGGGCGCGTTTGAGGCTGCCATTCAAAGCGTTCGCGCCAGCGGAGATCCCAACACCTGAGACCACCCAAGCGGCTTTGACCATCGTTGTGCACGGTACTTTTGCCCGGGATGAGACCTGGTGGAACGACATGGACGATGCCGGCAGTTTCGCGACGCGACTGGAAACTGAATTGAGCGAACTCGGGCACTCGGGGACGGTATGGGCGTTTGCCGACCGCTCGGGGCTGGAGGCGCATACGTTCCACTGGAGTGGCGACAACACCGACCTCGGGCGTCGCCATGGAGCCGTACGCCTCAGCAAGCTCCTGCATGAAAACGCGCGCGCCACGCGCGCCTCTGCTACATCGCCTATTCCACTCAACATCGTCGCACACTCGCTCGGGGGCAAAGTTGCACTCGAGATGTTGAAGACGCTTCCGGACAGCTATTTTGTCAATCGGCTGGTCATGTTGGGCTCACCCAATCTGGGCGTCCGCCCAAGCTTTCGTATCCGCCGTGTGTTAATTGCGGCGTCCTACGCTTTCCTGTTGCAGCTTACGGTGGCGGCCGCTGGCTACTTTCTCTACCGCGTCATGGAAGGTCCGTTTATCGCCGCTGAGGGTATCGGCTTGGGACTCGCACTGGTTGCACTGGTGATGCTCAACTGGTGCGTGATTTTCGCAGCGCTCCTTGGCGATATGATCTGGCACCCGTTTGGCCGTGTGGTGGCCCTGTTGGCGGGTCGCTTAGGTCCGGGTGTTTACGGCCCGTCGCAGATGCAGCTGGCCCGGCGTATCGGACGCGGTCGAATGTTTAACCTGATAAGCCGTCACGACGAGGCATCAGTGCTTCTGCGCGCGATGGCGGCACCTGGATTACTGGTCAAAGAGTCGGTGGCGAGCGAAACTGGTTCAGATACCTGTTTCGCAGGTTTATCACCGAACCCATCCTGCGATTCCTGACCCTTAAAGCATCGGAGACGGTAGGCGAGGTCTACGCGCTCGGCTTCTCCTGGGTGCGGGTGCTGTTTTATGACTACGACGTTGCTCGTCGCGACTTTCCCTATTCCAACCAGCTCGTAGAGCGGGTGGATGTTACCCGGCAGGTTGCCAATGCCGCGCGCCACCTGGAAGCCACTCACATGCGCTTGTTGTGGGATCCGCGTGACGACGAGGAACTCGGTACAGGGCATGACATGGTCCACACATTCGATCAGGATCGGATGACGGTCATGGAGTTCTTGAAGAGCCAGCTCAAGTTGCTTCACAGCCTCTACTACGAGGACCCGATCTTGACCAGGAGTGTCGCGGCACTCCTGGTGGATGGTCGCGAGGCGCTTGTGCGACTGCGGTTGCAGGACGACGACAACTAGCCTGACGCTCAGCTGTTCGCCAGTTTGAAGTTGGCATGGCTGGCCGCCACCAGACGCGAACGTGTATCCTGCCAACCCTCGCAACGGACGTTGGCGATACGTCTGCCCAGTCGCACGATGGACGCCTTCAGCCATAAGTCCCGATTGAGTACCGGGCGCAGGTAGTCGACGGTGATGTTGATGATGCGCGGCATCTGCGTTGGCTCGGTTGCATAAAACAACTCAACAATCGCGGCGTGTTCCAGTGCCGCGCCTACAACTCCGCCATGCACGGCCGGAATTCGCGGGTTGCCGATGTTGCTGTCACGCTGTCGCAGCACCGAATACACCTCGCCGCCGATCTCCACGATCTCCAAGCCAACAAACTGTGTGTATGGAATATGCCGATTGATTTCCGGGAAACGGCCACTTTCCTTGAGCTCGCGTAGATTGTCGATCACGACGGAACCTCCGTAGTTCCGCTAAGCTCCGGTCTGGCACCGGCACCTTCCAGAATAAATGACGCCGTCGCGCGCGCCATGGGTGATTCGGGCCTGTCCTGATAGGCAACCCCACTGACAAACGCGACGGTTCTGGTCATGCGTTCGACGCGCGCTTCGGCGATCAGATGTGAGCGCAGCGTCGCGGGCTTCAGGTAATCGATACGCAAATCCAGCGTTGCCACCGGCTGCATCCGTTGCAGCTGCGCAAATACACACAGGCCACCTACTGAGTCCAGCAAAGTAGTGACAACCCCGCCGTGCACGCAGCCCGTATCAGGATCGCCGACGATCGCCGTGTGATAAGGCATCTGCATTCGGCAATAGCCAACGTCCATCTCCAGCAATTCCATTTCCAGGGCCGCGAAGTGTGGCAGGGATCCAAGAAACTGCCGGACGAGTACCATCTTCTTTTCTTCAAACATGGGTTTTCCCTTCACGCTGCGCGGAGGCCAGCGTCAACCTCGTGTACATTCTTGTTCGAATACCATTGCATTACATGGGAGCCAGAAAATGCGGATGCAAGACAAAGTCGCCGTGATCATCGGCGCGGGACAGAGCCCGGGTGAGGGTATGGGTAACGGCCGTGCCGTTGCCACACTGTTCGCTCGCGAAGGTGCGAGCGTATTGGCTGTTGATCGCGACGGAGACTCAGCGGCGGAGACCGCACAACTGATCAACGACGCTGGCGGACGCGCGGACAGCTGCGTCGCTGACGTGGTTGATGAAACGAGCCTGAGGGCCGCGATCGAACAGGCGGTTGGACAGTTTGGTCGCATCGATGTTTTGCATAACAACGTGGGCATCAGTGTGGCAGGCGGTGATGCGGACCCGATGGAGATCACAACCGAGGCGTTTGACCTCATCATGTCCGTCAATCTGCGCGGTACCGTGATGGCCTGCAAACATGCATTGCCGTACATGCGCGAGCAACGCAGCGGCGCCATCGTGAACATCTCTTCGATGGCCGCACTCGATAACTACCCATGGGTGACCTACAAAGCCAGCAAGTCGGCCATGATCGCGTATACCGAGCAGTTGGCGATTCAGAATGCTGAATATGGCGTGCGTGCCAATGTCATTTTGCCTGGTCTAATGGACACCCCGATGGCCGTCGATACCCGTGCTGCCGCTTGGGGTAAACCGCGCGCGGAGATTGCAGCGGCACGCGACGCAAAAGTGCCGCTTCGGCGCAAGATGGGTACGTCGATGGACGTCGCTTATGCAGCGCTGTATCTCGCCTCGGATGAGGCCTCGTTCGTGACGGGTGTTGCGTTACGTGTTGATGGTGGTTCCGGCGTCAATCGTGGTTGACGCCCTCAGCTGGTGGTGGCGGACCTGACGCCGATCGGCGTGAAGTCCGTCCATACCTCGTTGCCTTCGCGCGGGTCGTGTGGCACCAGTATGGACAATGCCAGAGACATGGTTGCCAGCAGCGCGCCTGACAGGAACACCAGCGCTGGCGACACCAGCCACAACAGCCCGTACGCAGCTGGCAACAATACGGCCGCGATGTGATTAATCGTGAAACTGACACCGGCCGTGGCGGCGATGTCCGCAGGATCCGCAATCTTCTGGAAATACGTACGCATCGCTATCGCCAGTGCAAAAAACAGGTGGTCCACAACATAGAGCACCGCGGCGACCGTGCCGCTCTCGACCAGGGCGTAGGCGACAAACACACCGATAAGGCCCAGGTACTCGAATATCAGCGCGCGCCTCTCGCCAAAGCGCGCAATGGCTTTGCCAATGACCGGTGCCAGGAAAATGTTGATTACCGCGTTCACCAGGAACAACGCCGTGATCGTCCCCACGTCAAAGCCGAACTTCTGCACTAGCAGGAAGCCGGCGAATACGACGAAGATCTGTCGCCGCGCACCGGATAGAAACGTCAACGCGTAATACAACCAGTAGCGTTTTCTCAGCAGCATCTGTTTACGTTGCTGCACCTTCGCCGGGAACCGCGGGAACGCAAACCAACATAAAGCACCAATCACAAACGTGGTGCCGCCCGCCGCCATATAAGTCCACGCGTAACCGAGATCCAAAAACTCGAATGCCAACCAGACAAGCGCAAACGTGAATACTGAAGCTGCCGAGCCTGCCGCCAACACTTTGCCCAGCACGCGCGGCGCGTGCTCCTTGTCTATCCACTGCAACGCAAGCGAGCTGGCCACGGTTTCGTAGTAGTGAAAACCGATCGACATCACAACCGTGGTGATATAGAGCCCCAATACGTTTGGGAACCAGCCGGTCAGCGCTGTGCCAACACCCAGCGCTAACAGCGAGACATACGCAAGCGTCTGCTCTCGCATCAGCAGCAACACGAATACGACCGCAAATGCGAGGAATCCAGGGATCTCTCGCAAGCTCTGCAAAATGCCGATTTCACGGCCGGTGAAAGCCGCCTCATGGATCGCAAAGTTGTCCAGCAGGCTCATCCACGCCGCGAAGCTGATCGGCGAGGCTGCCGCCAATAACAACAGAAGATTCTCGGGCGTTCGCCAATGCCAGCGTGGCACGTGGTCCGCTCAACTGGTTGGAGTGGGAATAGGCCATCGTGCCTGATTTCAGAAGCGCAGGCGAGCCTGTGAATAATTCACGCTGCGCGCATTCTCAGGATGAATGGCGTCAGGCTCCGGGTGACCAGTTGCACAAATCGAGAGTCGTTACGCGTTGGAGGGGGAACGTAAGTAGGTCACCGTGTTGTTTGCCGATATCAAAGGGTCCATCGGGCTGAACGCTGGTATCGCCCCGGACTTTGCAGCGCAGAAGATCGACCCTGCGGTGCAAGCGATGATGAGTGCGTAATACCGTTTCGACGCTGCAGCGAACCGCGTGCAGGCTGACGTAATGATGGCCACGCACTGTGCGCATCTTGCGGTCGGTTAGTGACTCTCCACTGGCTGATGGCTGCGCAGCTGGATGATCGCGATCCCGGCGATGACCAACGCCGCGCCAGTAATCTGCAGAGCGGACAAGGATTGGTCGAGGATCACCATGCCAAAAATGAGCGCCCAAACCGGGGCACTGGTGTCCATGACGCCAGTGCGTAGGGGCCCGATCCACGCCACAGCTTTGAACAACAGAAAAGTCGCGAATACATAACAAGCTGCGGACGCCACCAGCGCCCACCATCCTCCGTCATCAGTTGGCCAGGCAAGGTCGACCTGCCCGACTACGATGACGCCGCTGACAATCACCGTTGTGGCGCCGACCATCCAGCACATGACAACGCGGTGGTCATGTGGCTTCAGCACGTGTTCGCTACACCAAACCATCGCCGCCAGGCCGAAGGCCGCACCGAGCGCGAGTGCCATGCCGCGCAGATCGGGGGACTCCAGCGGCGCATTGATCACCAGCGCAAGCCCCGCAAAGGTCACTAGCATCGCACTGCCTCTGGTCAAACCTATGCGGGTACGCCCCAGCGCATGTTCCACACACGCAATGATGAGCGGATACAGATACAAGGTCAGAATCGCGAGCGCGACGGGAATGAACTGTATCGCCCCCAACAACGCGTACAGCTCGATACACATCAGTACGCCGAGACCCATCGCCGCGTTCCGATCCGCGCCCGGGATGTGCAGCGATGCGCCCCCCAGACGCACCGCGATCAACATGCATAACAGAAACGCAATGGGGCGCACCAGATTGACCGCGTGCACGTTGGCGCCGCTGTCGTAGGCGATCGGCACCAGCGTCACGTTGAGTGCAAACGCCATCGCTGAGACCAGCGCGGCGGCGCTGCCTAGAGCAACTTGCATGGACGGGACTTAAGGGCGGGGGTCGATGGGCAAGCTGATACCCGCGCGTGACTCGATGACCTCGGCCGCGTCCAGACACCAGTCCTCGCGGAAGCGGCGCGAGATGATCTGCACACCAAGTGGCAACCCGTCGCTAACGCCGGTGCCGACGGCGATGCCTGGCAAGCCCAGGACCGGTAGTGCGAGCTGCGGCAACTGCGCGTTCCAGATACGCTCAAAATCTTCGAATTCGCGCGCGTCGATGCCTGCTGCAAACGGCGGGATGGTCGAAGAGGGCATCACAACGAGCGGGTAGTCTTCAAGGAACAGTTGCCACAGTCGCAACACCCGATCGCGGTCCTGTAGCGCGTCGATTACGGCTTGCGGACCCTCAACAGGATGCGCCTTGCGCCATAAGCCGAGCGCATGTTGGATGCCGGGGTCACCATGGGCGGCCACTTCTGGCTCCAGCAGGCGGATGACGTCATCCATGCCAATACGCGCCCACAGGTCGGCAACATAGCCGAGCTCGGGTGGTTCCAACTCTTCTACCGCGTAGCCGGCGGCTGTCAGCCAGTCTCCGGCCTCACGCGTGGAGGCCGCGATGGCGTCGGTCACACCGCGCCCGGCAGGGTTCACGACCAGTGCCACGCGGCGGGGTTCGGGAATGGCTGGCCCCACAAGCGGTGTGTCCACCCAACGCGTGTCGTTGGGGTCACCGGCCGACATCACGGCCAGAGCCAGTCGTGCATCCGCCACGGTGCGAGTCAAGGGCCCCTGCACCGCCATGAATTGTGCGGAAATGGGCCTGGCGCCGGGCGCACTGGGATTGAATGACGGCACCCGACCGTGACTGGGTCGCACACCTACCAGGCCGCAGCAGAATGCGGGGTAGCGAATGGAGCCAGCGATGTCGTTGCCATGAGCGATAGGGGCGATGCCCGCGGCAACTGCCGATGACGCACCACCGGACGAGCCGCCAGAGGTGTGCGCCGCGCTCCACGGGTTCAGGGTCTGGCCGTGCAGCTCGTTGTCCGTATGCCAGCGCATCGAATATGCGGGTGTATTGGTCTGGCCAATGACAATGGCGCCGGCATCTTTCAGGTTCTTGAGGCATGGATTGTCGGCCGGTGCGACAACATGCTTCAGCGCCTCTACGCCATTTGTGTTTGGGGCGGACGCCAGGTCCGTGTTCACCTTCACGGCCACCGGCACGCCGTGCAGCGGGCCCAGGGTAGCGCCGCTTGCCTGTAACCGGTCGGCCTCCTGTGCTTCCCTGAGCGCAGCCTCGGCGCGCTCGACCACCACGGCATTCAGAGCCGGATTGACGTCGGCCAGTCGTTGCAAATGGGCGTTGATGACATCCTCACTCGACGTGCTGCCGGTACGGATACGGTGCGCGATTTCTGTCGCGGATAGTTGCCAAAGTGGTTTCGCTGGTCCAGATTTCATCAGTTTTGCTGCTCCCGAGTGTGCCGTGCCCCAAAGCGGTGCGAAGCACATGGTACGTGCGCGTCAGGCCAACTGGCGAGTAAAGCCTTTCGCGCGCGTGCGTGCGCTACACTTAGCATTCGAAATGTGTGGCGTTGAGTCTTGCCTGGGTAGGCGGCGGGCTCACCGCGTGATTCGCGTTTGCGAGGAGGGGAGTGGATGCGAAATCCTGCGCGGGTGCTGTGCACAGCGGCTTTGGCCTTGAGCGTGCTGGGTGGCACCGTGGCAACGCACGCGATGGACTACATGGACGGTTCGGCCGTGCGTGGTCATGGTGGCGACCTGGCGAGTCTGTACGCGTTCATGAACAACGACAACGGCAAGCCCGGACCACTGGCCGTGATGTTGTCCATCAAACCATTTGCCTTGGCTGTGAACGAAGTGGGCCGGTGGACGGACTACTCCATTCGCATGCGACCCGCGCGCCTCGCCGGGACCGGCGAGGGTATGCGCTCATATTTGAGCAACGTCGAGCTGCGTCTGGACTGCCGTTATTTTGATGGCAACCACGAGTTTGGCTGCGATGCGACGTCTATCGCTGCCGACGGCTCGGAAGCGTCGATGGGGTCGGCAGGTGGCAACATCGGACAGGTCCTGCGTGGATCGGGCTGGCGCGTGGTAACGGCGATGCGCTCCGATCCATTGCGTACCAACTTCCACGCCGCCCTGAACTGCCTTGACGATGGCGAAGCAGAATTCCGCACGCTGAGCGCGTTCGAGCAGCGCGTCAGCCCCCAGTTCCGCAACTCCGTTGAGTTCAACAAGATGAACGTTGTAGCGATCGTTGCGGAGTTTGATCCAGCGCGTCTGCCGAGTGCGCCGGGAATGCCGTTGCTGGCGCTCGCAGGACAGTCCGTCGACAAGTTTGATGACGGCACCACCGCGCAAGTTGACCGGGTTGGCCGGGTTGGTACGTCCACGCTGCTGATTCAGGATGACGCCGCGCGGAATGGCTGGAACCGGCTTGATCCGTTTGATACCGCCAGCGCAACAGCGTTTCGGGATGCGATGCAGTTGGGTCTGACGTCCGTCGACTCTCATAGTCGTCGCGGCTACTGGTCGTACCCGCACCCGTTGCTGGAAACGCTACTGTCAGACCATCTGCTTTTGAACCCGGCTGTTGCCTCGGCTGCCAATGATGTCGATCACAATCACTATTTCGAGATCGAATGGGCGCAGTTCACGGGCCAGTCCCTGGACGGTCTGGCCGGCGGCCGGCGCCTGACGGATAACGCTGTATCACGCTTTTTTGCCGTGTTCGCGCGTCAGGGCCAAAGCCATTTTGCGCATCTGGAGTCGCTGAAGCACCCACTGTACAGGCGCACGCACGACAAGTTTCCCTATGCCGCTGCCCCTTACGAGAAGCACGACACGCTGCTCAGCCGCGCTGCTGCCACCTGGTCGCCGACCAAGGATACGATCCATGGCTGCACCAACTAGGGACTTCCATCCCGCGCTCGTCGCGGGCGCGGGTTCTGCCCACTTGGGACAAATAACATGAATGCAGAGGTTGGGTCCGACCCGGGCCTGAATGGTGGCGAGGTTGTCCTGGAGACGCTGCGCTCCCGTGGCATCGACACCTTGTTTTTCGTCGCTGGCGGTACGTTCATCACAGTGATGGAAGCACTTAGCCGCGCCAACGACATTCGCGGCGTACCGATGCGTCTGGAATCTTCCGCGACGTTTGCCGCGGAGACGTACGCCGCCGTCAACAAACGTGCGGCGGCAGTATTTGTTACCCGTGCTCCTGGCGCTGCCAACGCCGTGATCGGTGTACACACGGCGATGCAGGCGTCGCGCCCGATGGTGCTGTTCGTGGCCAATATTCCCGGTCCCATGAAACAGCGCGATGCGTTTCAGGAGCTCGACTACAATCAGGTTTATGGCCCGGTCGCCAAAGCCGTGTTTGAGGTGCACCGCTACGAACAACTGGCTGATGTCGTGGCGCGCGCCTGTGACCTGGCCGAGTCCGGTCGTCCAGGACCAGTGGTGGTGGCGGTAGGGCGTGACCTGCTCGACGGTCAGACCGGCAACCCGGTGATTCCGCCGCCAGCGGTGCAGGTGCACCATGGGATGGACGCATCCGTGGCAGCGAGCATTGCCGAACGCATCCAGAACGCGAGTCATCCGATCGTCCTGGCAGGTGAGATGGTTGCGCATGAGATGGCGCATGGCGACCTGGTCAAACTCGCTGAACGCACCGGCGCAGGCGTGTTGGCGGCCTATCGTCAACAAGATGTCATCAACAACCTGCACCCTGCCTATTTTGGCCACCTGACGTTGAACCGGCTGCAGCACGTCGAGGATGCGCTCGATGCGTGCGACCTGCTGGTTTGTATCGGCTCGCGCCTGGACAGCGTCACCACTCAAGACTATGCGTTTCAGCGTGAGGGTCAGGCACTGATTGTTGTCTACCCGGATTCCTCAGTGATGTCGCAGTGGCAGCCCGCAGTTGCGGCGTCCGCGTCGGCGCGCTCCGCCCTGTCTGCTATCGCCGCCGCGACGCCAGGGACGCCGCCGGCTGACCGCATTGCATGGCGTGATGAAATCCATGGTCGCGAGGCCGCGTTTGCGGACGCCAGTGCGGCGAACGTATATGGCGACGTGAATCTGGCACACGTCATTGCGGAGTTTCGCGAGCGAGTGCCGGACGACTCTATTGTGGTCTCGGATGCTGGAACTTTTGGCCGCTGGCTGCATCGCTATTACCCAAGCACACAACCCGATACGAACCTTGGCCCGGTGTCTGGCGCGATGGGCTACGGCGTACCTGGTGGCGTCGGCGCGCAGGTCGCCAGGCCTGACCGCGCCGTGTTTGTGTGGGTGGGTGACGGTGGTTTCCTGATGACCGGCCATGACGCCGTGGTCATGGTGCAGGAGCGACTACCGGTCAAGATCATTGTCTGCGACAACTCTGCCTGGGGTTCCATCATGGTGTCCGCGCAATCGCGCTTTCCCGGCATGGAATACGGTACCCGCCTGCAGAGCCCGGATTTTGCCCGCATCGCTGAAGGCTACGGCATGCCGTCCTTCAGGGTGCGACAGACCGCGGAGTTCAGCGATGCGCTTACCCAGGCGCTCGCGACGGATGGGCCGGCCCTCGTCCACTTACTGCTGGATGCGCGGGATGTGTCCCCGTACGCCGGCGGGCCAAAAGCCGCCGATTAATATTTTCGCTTAGCTCGGCAATCCTGAGTCGGACGCAGGGGCGCGTCAGTCCGGCCGCATCGCGCACGCACCGGCTCTGCGCCCGTTGGCAGGCTCGCGTCAGGGTACAAATCCCACGCTCTTGTCGACGACATTGACCAGCTCTTCACCGCTGACGAAGCGCTCGAAGTTCTGCAGGAAAGCCCGCGCCATGACCGCATGAAAGCCGATGTAGTCACCAGAGTTGTGCGGCGACACGATGACGTTTGGCATGTCCCATAGCGGGCTGTCCGCGGGCAGTGGCTCTACTTCGAAGACGTCCAATGCCGCGCTGGCTATGACCCCTCGATTGAGGGCGTCGATCATGGCTCGCTCGTCGACCAGCGCACCGCGGCCAAGATTGACGAAACGCGCGGACGCGCGCATCCGCGCGAAGCGCTCGCCGGAAAAGAGGCCTCGGGTCTCTTCGGTCAGCGGCGTTATCAACATCACATAATCTGCGCCAGCCAACTCTGCATCGAGTTGGTCAATTCCCACGATACGGGTGAACGCGTCACCGCCGGCCCGCGCCGTTCGACCGACGCCTACGACATCCATGCCAACGGCGCTCAACAGCCGCCCGATTGCACGACCGATACTGCCAACGCCTATCACCAACGCGCGTTTGCCTTCGATCATTTCCCCCATGCGATACGACCACTCATGTTTGATTTGCAGTCTTAGCGAATCGGGCATCAGCTTGGCAAACGAGAGGATGGCACCCAGCGCGTACTCCGCCATGGCGCGGTCAAAAATACCGCGCGCGTTGGTGAGCGTGACGTTGCTGGATACCAGTTCCGGGAACATGGCCGCGTCTACCCCGGCTCCACACCAGTGAATCCAGCGCAACTGGTCGACTTGTGACCATGCATCCTGCAGATCACGTGCCGAGAAGTTCCAGCCTAACAATACATCGGCGCCTGGCAGGTGCTTGGCGAGCGCGTCACCATCTGGCGCGAATTTCAGCGTCACGCGGTCGGCGAGTTCGTCCAGGTGCGGTACGTCCGTGACTTGGCTGGCGCCATGCACAACGACGGTGAGTTGCTGGGTCATCTCTGTTTTGCCTCGGGGGTCAGAACTTTGCGCATATAGACGCGCGCGAAACCTTTCTCTTCAATGCGACGCGTTTCTTCGAAACCCGCGCGCCCGTACATTGCGATGTTCTCGGTCATTTTTTCGTGCGTATACAGTTCAAGTTCGCGAAAGCCACGCTCCAGCGTGTACTGGTCGGCCAGTTGCAAGAGAGCTGCGCCGAGCCCCTGTCCCTGACAGCCCGGTGCCACGGCAACATTGTCCAACAGCATCCGTGTGGCGGATTCGATCATGACGAGGATGCCGACGACGGTTCCGGATGGGGAGACCGAGACAAATGAGCCCTCGCGGCGCACAACGGCCTCGTAGTCGTCCAAAATCGGGCCTGGCGTCTGGCCCATCCGGTCGATGTAGTGGCTGTACGCGTCGTGTACGCATTGGCGCATCGCTGCCGCGTCCCCGGTTGCCGCGGGACGAATCGTCCATTCCAAGGTTGTGCAGGCCATGGCTAAGCCGGCGGCTTGAAATGCCGCTCAATGCTCTGCCAACAATCCAGATAATCATGCTGACGAAGCGGGGTGTCCAACGCCACTGGGGTTGGTCGGATGATGTGCCGGGACTCAAACATGAAAGCCAACGTGCCATCAATCTTGTGCGGTTCCAGCGCGGCCGCGGTGGCCTTTGCGAACGTAGCGGCGTCTGGTCCGTGTGCCGCCATACAGTTGTGCAGACTGGCGCCGCCAGGCGTAAAACCTTCGGCCTTCGCGTCGTAGACGCCGTAAATCAGCCCCATGAACTCACTCATGATGTTGCGGTGATACCACGGAGGCCTGAAGGTATCCTCTGCGACCATCCAACGCGGTGGAAAGATAACAAAGTCTGCGTTGCCTGTGCCCGGAATCTCGGATGGCGACGTGAGCACGGTGAAGATAGAGGGATCCGGGTGGTCGAAACTGATGGTTCCCAGGACCATGAAGCGTCGCAGGTCGTATTTGTATGGTGCGTGCGACCCGTGCCATGCGACAACATCCAATGGCGAGTGACCGAGAGTGCACTCGTACAAAGCGCCCCCAAATTTCGTGACTAACGTGCAGGTTTCATCGCGATCTTCGTAGCACGCGACCGGGCTCAGGAAGTCGCGCGGATTGGCGAGCCCGTTTGCGCCGATCGGACCAAGCTCCGGCAGCCGGAATGGCGCGCCGTAGTTTTCGCAGACGTAACCGCGTGCAGTGTCGCTCTGGAGTTCAACACGGAACTTGATGCCGCGTGGAATGGCGGCGACATCGCCAGGCCCGATAGAGAGCAGCCCCAGTTCGGTTGCGAGCGTGAGACGGCCATGTTCGGGGACGATCACGAACTCGCCGTCAGATACCTGCAGGTACCGCGACATGGATTGATTGCACGCGTACAGGTGCAGGCCAATACCTTGTTGTCCGTAGACGTCGCCGTTACCGGCCCAGGTCTGTATGCCATCGATGAAGTCGCATGGCCTGTCTGGCATGGGCAACGGATCCCAGCGCATCTGGTCGGGTGGCGTCGGCGCTGCGTCGAACGGCGCGCTCAACCAGCCGGCCTGCGCCAACGGCGCGTGCTGACCGTGCACGACGGACGGCCGTATGCGATACATCCAGGTCCGGCGATTCTCGTGACGCGGCGCGGTAAACGCCGTGCCGCTGATCTGTTCGGCGTACAGGCCCATCGGCGCACGCTGCGGTGAGTTATGACCCACGGGCAGCGCGCCTGGCAATGCCTCGGTGGCGTGCTCGTTACCGAAGCCACTCAGATACTCAAACGGGTCGCTCATGTTGCTCACCAAAATCGTGTGGGTGATGGGTGACCGGCGCCGCAGGTTTGGCGGGACGGTTCGCGCGGGATCAATGTTACCTTGCTTATCGCTGTTGCTTGTATTTGCCCTGGTGAACCGCCTTGTCAGACAATTCGCCGGTTGCGAGGCCCGGCCTCGTACGTCGCCTCCGCATCTGAGACTCGCCTTGCCCGGCGCCGTCTTGATACATATCGGCTGCATTGGCCTTCAAGGCCTGGGAGAAATTGATCGTGAGTGGTCCTCTTGATGGATTAGTTGTTTTTGATCTGACCCGTATCCTCGCGGGCCCGAGTTGCACGCAGATATTGGGCGACCTCGGCGCGGAGGTCATCAAGGTTGAGCGACCGGGTGCAGGTGACGACACGCGCAACTTTGCGCCGCCGTATTTGCCGAACGCGGATGGTGAGGATAGCGACGAAAGCGCTTATTTCGCCGGCACGAACCGTAACAAGCGCTCGATCACGCTGAATCTGAGCGATGCCGAAGGGCAACAGATCGCCAAACAGCTGATCGCTAAATCGGACATTCTGGTTGAGAATTTCAAAACCGGGACGCTGGAGAAGTACGGCCTCGGCTACAACGATCTACACACAGAATTTCCGCGTCTCATCTATTGTTCGATCACCGGCTTTGGGCACACCGGGCCGTATGCGGATCGGCCGGCTTATGACGCACTGATTCAGGCGATGGGTGGTGTCATGAGCCTGACCGGTGAGCCCGAGGGTGAACCGATGAAGGTGGGCGTTTCCATCGCCGACCTGATGGCCGGTATGTACGGGTGCGTGTCCATACTGGCTGCGGTCCGCCACCAGGCCGCAACCGGGGAGGGCCAGCATTGTGACGTCAGCATGTTGGACGCCCACGTCGCCTGGTTGGCAAACCAGGGTATGAACTACCTGGCAACCGGTGCGAACCCGACGCGGCTCGGCAACCAGCATCCCAACATTGTTCCGTATCAGGTCATGCCATCCGCTGACGGTTATTTTGTGTTGTCCGTGGGTAACGACCCGACGTTTGCGCGTTTCTGCGAAACCGCCGGCTGTAAGCAGCTGTTGGAGGACGCACGTTTTGCGACGGCTGTTGAACGTGTGCGTAACCGCGACATCGTCACCGACTCGTTGAACGAGATAACGCGACAGCAGCCGACGGCCTGGTGGATAGAACGCCTCGAGAAAAACAAAGTGGGTTGTGGCGCCATCAATGCCCTGGAAGACGTGTTCGCTGATCCGCAGGTGCAGGCGCGTGACATGGTCATCGAAATGGAGCATCCATCCACTGGCGGTCGTCCGGCAAAGCTGATTGGCAGCCCGATCAAATTGTCGGAGACCCCGGTCTCCTACCGGCGCTCGCCGCCTACGATGGGGCAGCACACGGCCGAAGTACTCGGCGAGTATCTGAACATGTCGGCCGACGATGTCGCCGGCTTACGCGACCGCGGTGTCGTCTGAGCAACACACAAAACCGAGGAGATTAAGCAGATGATGGCGGAAGACGGCGGTCAGGAATTTCTGACGTTGCACGAGATCGCGCGCGCAGCGCGTGCACGCTTACCGCAGGGGCCGTGGGACTACCTCGCGGGCGCAGCAGAAACTGAAACGACGCTGAGGCGCAATCGTCACTCGTTGGACACGCTGGCGCTCAGACCACGTGTATGCCGTGATGTGTCGAGCGTCGACACCGGCGTTGAGCTACTGGGTGAGCGTCTCGAACTGCCGGTGATGTTGGCGCCGGTAGGCTCGGTCGAGACGTTTGTTGCCGGCGGCGGGGAGACCGCGGCGAAAGGCGCGGCGCGGGCCGGCGCCGCACAGATGTTGAGTTGTGTCTGCAATCCCGGGCTCGAAGCCGTGGCTGCTGCCGCCGACAACCTGAAGATCTACCAGCTGTACGTACGTGGAGATGATTCCGCGATCGACGATGAGGTCGAGCGGGCCGTGGCGCATGGATACAAAGCGTTTGCCATCACGGTAGATACCGCGCACTACAGCCGGCGCGAGCGCGACCTCGACAATCGATTTATCAAACCCTGGCGCCAGCGCGCCGTGGGCCACAACTTCCAGGCTTCCTTCAGCTGGGACAACGTCAAACGTTTTAAAGACAAACATGCCATTCCGCTGATTCTGAAGGGCATCATGACCGTGGATGACGCGGAGATCGCAGTTGAGCATGGCGTCGATGGCGTCTACATATCCAATCATGGCGGTCGTCAGCTGGATCACGGCCTCGGCGCGATGGATGTATTCCCCGATGTCGCAGCCGCTGTGGGGGGCAAGACCATGTTGTTTGTTGACGGCAGCTTTGTGCGCGGCACCGACATCGTCAAAGCCATGGCGTTTGGGGCGAGCGCGGTAGGCATTGGCAGACTCGCGTGTATGGGGCTGGCAGCCGACGGTGAGGAAGGCCTTGTCAGGACCCTCGAGTTGCTCGGTGAAGAAATTCGTGTGGCCATGGGGTTGCTGGGCGTCAACCGCCTGGACGAGCTGTCGCCGGATTATTTGACCCGTGCGCCGTCGATGACGTCGCCGTCCGCCCTCAGCGCGTTCCCTTTATTGGATCGTTAGTCTGTCTGGCAGACGGGCTTGGTAATGCGTCCTGCGAGATGTCACGATACGGGCCGGTTTTAGGGGTCAGGTACGAGCAACTGGTCCGTTGCAAACGGGCCTCGAGGAATGGGGTGCATGAACGAGCTAGAGATCACGTCCGCGTTATCCGCCGTCGTGTCGTTGAGATCACGCATTCCGGAGGATGCGCTGACGGCCAATGTCCTTGGCACCGAACGTGCCGGCCACGGCGTGCAAATCCGCGACGACGGTCTGGTTTTGACCATCGGCTACCTCATTACCGAAGCAGAGAGCATCTTCCTGGTGACGGCGTCAGGCCAGACGCTGCAGGCGCATCTGGTTGCATACGACCAGCGTACCGGGTTTGGCCTGGTGCAGGCGTTGGGGCGTCTGGATGCCGCAACCGTGCAGATGGGCAGTTCCGCAGATGTGAGGGTGGGGGATCCCATTGTGGTCGCGGGGCACGGCGGCAAGTCCGATATGGTTGCAGCCGAAGTCATCGCGAAACGCGAGTTTGCCGGGTACTGGGAGTACCTGCTGGACGAAGCGATCTTCTCGGCGCCTGCCCACTCCAACTGGGGCGGTGCGGCCGCGCTGGACTCGGAAGGGCGCCTGGTCGGTATCGGTTCGTTGTTTGTGCAGCAAGCTGAAGGCGAAGAAAGTGGTCGTGATGCCAACATGATTGTGCCCATCGACCTGCTCCCTCCCATTCTGACCGATCTGCTGATGTACGGCCGGACGCGCAAGCCGCCGCGGCCTTGGATGGGCTTGTTGACGGTCGAGCATCGTGCCGGGCTGGTGGTCGCCAGCACGATCGATGGATCGCCCGCCGAAGAAGCAGACATCGAAGTCGGCGATATCGTTGCCGAGGTGGCAGGCGCGCCGGTTAATGATCTGGCGTCTTTCTTCCGCCAGGTGTGGAGGCTGGGTGAGGCAGGCGTAGAAATTCCGCTCACTATCGTACGCGATGGCGAACGCCTGTCTGTCTCAATCGAGTCAGTGGATCGCAACGCTTCATTAAAATCGCCGCAGATGCACTGACATCCTCGACCGGTTTCCGTCAGTCGTGCTCCGCGGATATATCTAGCCGACGATGTGGTGGTGGAAAGACCGGATCACCACCGATGCCGCCAATCCGACGATGACGGCGATTTTTGAAGTCTCTTTGAGTCCCCGCACCGTTTGTTTGCCGGTAAATGGGAAGAACGGCGCGTCGGCACAAAACGCTCGATACTCGCCAGCGTCGTCGCTGGCCAGGCGGCGCTTGTCCTGGTGCCAGCCTCCCACGATGCCAAACAAGACGAAGCCGCCAAAAAACGCGATGTCACTGGCGAAGCCGTTGTAGATGAGATGAATCGCTGCCCATAAAGCCAGCCCCATGAACAGCGCATGGCGAGTTACCAGGTGTACGCCGCGCGCTTTGCCCGTCTCGCTGCGTCCGGCCAGCGTAGGTGCGGGCGTTATCAGACTGGCGGCGATCAACACAAAGGCAATCGCCATCAGTACCATCGCAAAACCTTGCACCCACTCGGCGCTTGGCGGTGCCCACAACAGTGCGCCGCGATGGCGGTGACCCCAGTAATACGCGACCAGCGGGATGAAGGTCGCAAACGCGATCACTGAATACACGCCCATGAAAGGACCCGTACCCAGGCGCGCGATCAGCTTGGGTCGCAAGGCCTGGCTGGACAACACCATGTGGGTCGCGGCAAACGCCAGCCACCAGCCAACGACAACTGCTGTTTCGTACATGTTCTTCTCCGAGCGCGCAGGTAACACAAACCTTAACGCCGGGCGGATGATGCTGTCTGTAAACTATTCACGCGGATCCACGGCCGGATGATAGCCGTGCAGCCGCGAGCCACGATAACAGCGCGTAACTCGCGAAGAACCACAATCCGTGCCCAACCCAGGCGTTGGTACTGTCGCCTGCCTCTCCTGCCATGAATGCCAGCAATACGGCCACCACAAATACATCTGTCATGGACCAGCGACCCACCGCATGCATGACGCGTACGCTCCAGCGCCTGGCGTGCCCGTGCCCGGCTACCGATACGAGCCCCAGACAGAGCTTCGCCCATGGCACAACAACACTGAACAGCGCGAGTGCGCCTGCCATGACCCATTGTTCACGCGCGGCTAGCGTGATGATTGTCTGCAATATGGCTTTCGACTCGAATCGTAATATCACCTGCCCCAGCACCGCCACTTCGCGTTGCGCAACGATGCTCAGCATCGGGGCGCTCAATCCGATGGCGAGGCATAAAGCGGCTACCAGCAACAGGTGTAAGGTGAAGCGTTGACGCTTGCTGTTTTGCAGGCCGACCAGGGCTAGAAACGATACGCTCAAGATGAGGAAAGCAACCGCTAACTGGTTGCCCCAGGTACGCAGCAGCAACACCCGCTCGCTTGTGGCCGCGATATGCTGACGATCGGTTTCGGCTTCGTCATACAGCCCGAGACTCAGTTTCTCCAGCAATCGGTTTATAGCCGCTTCCGTCCGCATTTCCGGGGTGAAGCGCGCGTACAGGCTCTTGTAGGCCGCGTCGGTTTCCATCCCCAACGCGACGATCGCAACGCCGATGATGGCGGCGATCAGGTAATAGATCAGACTGGCAATTGACGGCTTTCGCATGACGGGATCGTAGCAGTACGCCCGGCCAGTCGCCTGAGCAGGTAACATAGGCGACTTATCGCAATATCCGTCCGGTAGCTGGTGGATGAGATTGTTGGGCCGAAGCCTTGTGGGGATGGCGCTGCTGGCTGCCGCGCTGGCCCAGACCGCTTGCATGGACGTATTGTCGCAACACAATGCGCGCGGACGCGTCGCTGTGCTTGACCTCGACCGGTTGGCCGAGGAGCTGGGTTTCAAGACGCAGATTCAGGCTGCGCTCAAAGAGGTCGAAGACGGCCTGAACAACGAGCTCAAAACTGCGCGGGAGCGTGTGCAGAAAGCTCTGGTTGAGCGCCGCAACCAATATGGTCAGACCCCAAGCGTTGCGCAGCAACGCGAGTTGAGGGCGGTAGCAGAACAATCACGGCGCGAACTGGTGCAACTGCGGAACAGCTCCGCGGAGAGCCTCAACAGCCGCCGCGAACTGTTCGTCGCACAGCTCAAGGATCATGTCCGTACAATCGCGTCAGACGTCGCGCGCGAACGTGACATGGATATAGTATTTTTGCGTACGACCAACATGCTAGTGGCCCATCCCGACAGTGATATTACCGACGCGGTGGTTGCCAAGGTCCGGGCAGGCGCTCCGAAGCTCGAGTTGAGCGTGCCCAAGTCAACCAAGTAAACCGACAGAAACCTGTTTTAAGCTTTTTGCATCGATCGCATTCAAGGAGATTGCCGACATGTCCGCCATGGGTATGACCATCTACGATTTGCTGCGCCGTTCGGCGTCCATGTACCCATCGGCCAACGCGATAGTGCATGAAGGCGGCACGCTCAGTTATGCCGAGCTGAGCAGTCGCGTGGACAGGCTCGCGGCTGGTTTTGCCGGGCTGGGTCTCGCGCACGGCACACGTGTGTGCGTACTCGCGCAAAACCATCTCGAGTACTTCGAACTGTATTTTGCCTGCGCGAAACTGGGGCTTGTCGTATATCCCGTCAACTGGCGCCTGACCGCTACGGAGATTGGCCACGTATTAACGCGCGCCGAGCCCGCGGTCATGGTATTTGACCAGGAGATGGCCACGCTCACGGCAGAGGTGCGGGAACTGGAATCGGCATCCAAGGTTTCGCACTGGTATTGCATTGACGGTGCCGCCGATAACGCGGGCGCGATTGCGGATTTGTACGTCCACGGCGACAGCCCGCAGACCAGCACCAGCGCGGACGATATTGCGGTGGTTATCTCCACGGCCGCCGTAGACGTCATCCCGCGCGGTGCGGCGCTGACGTCCGCCAACATCGCCGCCAACAACGTCCAGATCATGATGTCGATGGGGCTCAAGAACGATGAGTGTCATCTGTTGTGCTTGCCGATGTTTCACATCACCGGTCTGGGTTTTGCCTGGGCGATGATTCACTGCGGCGGTTGTAACGTCATCACAACCAAATTTGACCCGGCCGCTGCGGTGTCTTTGATCGATAAACATAACGTCACTTTGTTGGGCTCGTTCCCGCCTCTGCTGGCGACGTTGCTCGATCAGGCTGACGCCGCCGGCTCAAAACTCGAAAGCCTGCGCCACGTCGCTGGTCTGGAGGCACCTGATACAGCCAAGCGGCTACAGGATTCCACCAACGCAACATTCTGGATTGGGTTTGGCCAGTCCGAGACCAGCGGTTTTGTCAGCGTACAGCCCTACTTCGAACGGCCGGGCTCCGCTGGTAAACCCGCTGCTCTTAGTCAGGTCGAACTCCGCGATGACGACGGCCAAACGGTACCAGTGGGCGAAGTTGGTGAGATAGTCGTGCGCGGTCCTGTGGTCATGCACAGTTATTTTGGGCAGCCCGATGTTACCGAACACACCTTCCGCGATGGTTGGCACCATACGGGTGATCTGGGCCGGTTCGATGAAGACGGCTACCTGTTCTACGCCGGTCGCAAGCCGGAGAAAGAACTCATCAAACCCGGCGGTGAAAACGTCTACCCGCACGAGGTGGAGTCGGTCATCGACGAAATGGAAGCCGTGCGCGGCGTGTGCGTGTTTGGCGTGGCCGATCCCAAATGGGGTGAGGCTGTCAAAGCAGTGATCGAAGCAGACGCTGACGTCATTTCAGCTGACGATGTGCGCGAATACGTAGGGTCTAAAATTGGACGCTTCAAACGCCCTTCCAAGGTGGAGTTTGTCGCGGCAATTGCGCGAGCTGATGACGGCTCGGTGGACCGCGAGGCCGTGAAAGCGGAGTTCGGCGATCAGACCTGAGACTCACAGCGGAGTCTCAGGAACAATCTATAGCCCCGGCCCGATGGCCCGAACCGATGGCCTGGACTGATGGTCCGCCCGGCCTGTTGGGGATCGGTTTCTGAAACCGGGTCTCTGGCATTGCGTTTCAGGAGCGCGCGAGTCCTTCCAATACGTTCTGGTCAGACTGCCTCTGGAACTCCAGTAGCCACATGCGGTAGTTCAATGCGGCAACACGACGGGTCGTCTCCGTATTCCAGTGCTAGCGTGCGAGCTTCGTCCGTCAGGTATCGACACAGCGACTGGTCAAACAGCGCGAGCGCATTGGTCGGCCATACCGTGGATGCTCATCGCCATGCCGTTGTCTAATCCGCTCTCAATTTGAGGCTACCCTTCCACCTTTGGCGCGATCTCGGAGCCATCACCCGGGTTGCCCCGCATCATGCGAGTGGCTTTGTAGTAGATCACCGTGTCGCCATCCTGATTCACAATGGAATTGCCCGTCGTCACAATGCCGCGCCCACCCTTAGTGGTTTCACGCGTGGACAACACCTCAACGACACAATGCACCGTATCTCCGGCTTTCACGGGCTTCAGGATTTTCTTCTCGACCTCGAGCAGCGCAAGCCCCGTTGTTTGCATCGTTGACTGACACAACAAACCCTCGATGATCGTGTAGGTCAGCGCCGCCGGCGCCACCCGCCCGACCATTGCAGCGCCATGGTGCTCATCAAAGGACAGGTCCGTGAAAATTGTTTCCACCATCCCCGTCACACCAATGAAGTTCACAATGTCTGCATCGGTAATCGTGCGGTTAAGCGTCTTGAACTTTTCGCCAACGGTGAGCTCATCCCAATAAAAGCCCCGCCCCACTGTGCGCATCTCAGCAACTCCTCATACCTGAATTGCCGAGCAGTGTAGCGCGCGCCCGCCACAGCGCCCAAAGCACAACTCTTGACGCCTGACCAAATGACTCCCACCCAAGGGTCACCGAGAAGGCCATCAGGTGCGCCTCAGCAGCCATGCGGCGTTAGCAGCACCGGCCAGAAGCCGGCCGAGTCCGGGTTGACCAATTTTGCCCAACGCTCAATAGCATCTGCCGAGACCGTGCGTCTGGCCATGCCCTGTGGGTGGGCCATCAATGCGCTCATTGGCGCGATGATTGCGCCCGGCGTTGCTAAGGCCTGACGAAACCGGGCACGATAACGCATGGGTAGGAGCACGAAGGAAAGACTATGCCGGTAGAATTTATCGGCTGGATTGCGCCGCGTGTATCGTCTGAGATCATCGATGGCGAAGGTCCGGTGTTCAGTCTGGACGTGATCAAACAGACCGCGCAGGTGCACGAGAAGGCGGATTTTGACCGAGTGCTGATCGGTTATTTCTCCAACGCCCCGGACGGTTTTATGTTGGGCGCCCACGCGAGCGCACACACCGACCGCCTCGGATTCTTGTTGGCGCACAGACCGGGTTTTGTCGCGCCAACCGTGGCTGCGCGCAAGCTCGCGACCTTCGACCAACTCACCGAAGGCCGGGTCGCGGTACACATCATTTCTGGAGGGAGTCCGGTCGACCAGGCGCGTGATGGTGACTATGAAGACCACGGTGGCCGGTATCGCCGAAGCGCCGAGTACGTGGATATCCTGAAACGCGTCTGGACGTCTTCCGCGCCATTCGATTACGAAGGTGAGTTCTACAAATTTGAAGGTGCGCACACCGAGATTTATTGTCATCGGAGCCCCCACATTCCGGTCTACGGGGGCGGTGGGTCAGATGACGCCATCAACACGCTGTCCTCTTGCATCGACACCTTCATGTTGTGGGGCGAGCCGTTGGCTGCAACATCAGCATTCATGCAACGCGTGCGCACCGCGGCTGTCCACAATCCTATTGAGTTCAGTCTTTCGACGCGACCTATCCTTGCTGACACGGAGGGCAAGGCCTGGGATCGTGCCCGCGACATCTTGAAGCGCATTCAGGAGCGGCTGCCAAACGGCGGCGCCACCCCACAAAACGTCGGGTCGTTGCGGTTACTGGACGCGGCCGCGGAGAAAGAGGTCCACGACACCTGCTTGTACACCGCGCTCGCCGCGGCGACGGGTGCACGAGGCAATTCGACGGCCCTGGTTGGTACCCCGGATAACGTCGCTGAAGCTCTCGCGCGCTATTACGATATCGGCGCTAAAACCCTATTGGTGCGCGGCTACGATCCGCTACCCGATGCAATCCAATATGGCGAAGAGCTGATTCCGCGAGTCCGTGCTTTGGTGGCGGAACGAGACGCTGCCGCTGATTAACGTGCGCAGCGGCCGACGCCGGAAGACTGGCACTCAGTTACATCTCAGTTGTGGCCGATTGGGCCGGATAGCGCGGACTGAGCTAACCCTCGATCTGACGCGTGCGAAAGTTCGGCTCACGACGCTCCTGAAAAGCTTGCAAGCCTTCGGAAGAATCGGGGCTTCGCAATCCATCCACGGCCAGTTGTACTTCGAGCGATAATCCGTCCGGCAAGGTCATGTCCAGACCTTCGTCCGTCATACGTTTGATCATGGCGAGTCCGTCAGAGCTGTGGCTCGCGAGCTTCTTCGCATACGCCATTGCCTCGTCTACAAGCGCATCGTCTTCAACCACGTAGTTCACGAGACCCCAGTCGTACGCTTCTTGGGCCCCCAGCCAGCGTGCCGAGAACATCAGATCAAGTGCACGACGGCGTCCCAACACACGCGTCAGGCGCTGCGAATTGCCGCCGCCCGGCACCAGCCCGTATTGCGAATGTTGATCGCCAAGGCGCGCGGACTTCGCGGCAAACACGATGTCGCAGGACATGACAATTTCGAGTCCACCCGCCAGCGCAAGCCCGTGCACCGCGGCGAGCACCGGCAACGGACTGGTTTCGAAACGCCGGAGTGCCCGCAGCAGGTCGTCCAACAGCGCGTGCAACGACGTCTGGTCTTCGCGTGTCTCGAGGATCTCCGTCAGGTCAGCGCCAGTGCAAAAGACTTTGCCTTCGCCGCGTACAACAATGGCACGCACCTCGGGGTTGCTTTCGAGCGCGTCCATTCCATCATTTAAAGCACGCACCAGTGCTTTCGAAATACAGTTGAATTTTTCCGGCCGGTTTAGCGTGAGCACGCCGACGTTGCCGTCGACGGTGGCGGTGACTGCGGACATGGACGTTTCTCTCCTGTCGGATTGTCTGGTGTGGTTACCGCAGCGCGGTTTGCAGCAATGCGGTGGCGGCGCGCTCGAGATCGCGAACTGAACTCGTTGGCCGCGCAAAATGTACGTAAGGCATGTAACGCAACATCTCGGAGTCGCCGCTGCCCCAGAAACTGCGCGGTTCCGGGTTCAGCCACATGACAAACTTCGCGCGGTCGTAGAGCTTTTGCATCAGATCGATCCGCGGGTTGGTGTCGTTGCTGCGCGCGTCGCCCAGGATAATGACGCTGGTACGGCGTGTGATTTCTGGCATGGCCATCTGGTCCAGATCTTCCAATGCCCTGCCGTAATCAGTTGAACCCAGCATGACGCGATCCAGCGCTTTTTCAATCGCGTCATCCAGATCCAACTCGTCAAATAGATCGGTTGCCTCCGCGAGGTCCGAGCACAACATGAACGAGCGCATCTTCGGCACGATCTCGTTCAGGCTGTATACGAAATACAACAAGAACCTGGACAAAGCCGCCACGGACCGGCTGACGTCACAGATGACGATGATGTCCGGGTCCTTGATGCGTTTACGACGCCAATGCAGCTCAAACAGATGGCCGTCGTTGGGGTAGTTGCGCCGCAACGTCTTGCGCACGTCGAGCACACCGCGTTGTGGCTTCAGGCGTTTACGCGAATACAACGCAATGAGCCGCTTGGCGATACGTTTCAGGATACGCCGTACGCGTGCTTGATCACGGCGGTCGATCGATTGCAGCCTGATGTCACGCAGACGTTCTTCGCGCAGCTTCTCAGCGTTGTCGGATGCGAATAGTTCAAACTCCCGCTCCACGTATTCGCGGGTCATCTCGAACGCTCGCTCGCGCGCGCCTTGCATCCGCTCCAAGTCTCCGCTGCCTTCCTCCATGCCACGCATCTCGCGTTCCATTTCGGTCAGGCCCATCTCATCCATGATGCGCCGCGTAAACAGGTTTTTCTGCGTGAACAACCACATGCGGTCCAAGCCAACCTGTCGCGCCGCCTGGCCCATCGCGCCAAGCAGGCTGAGCTCGTTGCCGTCCATTGCAAACTGTTCTAACGCGGAAGAGGCTTCGTCTTGTGCGCCGCCGCCTTCCGGGTTGTCACTCGCGTCTCCATCAGCGCCTTGCGACAAAGCTTCTACGTCGATGTGGGCAAAAAACTGATCAAACGTTTCGTCGAATCGCTCCTGTTCCTCAGCACTTTTGGCGACACTGAGCGCCAGGGCGTCTTTTAACAGCGCACGATCGCTGATGCCCACCACATCAACTGTCTGGTAGGCATCCAGAATCTCAGCCGTGGAGATGCGCAAGTCCGAATGACGCAGCGCCTCCAGAAATCGACTGAGTGTTTCGTTCATACGCTGCGCAACACGTTGGGATCGCGCGCCTGGCGCACCAGCTGTGCCACTTCTTTTTCGGCGACTTCGATGTCCTCTTCGAACTTCAACAGCACATTCAGCGTATTGCGAACGATGTCGGCACCCAGCTCGTCGGTATGCATCAGTAGCAGCGTGCGCGCCCAGTCAATCGTCTCCGCGACCGAAGGCACTTTGCGTAGGTCAAGTTCACGGAGACCCTGCACGAAGTTCACCAGTTGATCGCGCAAGCGCTCACCCACCTCCGGCACGCGCTGTTCAACAATGCGTTGTTCAAGATGACGATCGGGGAACGGGATGTGCAGATGCAGGCAACGGCGCTTGAGTGCATCACTCATCTCGCGCGTGTTGTTGGACGTCAGGAACACAAGCGGCGGAGTCATGGCCTCGATCGTGCCGAGCTCCGGGACCGTGACCTGATAGTCAGACAGAATCTCCAACAGAAACGCTTCAAACTCCTCGTCTGCTTTATCGATCTCATCGATCAACAGGACGCAGCCGGTCGGTTCGCGCAGCGCGCCCAGTAGCGGCCGTGGCTCCAGAAACTGCTCGGAGAAGAAGATGTCATCCAGGCCCTGCAGCTTCTTGAGCGCAGCGTCCAGTGTGCTGGCGTCGCCGGTCAGCGCGTGCAGATGTTCTTTCAGGATCTGGGTGTAAAGCAGCTGTTTCGCGTACTTCCATTCGTATAAAGCTTTGCTCTCATCGAGACCTTCGTAGCACTGCATACGAATGAGCGGCAGGTCGAGATAGGTGGCCGCGGTTTTTGCAAGCTCCGTCTTGCCAACGCCTGCGGGCCCTTCTACCAGCACGGGCTTTTCCAGGTGCTGGGACAGATAGACGGCCGTGGCGATGCGGTCGCTGGAGATATAGCCGTGCCCGGCAAACCCCTCCGTAATTTGCTCGACGGAGTCGAGTTTTGCGGCGCGTGATTGTAGCGCCTGATTTTCAGCATTCATTGAGATTTAATCCATCCGGCTTGATACGGATAACTTGAGATTTCGTAGTCCGCCTCAGCGGGAATATGCACGGTGCGGGTGCCGTCTTCTTCCTCGCGAACCTGCGGTTCGACGGTAACAACTGTGGCGCTGCGCGCGGCTGCCAACGCATCGGCGACCGAGGCGTGGCGCCCGATCTTGCCGAGGTTCAGATGTGTTGGTGCCATCGCGGCGTAACCGCCCGCGTTCATTTCGGCCTTGGCGTTATCGGCCGTCATCCACAACGAGGCAACCGATTCTTCGCCGTCGTGGTTGGGTGACTGTCCGGGCGGCAAAGCCATCAGGTAGAAGTGCGTGTCAAAGCGTATCGGCCGCACGCGCGGCGTGACCCAGTGTGCGTAGCGCACCATATCGCCCGCAAGCAGCTCGAGGTCCTCTGATGTCACGATGGTGATGAAGTTGACGTCGCCTGCCAACAATCTTGCGCGGTAACGTGTTTCGATGGCGCTAGCCGCTGCGCCGCTGAGCGTGACATGTTCACCACGCTTGCGCGCCAGCAACACGCCGGTCTCTTCAAACACCTCTCGAATCGCACCAATGCGCAGCGCCCGCTCACCGTCCGTCAAGTCTTCGGCGCCTTGCGTGTGCGGTAGGAAACGCGGGTCTGCGTCTTCGTCATCCACCTTGCCGCCAGGGAACACAACGGCACCTGACGCAAACTTGATGGCCTTGTTACGTACCACCATAAACACCTGCAAGCCGTTCTCGCCGTCACGCAACAACATTACGGTTGCGGCTGGTTCGGGTGTGACGGGTTTTTCGTTGTTGACGTCGTTCACTGGTACTGCTCTTTAGCGCTCGAAATACGCGGGTTTGCCCGCGGGCCACAGGTCGCCATGGATGTCGGCGCCGCCGGCGACAATCAATGTCTGTCCGGTGACAAAGTTGCCGCTGTTACCGCTCAGGTAGGCGCAGGCCTCGGCGATATCCATTGCGTGCCCCGGTCGACGCATTGGACCCACCGAGAAAAAGTGCTCCAGGGCTTCGTCGCTGTAATTGTTGAAGCCCGAACTGGCGATGACCCCTGGCGCTACGGTGTTCACGCGGATGTTAAAGGGGGCCCACTCGACGGCAACCGCCCGCGTCAGATGGATTACACCAGCGCGAGAAGCGACCGTGTGCACCATCTGGTTGACCCCGCGGTCGACCAGCGCGGTGATGGTGATGACGCTACCACTGTCACCGCGTTCGCGCCAACGTTGAGCGGCGTTTTGCATCATGTACCAGCTGCCGTTCAGGTTCGTGTCGATCACGGCTTGCCAGCCCTTGGCCGAGATATCGATTGCATCCTGCGCAAATTGCCCGCCGGCATTGTTGACCAGATGGTCCAGCCGCCCGAGCTCGCTGAAGGTTCGCTCCATCAGCTTATCCACGGCGTCCGGATCGCGGATAGTCATCTGCTCCGCCACGACGCGAGTGCCAAATTGAGACAAAAACCCAACTGCCTCGTCGAGCCGCCGAGCGTTACGCCCACAGATCATCAGGTCCGCGCCAAGGCGCGCGAACAACGTCGCAATGCCGCGTCCGATACCGGTTGCGGCGCCAGACACCAGAGCAACCTGGCCGGCGAACAAGTCGGAACGGTACACCGTCTCGTACGACACCAGCTCGGCGTCGGACAGACCATATTGCTTGTTGTATTCGACCATCGAGGCGACGGAGTAGGGAACGCGGAAAAGCGGTGCAGTTTAACGTGGCTGTCAATGCACTACCTCAGTCATGTGTATTTGGCAGATAGAGGCTTCGTCAGCAAAGGGCGCGCGCGGATGCTGACCCGGAATATCGTTCCCGAGCGTGCAATTCGCGCTATTGTTCGGGCACGGCTCGCAACCGGCCAAACCTGCATCGAATATCCGAGGCGAATTCTGTGTCATTTGATACGCCCGTTGAGGCGATAAAACAGCATTTTGGCGCGATCAACGCGCGCGATCCCACCGCTTACATCGCCACGATGGCATTCCCGTTCACCTATCAGAATTATGACGGCGTAGCGCTCACCATCGCCTCAGGCGCCGATTGCGGCACGCGCTCCGGGCCTTTTCCATGGGACATCATTCTGCGTACGGACCCGCAGTGGAGTCACTCGGAGTTCACAGACATTCATGAACTTGCGCGAACGCAGTATTCCGCTGCGTACAGGGTCTCTTTTGTGCGCGTAGATGACCAACGCGACCGGTCGGCTGTCTACGACGCGATCTGGATCGCCGTGCACAACAAAGATGGGTGGCACGTGATTTACCGGCATAACATGGGATTGCGCCTGTAGCCGTGCGGGCGCATTGCAGTGCCGAATTCCAGACGTTGTCAGGCGCCTTGCGGGCGGCGGAAATGCGGAACAGCCACCCCGGGGGACCGCCAGGTGACTATGAGGCCGATTGTAACGAAGGCCGCTCAGACTCATTGTGTGGGCCTTGCACGGTATAGACCACAACGTCTGCTTGCCTGCCGCGCACGGGCATCACCCCCACGCGCATGAATTCGAACTCTTTACGTACAGCCCGGACCGTCGCTTCGGCGACCAGTACCCGTGTACCAAGTGACTTGTTCATTTGTTCGACGCGTGCGGCGAGATTGACTTCATCACCGTGGACGGTAAATCCGAGACGACTGTCCGACCCGACTGTGCCGCACACCGCCTCGCCGGTATTGATGCCAATACGCGTTGCCAGTTCGACGTCTCCGCCAAACCGGCGACTTAACACCACTGATTGAATCTCGAGCGCGGCACGCACCGCATGCGCCTGGTGTCCGATCAGTGCTGTGGGTGAATTGAAAGTGGCGAGGATCGCGTCACCTTGAAACTGATGAATCACGCCTCCGTGCGCTTCGATCGGTTCTGCCACCACAGCAAAATACTCGTTCAACATCTCGATCAGTTCCGTGGGCGACATGGATTCCGAGACGCTTGAGAAGCCCACAATATCGGTGAACAGTGTGGTCGTCTCGCGAGACTGTGGCCCGAGCACGCCGCCCTCACCGATCAACTGATCGACCAGGCCGCTCGGGACGTAGCGGCCAAGCGTATCGCGCATCTGTTCGCGTTCACGCAGGCCGGAAACCATCGCGTCAAACGCGCGCGACGCTTGATCGATTTCGCTGATGCGGCTGCCTGGCAGTGCTTCGATCGAATGGGGTCCGCGCGCGCTGACGTCGGTTGCGGCCCGCGCCAGCGTCAGTACTGGCCGGCTGAGCCTCCTGCCAAGCAAAAACACGCCCACCATAGCGAGCGCCAGTACAACCAGTCCCGAGATGCCCGCGATCAGCAACCGCTTGAAGGCGGCCAACACCGTATGTGCCCGGGTGTGCACACCATATACCCAGGTTGTGTCGCCCTGGTCTTTCGCCTGTTGGAAAAACAACGCGTGTTCGTCGTCATCCACTTTCAACCGCACACCGCGGTGATCCGGGTATTTTTCGAAGCCACGCAGTTCGCGCTCTTCACCACTCCACAGTTGCGCCAGCACGGGGTCGCCTGCCTCGCTCAAGTCTGGCATCGGCGCGGATTCGGACAACGCAACCTGCCATTGGTCGGCGTCGGTATGCGCCAGCACCGAATGTTCGCCAACCAGGATGAAAGCGGTCACCGGCTGACCCGCGACCAGTTCGCGCAAGTACATGGAGAGCTCGGCCGTGGCGACGGCCGTCACCACTGCCCCCACGAACTTTCCGTTGTGGGTGATCGGACGCCTGTAGTTAAGAACTGTGCGGTTTGCGGTCTCGCTGTAGACCACGTCAGCCCAGAAACCAGTCTCCGCTTGCGCCAGTTCCCGTATCGCATCTTGCGCGACGTGGAACTCGCCCCAGTCCTGCACTTTAGCGCCGGCTGCATCGCGATTGACCTCAATGACATTTCGCAAATCAGCAGGTACGTAGTATGTCGTTTCGAGCTGCGGTGCCGCCGCGAGCGAGTGGCGCAACGCGGTAACCACTGAAATCCGGTCGTCAGGATCCAGTGTTCTCGCCTCAATTAGCGCAGCCACACTCTCTGCTTGATTGCGCGCAGGCGCCAGATACTCG
>MDTA01021778.1_pt1 | contig 51359 bp, 47 predicted proteins | sample 811151 | NCBI WGS metagenome assembly MDTA01 (sample SAMN05326648, study PRJNA326480) | marine metagenome | isolation source: seawater | place: Indian Ocean: South | collected 2010
ACGTTGATAGGCTGGATGTGGAAGCGCAGTAATGCGTGTAGCTGACCAGTACTAATAGCTCAATTGGCTTGATTTATGCACTGAAAAAAATTTTTTACTAATTTGATATTAAAAAAATATTATAAATTAAATTTTTATTAATTTATTATCTTCGAATAACATGTTCTAAAATCCTCTATAAATAAAATGAAAAAGAGCGTCTTATTTTTAGGTTACGATAAAAAAACTACATCATTAATTAACTTTCTAATAAAAAAAAACTGTACTGTATTACAGTTTGGCCAAAAAAATTTATCTACAAAAATATTAGAGAAAAATTTTGATATAATTATATGTTTTGGTTATAAAAAAATTATCAAAAAGAAAGTTCTAAATTTTTTGAATAGACCTATTATTAACTTACATATTTCTTATTTGCCTTATAATAGGGGAAGCCATCCAAATTTTTGGTCATTTATAGAAAATACTCCCAAAGGAGTTTCTATTCACGAGATTAATGAAAGAATAGATTCAGGAAATCTTATATTAAGAAAAAGAATAAATTTTAAAAAAATTGAAAATCATACTTTTAATTCAACTTATGAAATCTTAATTAGAGAAATAGAAAATTTATTTAAAAAAAATTATTCAAAATTAATTTATAATAAATATAAAATAATTAAGTTTAAAGAAAGAGGTACTTACCATTCTAAAAAACAACTTCCTAAGTCATTAAATTCATGGAATGTGAAAATTTTAGATTATTTAAAATTCTATTTTAAATGATTTTTTTTTAAGGCAGTGAAGGGTTTTATATCTATTTTAGCTCTTCTTCCTAAAATTTTAAAATAATCAGAAGCTGGAATTCCAATTCTTGGTCTAAATGTGTCAATATTTCTTGAATTTATCTTTTCATTTTTTTTAATTTTCCTAATTGAAAAAATTGACCTTCTTAATTTTAAAGACTCACTGTTTATTTTAGGTAACTTGCTTTTTTTTAAACTTTCAAAAATTTCTAAAGTACAATTTTTTAATTCAAGAAGTTTTTTTGGTGTTATTGAAAAATTTGAATCTGGAGTTTTGTCAGAATCCTTTAATTTAAAATGCTTTTCTATTGCAACAATTCCTAAAGGCAAAGAAGCAAGAGATGAATGAATATTGTCAGTATGATCAGACAAGCCAATATGATAGTTTTTAAAAATTTTTTTTAAACCATTTATTCTAGAAATATTTGTATCTTTAAGAGCCGTAGGATAATTTGAAACACAGTGAAGCAAAATAATTTTTTTATGGTATTTATTGATTGTTTGAATAGCTGATTTTATTTCTTTGATTGAGGCTATACCAGTAGATAAAATTATAGGTTTTTTTTTTGAAGCGATATATTTTATTAACTTTAAGTCAGTAATTTCAAATGATGCAATTTTATATAATTTAACATTTAATTTTTCTAAAAAATCTACTCCACGAAAACTGAAAGGACTACTAAAAATAATTCCTTTATTTTTTTTCGCTACTTTAAATGCTTCTTTGTGCCACTTAAAAGGTGTATGAGCTTTTTTATAGAGATCCCATAAATAATTATTTTTCCAGATACCATCTTTAATTTTAAAGTCCTCACTTTTTTTATTTAAAGTTATGTCTTTTGGTTCATACGTTTGAATTTTAACTAAATCTGCTCCATTTTTAAAAGCTGAGTCAATTAATTTTAAAAACTTTGTTTTACTTTGATTATGATTCCCAGATATTTCCGCAATTAGAAGAGGAGGATCTTTATAACTGAATTTTAATTTTTTATTTATAACTATCATTTTAAGATATCTTACTGTAATAATTTAAATATTTAATAAAGGTTTTAAATAATTAAGTTTAAAGTGAAAAATATCAAAAAAAAACAATCATTAAAGCTTATTAATCAAATTCAGAAAATTAGGTCAAAAAATAATGTAAATTGGATGGATATTTTAAGGTTAGCTTTTAATCATGATCCTAAAAATTCTTCAATTATAATGTCAAAAATTTACCTAGATGATCAAAAAATTAGTAAGTTGGTCCAAAAACTTTATAAAATAAATATTAAATAAATTTTTATTTATTAAAATCATTAATGACAAATTTTATTAATATAGATAAATCAGATTATATAAATGCAATTAATTTATACCTAGGTCTTTATAACCCATTAAAAGGATTTGTATGTTATGAAGATCACTTAAGCATCTTAGAAAAAAAAAAAATTCAAAAAATTAACTTTACTATCCCAATAAATATTTTTTGTTCAAGAAAACAATATAACAAATTTGCTATAGGTGAAAAAATATATTTAAAATTTAAAAATGAAATCATAGGATTTTTAATTTTACAATCAAAATTTTTTGTAAAAAAAAATTTTTATTTGAGTTCTGTTTTTGGAACATCAAATAAAACACATGTTGGAGTTTATAAATTTTCAAAAAAAATAGATCAAAATCCTTATGCACTTGGTGGAGAGGTTGTTGTACATCCAACAAAAGTAAAAAAGTTTTTTAAAAATAGTAATTTTCAATTGTTGAAAAAACTTAAGAAAATAAAGAATAAAGTTTCAGCATTTTCAACAAGAAATATTCCTCATATAGGTCATAACTTAATACAAAAACAAATAATTAAAAATAAAAAGAAAATTACTATTTTTTTAATATTAAGTATAAAAAACAAATATTCATCAAATACCTTAATTAAATCTTATGTGTCTTTAAAAAAAAGCAAAATTTTTAAAAATATAAATATTTTGCCGATCTATTTACCAACTTTTTTTGCAGGACCAAATGAAGCTTTTTTTCAAGCTAAAATTTTTGAAAATTTGGGATATAATTTTTTCTATGTTGGACGAGATCATGCAGGTTTTAAATCGTTTTATGGTAAATTTGAATCTCAAAAAATTTTTAATAAACTTAAATCAAAGATTAAAATAATCAAATTTAATGAACCTATGTTTTGCGATAACTGCAATACTCCGGTAATAAACAAGTTTAAAAATAAAAAATCTTGCCCGATTTGCAAAAGTAAATTTCTTTCTGAATTAAATGGAACTGATATTAAATCTTTAATAAAATTGAAAAATAGAGATCTATTATCAAAATTTTTAGATAAAAATGTTTATGATTTTTTTGAAAAAAAAAAATTTAGTTTACAAAGTGACTAAATTGTTATAAGTTCATAGTGAGAACTCTAGTCTCAAAGGCAATAGTGATTGCCCAGCAATTAGGTTGCTTCACTAAAACTTAAAAAATAAAAAAATGAGTAAAACAATTAGTGAAACAAAAATTGTAGATAAATTTAGATTAATTCATTGGTTAAATATTCGAAAAACTACTATCGAAGTACTTAATGAAATGTTGTCTAATAAAATAAATAGAAAATTATCAGTTGATGATTTTGAGGATTTGGATATGTACACTGCAACTGAAATTGCGGAGGTTCTATCTATACCAGTTTCGGATATATTGAAAAACCCTGAAACACCATCCTTTTTATTTAGCAGTAAAAAAGATTTAAATAATACCAAAAGACCAATCAAAAGAGATGGAATTCATTTTTACAATTACTACACATTACCTTCACCAAAGGGTTATGTTGCTCCAGTTTTAATAGATATACTTTGCCCTAAAGAAAAATTACCTAAATTAAATAATGGACATTTAGAAAGCGCCATAACATTAAGCCTTGGTCCAAATGATATATATGCAAGATTTGGAAAAAAAATAAACAAAACTAATTGGTGTAAATTTAAAGTTAATAAAGACCCCAAAACTAAATGGATTGTAGGAGATAATTATTTTGAACCATCATATTGTTTGCATACATACTCTAGAGCAACAGATGGACCTGGAAGAATACTATCGTATACTACAACATCGCATGTTGAAGATTTGTTTACAAAAAAATTAAATGACGATTCTTTTAATAATTTTTTAAAGTTATCTAAAAATAAAAATTTTAAGAGAAGTTTACTTTTACAAACACTTGAAGACAAAGGATTTGAACTAGAATATATTTCTAAAAATATTAGAATACCATTAGTAAAATTGAAGAATTATTTTAAAAATAAAGACAATTTAACTCAAAAACAATTCCAGAGAATATGTAATTTTGCTGACTTAGATCCAAGATTATTTTCAGAAATAAAGCATAAGGAAGATGGAGTTGGTAAATTATATGTTTCACACAAAGATAGTATCAAAACTATTAGAAAATTTAAGTCTTATACAATTGCAAGCATTGTTTCATCAACAAGATTTCAAGATTTGCATGGCTACTATATGAAGGTGGATAAAAAAGAAAAAAAAAATATTAAACTTGATTTGTTAGACTCTGCTTGTTCTCATTATTTGGTTACTGGTGGAAATATGATTTTTTATCATAAAAAAAACGGCAAAATAATAAAAACAAATTGTTCTGATGGTGATGCTTTATGGGTTGGGTCTTTTGTTGAACATTCCTTTTACGGGAAAGGATCTTTGGCAAAAATATCTGATGGACAAAATTTAAATTATTTAGAGAAATTTGATGTTGGCAATTTGTACAATTTACCTTTTACTTTAAAAAGAGCACGAAAAGACAAAGTAAATTGGGGATATGACAATTAAAATATCCAAACCCTTTACAATTTGGCTTATTGGTCCATCTGCTTCTGGGAAATCAACAATTGCTAAGGAATTATATAAAACAATTAAAAATAAAGTTTCAAACCTTATTATAATTGATGGGGATAATATCCGAGATTTATTTGATAATAAGTATGGTTACGATGCAATATCTAGAAGTAAGGTCACAAAAAGATATATAAAACTCGTAAAATGGTTACAAAATTTTGAAATTTCCTCGATAGTATCAGTTATCAGTCCATTTGAAAAAGATAGAATTGAATGTAAAGAAAGTTTGATTGGTTATAGACAAGTTTATTTAAAATGTTCAATGGAAAAAAGATTATTAAGAGACAAAAAAAACTTATATAAGCCTGCTTTAGAGGGTTTAAAAAAAGATGTGATAGATGTTGATATTCCATTTGATCAATCAAATATTAATGATTTAGTTGTTGAGACAGATAAGGATGACATTGAGAAATCAACAAAAAAAATTATAGAAAGCATTAAATAAAATGTGTGGAATTTTTGGAGGTTATAACATTAGCTTAGAGGAGACTGAAAAAGGAATAAATTTAATTAAAAGAGGAAATGATGGAATCACAATAACTGAACTGGATGATAAAGTTTTTTTTGCGGCAAGAAGACATGCAATAAAATTTTCGGGAAATGAAGAAAAATTATCTGGCCATTCCGATCAACCTTATTACTCTAATGATAAAAATATTGCTTTAATTTTTAATGGTGAATTTTATAACTTTGCTGATTATAAAAATCAACTAATCAAAGAGAATATTGAATTTAAAACTCAAGGTGATACAGAAGTTTTATTAAAATTATATGAAAAGTCAGGTATAAATTTTTTAAGAGATAAAAAAATTGATTCTTTATACTCTATTGCAGTTCATGACAAAAAATTAAATAAAATATTTATAGCAAGAGATTGGCCTGGTAGAATACCGCTCTATTATTATCATGAAAAAGGGAAATTTTTATTTTCAAGTGAATTAAAAGCATTAAGAGCTATAAATGATTTAAGTTTACAAAATCCAATAGAGTTAGAACCTGGAAAAATTATTGAATATGACATATTTAAAGATGAGTTGAATGTTGTATCATGCTATAATTTAGAACCTTATTTCTCAAAAAATTCAGAAAATATATTTAAATTAGGTGAGGAGTTGCACAAAGTTCTTGATGAATCTGCAAAAAATAGAACTATGGGTGATGTTCCTATTTGCACAATGTTATCTGGAGGGATTGATAGTGTATTAACGACTTATTACGTTCTTAAGAATATTAATTTTAGCGAGGTAAATTATCAACCTACTTCCTATGTTTTTAGAGTAAAAAACTTCGATTCAATTGATGTTAAAACTGCCCAGGTAGCCACCGAAGGATTTAAAGAGATAGGTTTAAAATTAAAAATTATTGAAGCAACCGAAGATCAGATTGTGAAAGATATGCCTGGAATTGTAGAAACTTTTGAAATGAGACAATTGAAAGCACTAAGTTTTTATCCCTTGCCAATTTATTGGTATTTAGCCCCAGAGATGGAGAAAGATGGTTTTAAAGTGACAATAGGAGGTCACGGGGTTGACGAATTGCTTGGTGCATACACAGCTTGGAAAGAATTAAAAACGAGTCATGAAGCACAAATTAAATTGAGAAGTCGTAAGGCTTTTATAAATAATATATATAACAACATGTTAAAAAGAGCCTCAATCATATTTATGAATAGAGGGCCAATTGAAGCAAGATTTCCTTTTTTAAATCATAAAGTTTGTGAGTTTATGTTAGGAATTGATCCTAAATGGCTTTCACTTAGTAAACCGAATGCAGAAATAATGTTAAATTTAATAGAAGATACTAATATACAAAATTCAATTAAAATTATTTATAAAAATTTAAATTTATACTTAAATAACGACAAAGAATTTTTTGAGAATTTGTCTACAGAAGAAATTTTTGATATAGAGAAAATTTTTTGGAAGTTTCCTTTAATTGCCTCAAGCTATTTTGCTTCAAAAGAATCTTTTTTGTCTTTCAAAGACGTTTTTAGGCCAAAAATCAGAGGTCAGCATGGAGCTGGAATTACTTATATAGAACCTAAGATAGTTAAAAATTATCCACAATATGGTTCAACTGATACCGATATTTTTAAAAACATTGCAAAGGAGATATTTATATAAGATGAAAAAAAACAAAAAAAATAAAATCGTTTATGTTCCTATGGGTGCAGATATAATTCATAGTGGACATTTAAATATATTAAAACACGCACAAAAGTATGGAGAAATAGTAATTGGATTATTTACTGATTCAGCAATTGCAGAATATAAGAGATTACCTTTAATTAGTTATGAACAGAGACATGATATAATAAAAAACATTCAAGGTGTAAGTAAAGTAGTGGCTCAAGATACATGGGATTACACCAAAAATTTAAATAAAATAAAGCCAGACTATGTAGTTCATGGTGATGACTGGAAAAAAGGTATACAAAAAAAAACTAGAGAAAAGGTAATTAAAACTATAAAAAAATGGTCTGGAAAATTAATAGAACCGAAATATTCAAAAAATATATCTACCAGTTCTATAAAAAATAAAATTAATGATGTTATTTCTTATCCAGAAAATAGGGTTTCTAGGTTAAAAAGATTAATTTATTCTAAAGATATTGTTAGAGTTTTAGAATCCCACAACTCTCTGACAGGTCTTATAATTGAAAATCTTAGTATTACTAAGAATAAAAAAGTTGTAGAATTTGATGGAATGTGGTCGTCAAGTTTAACTGACTCAGCTACAAAAGGAAAACCTGATAATTCATCTGTTGATTTTTCATCAAGGATTACATCGTTAAACGAAATGATGGATGTAACTTCTAAACCATTAGTTTTTGATGCAGATAATGGTGGGCAATTAGAACATCTACCTTTTTTAGTAAGATCTTTAGAAAGAGCAGGAACATCAGCAATAATTATGGAAGACAAAATAGGTTTGAAAAAAAATTCATTATTTAAAAATCAAAAAGGGACAAAGCAGGATAAACCCAAGATATTTGCAAAAAAAATTAAAAAAATTTGTGATACAAGGCAATCCAAAGATTTCATGGTTATAGCTAGAATTGAAAGTTTTATTGTTGGAAAAGGATTGAATGACGCATTAAAAAGAGCTGAAATATACTCAAAAGCAGGAGCTGACGCAATATTAATACATAGTAAAGAAAAAACACCACAAGAAATTTTTTCTTTCGCTAAAGAATTTAGAAAAAGTAAAAATTATATTCCATTGGTCTCGGTACCATCTACTTATTCCAAAGTTTATGAAAAAGAGCTGATTAAAAATGGATTTAAATTAGTTATTTATGCAAATCAATTATTGAGAGCAGCATATCCCGCTATGCAATTTGCTGCAAAAAATATTTTACAAAATAGTAGAGCTTTTGAAATTGATAAAAAAATAATTCCAATAAAAGAAATAATAAGTCTTATAAAAAATGATTAAGGTTAATTCTTTAATTAACTTACTAAAAAAAAAAGAAATAAATTTTTTTACAGGTGTTCCCGATAGTGTTTTGAAAGAATTTTCAAACACTCTTCAGAATTATAGTAAAAAAAAACATATAATTGCAGTTAATGAAGGTGCAGCAGTATCTTTAGGTATTGGTTATTATCTGTCTACAAATAAAATTCCATGTGTGTATATGCAGAATTCTGGATTATCAAATGCTTTAAATCCTTTAATATCTATTGCACACAAAAAAGTTTATCAAATTCCTTTAGTATTATTAATTGGTTGGAGGGGCTCTCCAAAAGTAGATGACGAGCCGCAACACAATGTTAAAGGAAAGATTACTCGAGATATTTTAAAACTTTTAAATATAAAATTTACAGTATTAAGATCAGAAAAAGATTTAAAAAAGTTTAAAAATCAAATTAATATAGCTAAGAAAAATAAAACAATAATAGCTGGATTAATCGAACAAGGAACATTTTTAAAAAATAATAAAATAAATAGGAAAACTCACTTTTATGATTTAGATAAAGAATTTTTTTTAAAAAATTTACTCAAAATTGCAAATAAAAATACAAAAATCATTTCAAGTACTGGATTTAATTCTAGAGAATTAATGTATACAAGGGATAAACTTAAATTAGGAAGTGGTAATGATTTTTACATGGTTGGAGGAATGGGTCACACCTCATCTGTTGCTCTTGGTTATTCATTATACAAAAATAAAAAAACAATTTGTATTGATGGAGATGGATCTCTTCTAATGCATTTGGGTTCTATTAAAACTATAGGAACATTTTCAAAAAATAATCTTAAATATATATTATTAAATAATAATTGTCATGATTCTGTTGGAGGGCAAAAAACTTATTCAGACGATATTGAATTTGAAAAATTATCTAAAAGTTTAGGTTTTAAAAGTTTTGTTTCTATAAAAAATAAAAAGAGTCTAGAAAAAAAACTTAAGAAGTTTCTTAAAGAAGACAAATTAAGTTTTTTAGAAGTAAAGGTTTCAAATAGTAAAATTAAAAAATTACCAAGACCAAAAAATTTAATTAAAATTAAAAATCAATTTATGAAATAAATGATAAACACAAAGGATGATTTAAAGGTTTTTTTTAAAGATATTGTATTTAAAAAAATATTTGTTTTATATGGAAAAAATTCCTTCTCAACCTCTGGAGCCCAAAAATTTTTTAATGATATTTTAAAGAATAAATCTGTAAAATATTTTTCTAAACATTATGAAATTCCAAAACTTGATGAGTTAGTTTTAATAATTAATGAAATAAAAAATTTTAAACCTGATTTAATTCTTGCTGTTGGTGGAGGAACAATTATTGATTACGCTAAAATAGCAAACATTGTTGATGTAAGAGATGATTTGAGCGATTTGATAATAAGTTATTCATATCCATTTAAAAAAAAATTTACAAAACTAGCTGTAATTCCAACTACCGCTGGCTCTGGCGCAGAGGTTACTTCTAATGCTGTAATTTATGTTAATAATATAAAACACTCTTTTGAGAGTGATTTGTTAATTCCAGATTATTTTTTTTTAATCCCAGAGTTTTTAATATCTGCTCCCGATAAGATTAAATCTTCAGCTGGTTTTGATGCTATCGCTCAGGCTTTAGAATCTTTGATAGCAAAAAAGTCTAATAAAGAAAGTTGTGAATATGCAAAAAAGTCTTTAGAAATTTCTACTAAAAGTTATATATCTTTTTTAAAAAATCCCACCTTAAAACATGCTGCAGAAATGAGTTTAGCTGCAAATCTCGCAGGTAAAGCTATTAATATTTCAAAGACTACTGCTCCTCATGCTATATCATATCCTTTTACATCTCTTTATAATATAAGTCATGGTCATGCAGTAAGTTTATTTTTTGAAAAGTTTTTAAAATTTAATTTTTCAAATTTACATAAATCAGAAACATCTTTTAATTTAAACGAGAGATTTGAATTAATTTTCAAATTATTTGATGTAAAAAATATTGAAGATTTTAGTAAAAAAATAATTTCAATTAAACAACAAGCAAAATTAGTTGATGATTTAAAGATTCTTAATGTAGATTTAAATAAAAACTACGATCAAGTTATTAAAGGAATTAATTTGTTAAGACTTGGAAATAATCCTGTAAAAATTGTAGAAGAAGATATTTATAATATTTTTAAAAAAAATATTTAATAATATGGATATAATTAAAAAAATTGGTTTTTTCATAGCAGAGCCAAGACAAATAGATTATTATAAAAATATATTAAGGAATCTATCTAATGATTTAAAATTAATCATTATCAATGATTTTGAATATACTGAAGATTCTAAAGAATATAAAAAAATAAAGAAATTTTGTGTTGAAAATAATTACAAATTTACGGGTTCTAAAATTTTAGTAAAAAAAAATCAAAAAATTTTAGTCGTAATTGGAACCGGAAATAAAAGCTATCATAGTAAAAAATTATCTTTATTTAGAATTGTTATTAACTTTCTTAAGTTTATTTTTGCAAAATCTTTTGGTTTGTTTATACAAAAAACTAAATTGAATCTTTTTTTTCTTAAAATAATTAAAAAAAATTTAACCTTTGGTGGTTCAGCTGCTAAGCTTATTTTTTCAGAAGAAATACCTCCTGAAGCTATATTGGGTCATAAAAGAGTATTATTTCCCAGAGGTATGGACATTTATTATAACCACCCTGGCCCAATGAGAAAAAAATATTTTGATTATTTTTTTTCAATATCAAAGTTTGATGATGAATATATTCAAAAAAACACAAATAAAAAATCTTATATAATAGGATATCCAAGATATGACCAATTAGATAAAAATATTTTAGATGAAGACCTTCTGGTACAATTAGACCAAACAAAAAAAAATATTTTATGGATTACATCAGATATGATTGAAACTGAAAATAAAAATAAAAATATTTCTTCATGGGTCGAATTTGTAAATGAATTGACAACAAATTATAATGTTATTTTTAGACCACATCCAAATACTGTAAAATTTAACTATAATTTAATTGAAAAAATCAAAAGTACTAATTTAATAATTGATTTAGCTTCAGATAGAGATTTAAAAATTCTTTACGATAATAGTTATCTAGTAATTGCTGATTATGGTGGCCCAATTTTTAGCGCTCTTTATTGTAAAAAAAATGTTTTACTTCTGAATGTTAAAAATAATTTAAAAAAAAATTTTAAGTTTGATTTAAAAATGAGGGATTATTTATATAATCTTGATTTACATAGTGTCACTAATAATTCATTAAGTCATATTTTAGATAATAAACAAAGTTTTAATGAAATTGAAAATAAATCTTTATTTTCTCGAGAAAAAGTTTTTCCTTCCAATAACTTAAAATTAGAATTTAATGAAATTATAAATAACATATTTAAAAATGAAAATAAAAATTAGACATTATATTAAGAAAATTGTTAATTTTTTTTTACCTAGTATATTTACTGAATTTTTAAAAAAAAAAATTTTTTTACATAAAAAAAAAACTAAAATTCGTTTAGATATAAATAAAAATATAAAATCAATTAAAAATCTTGATAATTATATTTTTGAGGTTCATAAATCTAAACTAAGATATTTTGGAGGCTTAAAATTCAGTAAAGATAACCACCCTTTTTTAAAATATTTATCTGGAAATAAAACAGAAATGTATAATTTTTATTCTGATAATCAGCCTAATAACATATTAACTTGTCACAGAATACAAAATGAGAAAGGTTACTTTGATAAAAATTTTTTTTTAGATCCAGAAGGGTGTCTACCTTGGTTAAAATATAATAATATAAGTGAGACTATTCCAGAGGGAAAATTAAATATTTCAGATGGTAGACAGCAATTTGGGCCAGTTTCTGAAAAAAAACTAAATTTTGAAATAGAAAGATTGGATAATGTAAGAGAATCTATCAAAAATAATGGATTTATTCCTGAAAAGTTTGAAGGGTATCCAAGAGGATACTTTATTTCGAAGAATAATGAAGATTGGGTTTTTTACATTGTGGGTGGAAGTCATAGGGTCGCTGCACTTATTGCTTTAAATTTTGAATATGTTCCAGTAACACTACAGCCTGAATATCCAAGTATTGTTCAGGAAACAGAAATAAACAATTGGCCAAAAATTAAGGAAAATAAAATAACAAAATCTGAGGCTAAAAAAATATTTTCATCATATTTTTAAGCATATTTCGATTTTACTATATTTTTTATATATATAGATGTAATAGAATTTACAAAATATGAATAATAAAAATGTTTTAGTAACTGGTGCTACAGGCTCATTTGGAAAAGCATTTGTAAGCTATACTTTAAAAAAGTATCCACAGATTAAAAAACTTGCAATTTATAGCAGAGATGAGCTCAAACAATTTGAATTTTCTCAATCTATAGATAAAAAATACAGAGATAGAGTTCGATTTTTTATTGGAGATGTAAGAGATAAAGACAGACTAAAATTTGCTTTAAAAGAAATCGATATAGTTGTCCATGCAGCAGCATTAAAACAAGTGCCCGCAGCAGAATATAACCCTTTTGAATTTATTAAAACAAACGTCTTAGGAGCTCAAAATATAATTGACACATGTTTAGAAACAAATGTAAAAAAGGTTATAGCACTCTCAACAGATAAGGCTGCTGCTCCAATAAATCTGTATGGTGCAACAAAATTGTGTTCTGATAAATTATTCATAGCTGCAAACAATGTGGTAGGAAATAAAGATATCTCATTCAGTGTTGTTAGATATGGAAATGTAGCTAATAGTCGGGGATCAGTAATTCCATTTTTTTTGAAGCAAAAAAATAAAAAAATTTTACCAATAACAGACAAAAGAATGACTAGGTTTAATATTACATTAATCGAAAGTGTAAAAATGGTTGATTGGGCAATTAAAAATACAGTTGGGGGAGAGATTATTGTACCAAAAATTCCTTCTTATAATATAATTGATTTAGCAAAAGCTGTCTGCAAAAATTGTAAAATAAAATATATTGGAATAAGACCAGGAGAAAAATTACATGAAGATTTAATTACAATTACAGATAGTCCAAATACATATGATATAGGTCCTTACTACGCAATATTAATGAAAGATTCTAAAAAATTAATTTCTTATTATAAAAGAAAAAAAGCTAAAAAAGTTGAAAATAATTTTAGTTACAATTCAAAAAATAATGAGAAATTTTTAAATGTTGAAGAGTTAAGAAAATTAATAAAAAATCTTTGAAAAAAATTTTTAATGATACCTTACAGCAGGCAATTAATTTCTCAAAATGATATTAAAAATGTAACTAAAGTATTAAATTCAAAATTAATAACTCAAGGAAAAAAAGTAGAAGAATTTGAAAATAAATTATCAAAATATTGTAATGCAAAATTTGCAGTTACAGCAAATAGTGCAACTAGTGCTCTGCATATAGGATGTATAAGCTTAGGTTTAAAAAAAAATGATTATTTGTGGACTGTTCCCAACACTTTTGTAGCGAGTTCAAATTGTGCTCTATATTGTGGAGCAAAAGTTGACTTTGTTGATATTGATCCATCAACAAATAATATTTCACTCATAGAATTAAAAAAAAAATTAAATTTGGCAAAAATAAAAAAAAAATTACCCAAAGTTATTGTTGTTGTGCACTTTGGTGGTCATCCATGTAATTTAAAAGAAATCAAAAATCTCTCAAAAAAATATAAATTTAAAATTATTGAGGATGCATCCCATGCCTTGGGCGCAAAATATAAAAAAGAAAAGATTGGTAGCTGCAAGTACAGCGATATAACTGTATTTAGTTTTCATCCAGTTAAATCTATTACAACGGCTGAAGGAGGTGCTGCATTGACTAATAATAAAAAACTTTATGAAGAAATGTCAATGCTAAGAACTCATGGAATTACTAAAGACAAAACTAAATTTAAATACAAAAACAAAAATGAGCCTTGGTATTTTGAACAACAAATTTTGGGTTTTAATTATAGAATGAATGAAATTGAGGCTGCTCTTGGTATCTCTCAGTTAAAATCTTTAGATTTATTTATAAAAAAAAGAAATAAAATTGCTAAAATTTATGACAAACATTTATCAAATTTGCCAATTACAACTCCTATTAAACAAATTGAAACAGTTTCCTCTTATCATTTATATACAATTAGAATCAGAAAAGGAGACAGAAAAAAAATATTTAATTCTTTAAGAAGGAATAAAATTGGAGTTAATGTTCATTATATACCTGTTGTTCTGCATCCTTTTTATATGAAGCTAGGTTTTAACTTAAAAAAATTTCCTAATAGCCAGTCTTTTTATGAAGATTCTATTTCGATTCCGATATATCCAAATTTAAAGTTTAAAGATCAGCTTAAAGTAATTAAATGCATACAAAATCAGTTTTAAATTTTCAAAGAAAAAAATTTCTTCAATCTGAAGGTGACAAATGGCACAAAAGAAACCATAGAGCTTATATCAATTATGATTTCAAAAAAGATAATTTGGTTCAAGCAATTTTAAAAATTTATAATAAAAAAAAGAAATTAAAGAAAAATAATAAAATATTAGAAATTGGTTGTGGAGATGGTTCAAGATTAGAATTTTTAGCAAAAAATTTAAAAACAAAAAAAATTTATGGTATTGATCCATCAAAAATAGCTGTAAAGAAGGCTATTAGTAAAGGCGTTTTAGCAAAAATAGGTACTGCTGATAATTTACCATTTGAAGATAAAAAATTTGATATGATAATTTTTGGTTTTTGTCTTTATCTTGTGGATGATGAGGATTTGTTCAAAGTAATAAACGAAGCAGATCGTGCTCTAAATTATAATGGTTACATAATTATATATGATTTTTATAGTGATAAGACAAAGTATTATCCATACAAACATTGTAAAGGTTTAAAATCAAGACACATGAATTATAAAAATTTTTTTATTTCCCATCCGAATTATAAATTAATTTCAGAAAAAAAATTTATTTACGAAAAAAGAACACATATAAAATTTAAAAACACATATGTAAGTGTTTCTATAATATTAAAAAAATAGTGAGAAAAAATATAAAAAATTTGATACTTGGAGGTGCTCAAATAAGTTCAGTAAAATATGGTATTACTAATAATTCATTTATAAGAAAAGATGAGTTAACAAAAATTATTAATTTTGCAAAAAAAAATAAAATAAATTTTATTGATACAGCAAAATCTTATGAAAATTCAGAGAGATTTATTGGAGATATGGACTGTAAATTTAATATTATTACTAAATTACATAAATTAAATAATCAAAACATCTCTGAAAAATTAATTATCAATTCATTTGAAGACTCTCTCAAAAAATTAAAAAAAAAAAGAATCTATGGATTACTAATACATGGTGTAAAAGGTTTGTCAAAATCAAACATATTAAAAATTGTTTATATACTTAGGAAACTTAAGAAAACAAAAAAAATTAAATATATAGGAGTTTCAATTTATGATCCTAAGGATATTAAAATTTTTTGGCAAAATTGGAAGCCAGATATAATTCAAGTCCCATACAATATATTTGATAGAAGAATTCAAACCTCAGGATGGTTAGCTAAATTAAAAAAAAACAAAATTAAAGTTCATATAAGATCTATTTTCTTACAAGGTTTACTTATTAGTCCAGGAATTAAATATCCCAATAAATTAAAGAAAATTAAAAATTTGACAAATAATTGGTTTTTTTGGTGCAAAAATAATGGAAGAGATCCTTTTAAAGAATGCTTAAAATTTTCATTATTAGCCAATGTAGACAAAATCATAGTAGGAGTATATTCTCTTAGACAATTAGAGTATCTTGTTAAATCATTTAAATCTTTAGATATGAAAAGTAGTAATTTTCCTTTGAAAAAATTTTATAAAATAGTTGATCCAAGAACATGGAGCTAAATGAAAAATACTAAGTTCAAAAAAGGTACAAAACTATGGAATGAAGCAATCAAATTAATTCCAGGTGGAAACATGTTAATATCAAAAAGACCTCAACAATTTTTACCAGATAATTGGCCAACATATTTTTCTAGAAGTAGCAAATGTTATGTATGGGATATAGATGGTAATAAATTTACAGATATGGCCACAATGGGTGTGGGTACTAACATACTTGGATATGGAAATAAAGAAGTAGATAATGCAATTAGAAAAGTAATTCAACACGGAAACATGAGTTCTTTAAATTGTACTGAAGAGGTTTTATTGGCAAAAAAATTAATTGAATTACATCCTTGGTCTGGAATGGTAAAATTTGCAAGAACTGGAGCTGAAGCAAATGCAATAGCAGTCAGAATAGCTAGAGCATCGAGCAAGAATCAAAATATAGCTTTTTGTGGTTATCATGGATGGCATGACTGGTATCTAGCATCAAATCTTGAAAGTCCAAATAATCTTAATTCTCATTTGTTAAAAAATATTCCTACTAGGGGTGTTATTAGATCATTAAAGAATTCTATATTTGGATTTAACTATAATGATATTGAAAAACTTAAACAATTAATAAAAAACAAAAAAATTGGAATTGTGATCATGGAGGTTGTTAGAAATATAAATCCTAAAAATAACTTTTTAAAAAAAGTACGTTCATTGACAAAAAAAAATAATATTAAGTTAATTTTTGATGAATGCACTACGGGTTTCAGGCATGATTTTGGAGGTATACATAAATCATATAAAATTGAACCTGATCTTGCAATGTTTGGTAAATCTTTAGGAAACGGATATGCTATTACCGCATGTATTGGAAAGAAAGAAATAATGAAGTATGCAAATGACTCATTTATAAGTAGTACATTTTGGACGGAAAGAATTGGTTATGTTGCTGCTTTAAAAACTCTTGAAGTTATGCAAAAGAAAAAGAGCTGGAAATTAATTCGACAAAAAGGGAAAAAAATAATCGAAGGATGGAAAATGATTTCAAGAAAAAACAATATTGATTTAGAAATAACAGGCATACCTGCGCTATGTAGTTTTAAATTTAAAAATAAAAATAATATAATTTGTAAAACAATTATTACTCAAGAAATGCTAAAAAAAGGAATTTTAGCTACAAATACAGTTTATGTTTGCATTGAGCATACAGATAAAATTATAAAGAACTATTTGAAAAATTTAGAAAAAATTCTGATAAAAATTAATAAATGTAAAACCGAGAAAGAATTAAAAAAATTACTTGATGGAAAAGTATGCAATTCTGACTTCCAAAGAGTAAATTAAAAATGTATCAAGATAATGATTGGTATGGACATAGAAGAATTTTACTTGATTATTGTAATATAAAACAAAACTACAATTCTTTATCATCAATCCAACATGGCTGGAATAATTTTACGTCCAGAAAGACTTTAGGTGGAAGAAAATTTAAAAGTTTAATTCCCTTTTTGTGTTGGTCAAAGCAAGTAAAAAAAATGATGAATTTAGTAAATTCAAATAATACTTATATAATTGGTGCTCCTTTTATTTATCTACATGAAATGAAAAAAAATAAACAATTTATTTCAAAGGGTACACTTGTGTTCCCTTCTCATAGTACACCAGAAATTGATGTTGTTATAAGTCATGATAAATTAATTGAAGTTGTAGAGAGACAGGAAAAAGGTCCTTATACAGTTTGTTTGTATTATACTGATTATAAGAAAAAAAATGTTGATATTTATAAACGAAAAAAGTGGAAAATAATTTGCTGCGGAAATAGAGTTAATAAAAATTTTCTTTATAGACTCTATAAATTTATTAGAAATTCTGAGACAATAGTTTGTACAGAATTGACAAGCCCATTATTTTACTCAATGTTTCTTAATAAAAGGGCAAGAATAATAAAAAATTTTAGAAAAAATAACAAAATATAAAATTTAAGCAAAGTAGAAATGTGGAAGCATGAAATTGATGGTTATAAATATTTTAAAAAAAAATATCCAAGTATGTTTAAAAAAGGATTAAAATTAAATGAGGGAAAAAAACTTGCAGATATAGAGCTTGGACAAAAGTATTTAAGAAGTCAAAAAGTTATAAAAAAAATTATGGGATGGGATAATTTTTTTAAAATCATTTTAGCAAAATTTTTTGCAATTATTATTGATTTTAAGGAAGGAGCTAATTTAAGGATTGGAAAGGCAAAAAGAGCTAAATATAGTGATAAGGAGTATCATAATTTATTTCAAAATTAATTTTTTATGAAAATTGTAGCAACAATTGAGGCAAGAATGACCTCATCTCGTTTACCAGGAAAAGTACTTTTGAGAGTTAAAAAAAAGTCATTTCTGGAATATTTGATAGAAAGACTGAAAAAAATTAAGGAACTAGACGAAATTATTTTGTGTACAACTAGAAATAGTACAGATGATGTATTAGTAAAAAGGGCCAAAGAATTAAATATAAAATTTTTTAGAGGAAGTGAAAATAATGTTTTAAGCAGAGTTGTTTCGGCTGTTAAAAAATACAAAGCTGATGTTGTAGTACAAATTACAGCAGATTGTCCGATAATTGATTACAAAATAGTCAAGCAAGCAATAAGAATATTTAAAACGAAAAAATATGATTGTGTTTCTAATTCATTTATAAGATCTTTTCCAGATGGTATGGATGTTAATGTTTTTAAAGCAAAAGCTTTGTATAAAACAAAAAAGCTAGCTAAAACAAACTTGTATAAAGAGCATGTTACATTATTTATTAAAGATAATCCAAAAATCTTTAAAATAAAACATTTATTAGCAGATAAAAAAAATTATTGGCCAGAATTAGGAGTTACACTTGATGAAAAAAAAGATTATTTGCTTATAAAAAAAATAATCAATTACTTTTACAAAAAGAATTATTTTTTTGAATGCAAAGACATAATAAAATTAGTTAAAAGAAATAAATGGATTAAACTCAATAAAGATGTAATTAGAAAAGGGTATAATAAAAATAATCTAAGATGATCGGGATATCAAGTCATGATGCTGGTGGTGCAGAATTATTAAGTGAATATGTTGCAAAAAATAAAAATCAATATGTTTTTTTTGTAAGTGGACCAGCTATTGATATTTTTAAAAAAAAAATAAAAAATTTTAAAATATCCAATTTTAAAGATTATTGTAATAAATTAAAAAAAGTCATTACATCTACAGGCTGGGCAACAAAAAATGAAATTAAAATAATAAATATTTGTAAAAATAAAAAAATTAAAGTTTGTGCTTATTTAGATCATTGGGTTAATTATAAAGAAAGATTCATGCTAAACAAAAAGCTAATTCTACCTGATGAAATATGGGTAAGTGATAGCCTAGCTTTCAATATCGCAAAAAAAATTTTTAAAGATCGAATAAAATTAAAAAAAATAAGAAATTTTTATTTTGATAACGCAAAAAAATTTTTTAAAGAAAATAAAAAATTAAAAAAAAATAAAGCAAAAAATATATTATATTTATGTGAACCAATTGATGATCATTATAAAAAAAAAATTCTTTATAATGAAACAAATTGTTTAGAATTATTTCTTCAAAAATTAAACAAATTCAATAAAATTAATTTAATTACTTTTAGACCTCACCCATATGAAAAAACTGAAAAATATCATTGGCTACTTAAGAAAAAAAATTACAGAATTAAAGTCACTAAAAAAAACACTTTATTTCGTGAAATATTGAATAATGATATTGTAGTAGGATGTAATACAGTTGCCCTTTATGTAGCTTTGTTAGCAAATAAAAAAGTTTTTACCTCTATTCCAAAAGGAAATGTTTGTGATATTCCATCAAAAAAAATAATCTATTTGCATAATTTATAATGGAAAATATTAAATGTTTTATAATTGGTTTGGGAAATATCTCATTAGGGTATGATGGATTTATAAAAAATAATAACAAAATTTTTACTCACTCTAAATCAATTAATTCTCTTAATTCTTTTAATCTTCTGGGAGGTTGTGATATTTCAAAAAAAAAAAGAGACCTTTTTTTTAAGATTTATAAAAAGCCAGTATTCGATAATATAGATATATCTTTATCAAAATTAAAACCATATCTAGTTATATTGTCAACACCAACGGATACACATTTAAATTGTGTAAAAATCCTGAGTAAATATAAATTTATTAAAATTTTAGTTTGTGAAAAACCATTGTCTAATAATCTTGAAGAAGCAAAAAAAATTATTGAAATTTGCAAAGAAAAAAAAATTAAATTATTTGTAAATTATTTTAGGATCTCAGATCCATCTACACAAATGTTAAAAAAAATTTTTGTTAAAAAAACTGATATTTTTGGATCACTTTATTATTCAAGAGGTTACTTCAATAATTGCTCACATTATTTTAATCTTTTTGAAAATATATTTGGAAAATTTAAAGGTGGCAAAATAATTGGTAATTACAAGAAATATAAAAAAAATGATTTTTTATTTAATTTTTATGCAAAATTTGGAAATGCAATAATTTTCTTCTTTTATAAAAATAATAAGTTTGATCAATTTAAATTCGACATTTTTTACGGCCAAAATAGACTTAAGTATAGAAAAAATGGTAGGTTAATTTTAAATATAAAAAATAATAGACCAATTAAGCAAATTAAAAATTTAGCAAATATTTATCAATTAAATGTTTATAAAGAATTATTAAAATTTTTAGACAAAAAGAACTATTATTTATGTAGTGGCAAAGATGCTTTAAAAACAATAAATAATATGTACAAGATTTTAAATGATAAGAAAATTTAAAAATTATAATCCTATAGGCAAAGAAGAATTATTAGCCGCTACAAAAGTAATTAAAAGTGGCAAGTTATCGTATTTTTTAGGAACGTATTCAAAAGAATTTTATGGTGGACCTAAGGTAAGGGAATTTGAAAGAAAGTGTAGATCTTTTTTTAAGGTTAAGCATGCGATAACAGTTAATTCTTGGACATCAGGTTTAATTTGTGCAATTGGTGCAATTGATGTTAATCCAGGCGATGAAATAATACTTCCACCTTGGACAATGTCAGCATGTGCTTCAGCAATTTTAAATTGGAATGCAATTCCAGTCTTTGCTGATATAGAAAAAGATACATATAATATAGATCCAAAAGATATTATTAAGAAAATTTCAAAAAAAACAAAAGCAATAATGGCAATAGATATTTTTGGTCATCCTTGCAATATATTAGAATTAAAAAAAATATGTAAAAAATACAATCTTAAATTAATAACTGACTCTGCTCAATCTCCATATTCATTTTACAAAAAAAAAATAGCTTCTACAATTTCTGACGTAGGTGGGATAAGTTTAAATTATCATAAACATATTCATACTGGAGAAGGAGGTGTCATCTTTACTAATTCTGACAAAATTGCAAAAAAATTGAATTTAATAAGAAATCATGCCGAAAGTGTAATAAAGTCAAAAAGTATAAATACATTATCTAATTTAATAGGGTATAATTTTAGACTTGGTGAAATTGAAAGCGCTATTGGAATTGCTCAATTGAAAAGATTAAAAAAAGAGGTACAAAAAAAACAAAAAATATGCAAACAATTGACTAAAGGTCTTCATAATTTACCTGGATTGATTTTACCCAAAACAAATAAAGATTATACACATTCATATTATGTTTATGGAATTAATTTAGACTTAAAAAAATTAAAATTCTCTAGAGATTATATTTTAAAAAAATTAAAATTAAGAGGAGTACCTGGTATAAGCCCAGGTTATACATGTTTACATTTATTACCAATGTTTCAAAAAAAAATAGCCTATGGGAATAAAGGATTCCCATGGAGTTCAAATTTTTATAAGGGTAAAGTATCATACAAAATGGGTACATGCCCAAACGCAGAGTATTTTCATAAAAAGTCTTTTATTAAATTTGAGGTTTGTTTGTTTGATTTTACTAAAGATGATATCAATTTTATAATAAAAGCTTTCAAAGATGTTTGGAAAGAACTTAAAATTATTTGAATGAAATTACTATCAAATATCAGCTATTTATCTGAAAAAAATGATAAAAAAAACTTTGTCATTATAACAATTTTACTTTTTATTGCGGGTTTTTTTGAGGCAGCGAGTATAGCCCTAGTTTTACCATTCATATCTTTACTAATCGACAAGGAGAAAATAATCAATCTACCAATTGTCAAAGATTTTTTTCCAAACATTTCAGATTATTCTCATGAAAACTTAATTATTTTTAGTCTTATAATTTTTCTATTATTCTATTTTTTTAAATTTTTTTATTTAATTTTTATAATTAAATATAAAAATCGAGTTATTTTTTCAATGAGAGATAAAATTTCAAAAAAAATGTTTAATAGTTATTTACAAAGACCTTATTCTTTTCATTTAAACCAACATACTTCAACAATCATTCTTAATTGTAAAAGTGAAGTTGTCGTAATAATGCAATCAGTATTTTTACCATTAATAGAACTTTTTGCAGAAATCTTGACAGTAATTTTTATCGGGGCTTTAATTTTTATTATAAAACCTCTGCCAAGTGTAATATTATTAGTTATTTCAGGTTTTTTATTTATGATTTTTAATTTTTTTACAAAAAAAAAATCGAAAATTTATAGTTTTGAAAGGCAAAAAACGGATGAAATATCAATAAAAATTATTCAACAAACTTTTTCATCAATAAAGTTAATTATTTTATATTTAAAAAAAAAATTTTTTAGTGATCAATACATAGATGTAATAAAAAAAAATACCCAGGTAACACTTCACCAACAATTCTTTATTGATATACCAAAATATTTTCTTGAATTAATTGCCCTTGTTGCATGTTTGGCTGTAATATTTTTTATAGTAATTAGCGAACCACAAAATTTAATAAATATATTGCCTCTTTTGGCATTATATATGGTTGCAGCATTTAAGATGTTACCATCTTTAAATCGTATTATTGTAGATATTCAGAAAATAAGAAACGGAAGATCTGCATTAGACGTAGTTTGTAATGTTTTGAAATATAATGATAATAATTTATTAATTTCTGAAAACGAAAATATTAAAAATATTAATTTCGAGTCGGAAATTAATCTAAAAAAAATATCTTTTTCTTATCCAGGAAATTTACCATTATATAAAAATTTAGATCTAAAAATCAAAAAAGGAGAAGCAATAGGTATAATAGGAGAGTCTGGAACTGGTAAATCGACTCTTGCTAATTTATTAGTAGGTTTAATTAGCCCTACTGAAGGTGATATCTTGATAGACCAAAATTCTGTTCATAAAGAAATTAAGGGTTGGCATAAAATTATAGGATATATGCCTCAAAAAAATTTTTTATTAGATGATACAATTGAAAATAATATTATTTTTTTTGATAGATTGGATAATGAATTTTTTAAAAAAATTATTAAACAATGTCAGCTTGAAAAATTAATTAATAGTTTAGAAAATGGAGCAAAAACATTAATTGGTGAAAATGGAGCTCGGTTATCAGGAGGTCAACTTCAAAGAATATCTTTGGCTCGAACATTGTATAAAAATCCAGAAATATTAATTTTAGATGAAGCAACCACTTCTTTAGATAGAGATAATGAAAAAAAAATACTAGATATCATTTCTAATTTAAAAACTAATAAGACAGTTATTATTATTAGTCATCAGATTCAAAATCTAAGTTTTTGTGATAAAATTTTTGAATTAAAAAACGAACAGTTGAATATTGTTAAGAATTAAAAATCATATTGTAATTCAATGAAAAATAATAAAAATAAAGCAGTTTTTTTAGATAGAGATGGTGTGATTAATAAGTCTAATGGATATATATTAGATTATAAAAATTTTCATTTTTTAAATGGAGTACACCAGGCAATTAAATTTGCAAACAAAAAAAATTATTTAGTAATTATAATCACTAATCAATCTGCAATTGGCAGGTCATTGATGACCGAAAAAGAATTAAATAATATACATAAAAAAATGAAAATTGACCTGAAAAAATATAATGCTCTTATTGATGACATTTTTTATTCTCCTTATTATAGTTATTCGAAGTATAGAAAATATAGATTAAATAAAAATTATAGGAAACCCGGAGTAGGTCTTTTTGAGAAAGCTATAAAAAAATGGAATATTGACATAAATTCAAGTATTTTTATTGGAGATAAGATTACTGATAAAATGGCTGGACTTAAGATGAATTTAAAATTTTATTACAAAAAGAAAATTTCTTTATATGCTCAATTAAAAGAAATTATTTGAAATATGAGCTTAATTTTTGATCATATAAATAAATCAATTGGAACTTTAGAAAATTTAAAGTCTAAATCTAAAGAGATTGAAATGATTTCAAAATTTCTTGAGAAAAAAGTTAAATCTGGAAAGAAAATATTTGTTTATGGTAACGGAGGCTCATTTGCAGATGCATCACATTTTGTAGGTGAGTTGACTGCAACATTTGATAAAAAAAATAGAAAAGCTTTACCTTTTTATTTACTAAGTTCTAATTTAGCTTCATTAACAGCTTGGTCTAATGATTTTAATTTTAATGACTATGTATCTAGAGAACTTTCTTGTTTTTCAACAAAAGGCGACGTTGTATTAATTTTATCTACAAGTGGAGGAAATACAAAAAATCAACAATCATTAAATTTAATTAAATTAGCTAAAAATGCTCTTAAAAATAGAATTTATGTTATCAGCTTATTGGGAAAAGGTGGAGGTGAGCTAAAAAAAATTTCAAATAAGAGTATTATTATTAATTCTAAAAATACTGCTAATATTCAAGAGTCTCAAAAAGTAATTTGCCACTCAATTTGTGCATACTTAGATAAGAAGTTTTAAATAAATTATAATAAATATTTTTTAATCTTTAAAATTTATATATTTCTTTTTTGTAAGAATTTCTCCCATTTAACAGCTGTTCCTATAATTTTTTTTAATTTATTTTTTTTGCTTAAAGAAACGTATTTTTTTATTTTATTTGTTGATGCAATAATTTCACTTATATCGCCTTTTCTTCTAGGTAAAAAATTCTTTTTAATATTAATTTTTAATTCATTTTCAAAATTTTTTATAATATCTAAAACTGAGTAACCACTTCCATAACCACAATTTAATGTATATGATTTATTTGTTTTAGAAATAAGTTTTAAGATTGTTAAGTGTACTTTTGAAATGTCATCTATAAAAATATAGTCTCTAATGCAGGTTCCATCTTTCGTATTATAATTATTTCCGTATACAGAAATTTGAAAATTTTTTCTTGCGATATAGAAAGAAATATTTTTAATTAATTGATCGTTTTTTTTAATGCATCCAATTTTATTTTTTAAGTCACTACCTGCAACATTAAAATATCTCAATATGCCATAATTAAAATTATATTTGTTTGAAAAAAATTTTATAGATTTTTCGCATTTTAATTTTGTTTTTCCATAAACACTAGTTGGATTTGTTTTTGTTTCTTCAGTAACTAAACCTTTTACATTTCCATAAACAGCGCATGTTGAAGAAAATATAAAATTTTTTAAATTGTTTCTGCAACAAACTTCGAGAAGTTTTACTGTATTTAAGTAATTATTTCTAAAATATTTTTCTGGATTTCTTTCGGACTCACCTACATCTAATGAAGCAGCGCAATGTATAATAGATTCTATTTTATTTTTTTTTAATATTTTATTAATTTGATTTGTATTTCCAATATTACATTTATAAAAAATGGCTTTCTTATTTATTAAAAATTTACTACCTGTAGATAAATTATCTACAATAAACACTTTATAATTTTTGTTTATTAAATCACTTACGATCTTACTTCCAATATACCCAGCGCCACCAGTTATTAAAATTTTTTTCATTTAAAAGTAAAGTCTGAATTTTCTTAATAATTTGTTAGACTTTTATATTAAATGACTTAAAAATGCTACAAAAGGCTTTTTCAGCGAGCTTTAAATATATAAACAATAATGATTAATTATTTTCGAGGCTTAGTATTTAAGTATTTTTATTTTCAATTACTTGCATCATATTTGTATGTAATATTTAGTTTCTTTGAAAATAAAAAAAAAATTAAAATTTATTTTAAAGATAATTTTTGGATACACGAAACTTTTTTAGGAAAGTTTGCAAATACTCACCCAATTAGGAAATCGGAGAAATATTTAATGCAAGAATTACCTTTTTTTTTAAAATATTATAATTGTAAAGAGGGAGATATTATATTTGATGCAGGTGCTGGAATAGGTACAGAAGTAATTTTTTTTTCAAAATTAGTTGGAGAAACAGGAAAAGTTTTTGCATTAGAGGCTAACCCCAATGTCTACAATCATTTAATAAAAACAATTGAAATTAATAATATTAAAAATGTTATTCCAATTAATTTAGCAGTATTTTCTGTTAGTGGTCAAAAACTTAAATTTTCTTCAGAAATGAGTGATTGGTTAGGAGGAAAAATTAATGAAAAAGGAAATATTACTGTGAATACCATTACATTTGATGATTTATTAAATAAATACAATATTTCTAGAATAGATTTTGCAAAATTTAATATCGAAGGTGCAGAAAAATTTTTACTATCTGGTGATAAAAATTTTATTAGTAAATGTGAAAATGTTTGCATTTCTTGTCATGATTTTTTAGAAGATAGTAGTTCAAATACTTTTAATGACATAAATAAGCTTTTAGAAAAAAAAAGTTTTTATTGTCTAGAGGGAAATCAAAGTTTATTAAATATTCAAAAAGATAAAAAATATTATGTTTATGGTACAAAGGATGAAGAATATCTAAAAATTAACAAAAATAATTTATTTAAAGATAATTACGATTTTTATTTAAATCTCTTGAAAAAATAATCTTATGAAAATTATTCATGCTGTTACTAGTTTAGATAAAGGTGGTGCAGAAAATCATGTCATTTTACTATCTAGTGAGCAGAAAAAAAAAAATAATGAAATTTTTATTTTTGTTTCAAAAAATAGCTTTTATTGGTTAAATTTTTTAAAAAAATCTAAAATTGAAGTTTTCAAACCATCATTTTTTAAAGAAAATAATTTATTTTTTAAAATATACAAATTTTTCAAAGATATAATTTTTTTAACAAATTTAATTGAAAAAAAAAAACCAGACGTGTTACATGCACATTTGCCTTATATGGAATTGGTATCTTATTTTTCATTAAGATTTTCTGTTTATAAACCGAAATTTATTATTACCAAACACGTAGATAGTGATTTTTTTTATGGTTCAATAACACAACAAAAAACTTATTTTGGCTCTTTAGTAGCAAAGATTATTTCTTTCAAGGCTGATAAAATTATCGCAATATCTAAAGCTGTTAAAAAATATTTAATTTTTGGCAAATTTGGAATAGAAAAAAAAAAAATTAAACACATTTACTATGGTTTAGATAGTCTTAAATATAATAATAAAAAAGATTTTAAATTAAAAAAAAAAAATTTTATAAAAAATTATATAGTTTTAGGATGCATTGCAAGATTGGTTCCACAGAAGTCAATTGAAAATCTGATAATCTCGCTAAGCCATTTAAAAAAATTTAAAATTAAACTAATCATTGTTGGCAATGGCCCTTTAAAAAATAAATTAAAAAATCTTTCTAAAGAGCTAAAAGTAAGCGACCAAATAATATGGATTGATTTTTTAGATGACGTAAGAAAATTTTATAATTTTATAGATATTTTTGTGCTTACATCCTTATATGAGGGTTTAGGTTTAGTTTTTTTAGAGGCTATGCTTTGTAAAAAACCTATTATTGCATCTAATACAAGTGCAATGAAGGAAGTTGTAAAGAATAATTATAATGGAATTTTAGTTCAACCTAATAATCCATTTCTTTTATCTAAAGCAATATTTAAATTGAGAAATAGAAATTTTAGAAATAAGTTAGGATATGCAGGTTATAAGCATGTCAAAAAAAATTTTTCAGTAAAACAAATGTATGAAAATACATTCAATATATATTTAGAAAAATAATTAAATGAAGTTTAAAAATACCGTAAAAGATTTTGGAGATGAGTGGGAAAAATTCGATAACGAAAATCTAGATCCAAGAGAACTCAAGAAAATATTTGACTCATATTTTTATATTTTTCCAAAAGAAAAATTAAGTAAAAAAAATGTAGGTATTGATCTAGGTTCAGGTACTGGAAGATGGGCTAAGCTAGTTGCACCAAAGGTCAAAAAACTTTATTTATTAGAACCTTCTAAGAAAGCGATAGAGGTTTCTAAAAGAAAACTTAAATCAAACAAAAATATTCAATTTATTAATTATGAAATAAAAGATATTGATAAGACAAAAAAATATTTTGATTTTGCTTACTCGTTAGGTGTTATCCATCATCTGAGTTATCCAGAGAAAGCATTTAAATTAATAAGGGCAAGGTTAAAAAAAAACTCGCCATTTTTAGTTTACTTATATCATAATTTTGAGGATAATAATTATCTCTATAAATTTATTTGGAAATTTTCAGAAATTTTTAGAAAAATAATTTCCAAACAGAATTTTTTGTTAAAATCAGTTATTTGTGATTTAATTGCAATATTTCTATATTTTCCTCTGTCTAAATTTTCTATAATTTTTGATAAATTGGGATTAAATGTAGATAATTTTCCTTTAAGTTATTATCGGAATAAGTCATTCTATGTAATGAGAAATGACTCTTTAGATAGATTTGGCACTAAATATGAAAAAAGATATTCCAGATCAGATATTAATAAACTTTTTAAGAAAGCTGGATTTAAAAAAATAAAAATTTCAAATCGTAGGCCATATTGGTGTGCCATAGGTTATAAATAAATTTATGTGTGGAATCGCTGGTTTTATTTTAAATAAAGAAAGTTCTTATAATTATTACGATGTAATAAAAAAAATGACAAGCGATCTTAAAAATAGAGGTCCTGATGACGAAGGTTTTTGGAAGAATGAAAATAATACTCAATTTTTAGGTCATCGAAGACTTACTATTTTAGAATTATCAAAAAAAGGCTCCCAACCAATGTTATCTAAAAATAGTAGGTATATTATTTCATACAATGGTGAAATCTATAATCATAAAAACATAAGGAAAAAACTTAATGATGAATTTAATTGTATTTGGGAGACAAATTCTGATACGGAGACTGTACTAACTTCAATTGAAAAATATGGTATAAAAAAAAGTCTTGAAACTTTTCATGGCATGTTTGCTTTTGCAATAATTGATAAAATAGAAAAAAAACTTTACTTAGCTCGAGATCTTAATGGTGAAAAACCACTTTATTATGGATTTATCAATGATAATTTTATATTTTCTTCAGGCTTAAGATCTATAAGTTATTTTCCTGGTTTTAAAAAAAGAATTAACAAACACGCTTTAAAATATTATTTAGATTTTTCTTATGTTCCTGAACCATTTAGTATTTTTGAAAACATTAAGAAATTAGAAAAAAATTCTTACCTTGAGTTTGATCTAAAAAAAAAACAAATTATAAAAATTCGTAAATATAATGTAGAAATTCAGGATCAAATATTTAATTTAAATTATCAATCAGATTATTTAAGTAATTTAAATAATGTTTTAAGCAATTCAGTAGAAATTTCAATGACCTCAGATGTTGAGGTAGGTTCTTTCTTGTCAGGAGGAACTGACTCAAGTTTGATTACTGCAATTATGCAATCAATTTCAAATAGAAATATTAAAACCTTTTCGGTTGCAGTAGAAGATAGAAAATATAATGAGAAACAATATTCAAGAGCAATTTCAAAATATTTAAAGACTGATCATAATGAGATTGAGGTTACTGAAAAAAACTTTATAGAGCAGGCAAAAATCGTCTCTGAAATATATGAGGAACCCTTTGGAGATAGTTCTCAAATTCCTACATCATTAATATCAAAATTTGCATCTTCTAAAGTAAAAGTAATTTTATCAGGAGATGGTGCCGATGAGTTCTTTGGAGGCTACAACAGATATATTGGGATTCAAAAATCATCTAAGTATTTCAAATATCTTCCATATTTTATAAGAAATTTATTAGGAAAATTACTCAGTTTATTACCAGAAAATTTTATTAATTTAATTGAGTTAATTTTGATAAAATTAATACTATCAAATACTTCTTCAAATAGAATTTATGAAAAATTAGTGAAATTAAAATCTATGCTGATTCATTGCAAGAGACAAGATGATATTTATAATTTAATTTTGAAAAACTTTGAAAGTGAATCAACTACAGTATTAATAAATCAAAAAAATGATTTTGATAAAGATATAGAATTAAAAATTTTATCTTTGATAAATAGTTCTAGAGAAAATCACGAAAATATGATGAAAATTGATCAAGAATTTTATCTACCAAACGATATACTTACTAAGGTTGATAGAGCCTCAATGTATTATAGTTTAGAAACTAGAATGCCATTTTTAAATCCTAATTTAATTGAATTCTCAAAAAGAATACCAAAAAATTTATTATTAAATAATGGAAAAGGTAAAATTATTTTAAAAGATTTACTTAAAAAATATATTCCGAAAGAATATGTAGATAGACCTAAAATGGGATTTTCAGTTCCTATTGACAACTGGCTTAGAGGTTCGCTTAGTACTTGGGCTAAAGATATTTTGGATGAGAGAAAAATTAATAAATTCGGAGTTTTAAAAAGTTCAAAGGTTAAGGAAATGATGCAAATGCATTCTAAAAATAAGAGAAATTTTGGGACTCAGCTCTGGAATATTATAGTTTTACAGAATTGGTTAAATAAATATTATGATTAGTAATTTAATTTTAAAAAAAAATATTTTAGAAAAAAAATTTTTAGAATTTTGGTTAATTATTCTTCTTCCTGTCTGTGCAATTTTTAGTATTTTTATTTTAGAACTTTTTTTAATTGTATTATCTCTATCATTTATATTAAGAAATATTTTTTTTCCAGAAAAAAAATATTTTATTAATAAATTTACAATAGTTTTCTTTTTTTTCTATTTATATTTATTTTTAAGGTATTTATTTTCAGAGCATTATGATCATGAAAATTATTTATTTATAATTTTTTATTTTAGATTTGGTCTTTATGTAATAACTGTTTATTATTTTCTCTCTAAAATTAATAATCTAGAGAATAGCTTCTATAGGTCAATAGTATTTTGTGTTATTGCTTTATTAATTGATGGCTTTATACAATTTTATACTGGAAAAAATATCATCGGATATGAATTGATTGATGGTAATAGGGTATCAAGTTTCTTTGGAGAAGAGTCTATACTAGGAAGTTATCTTTTAAAAATTTTACCATTTTTATATATATTTCTTTTCTATAATAAAAATAGTAACAAAAATATTTTTTTTATATTTTTTATAATAATTCTAACAAATGTCTTAATTTTTATTTCAGGAGAAAGGGCTTCATTTATATTAATGTTATTAATGACTCTTTATTTCTTATTTATGATTAAAAAATTAAGAAAAATTAAATTTTTTTCAATTATAGTTATGAGTTCAATAATTATTTTTATTTTTATTAATTCTGATGGTACTCAAAAAAGATATCTTCAAACAATAAAAGAGGTAATTAAAACTGAAAATTTAAGTATTTTTAGTGAAAATTTTACTGAGGAGGAAAAGATTGAGGCCAATAGGGTCAATACCGAGATACTCGACCCGAAATTTACAATTGGAGATTTATATATTCTCACGCCAACTCACCACAATTATTTTTTGACTTCTATAAATATGTTTAAAGATAAAAAATTTATTGGTCATGGACCCAAATCATTTAGAAATTTATGCAAAGATCAAAATTATTCTATCAATAGAAATAGTTGTTCCTCGCATCCTCATAATTACTATATTCAATTATTGGCTGAGTTTGGTTTTTTAGGTTTTATTGTTCCTTTCTTAGTATTCATTTTTTTTTGTATAAAAATAATCAAATTATATTTTAAAAATCAAAATAATTACATTTTTACATGCTTGTATGTATTCATGTTAATTAATTTATGGCCTATAACTTCTACAGGAAATTTTTTTAATAATTGGATATCTATTTTAATATATATACCATTTAGTTTTTACTTGTATTATTTGGAAAAAAAACATGAGTAACATAATTTTATCTTTTTTTTACTATTATAATTTTAATTAATTTACTAATTTTGTTTAAAATTAATTATGTTTCTAAAAAGTTAAACATATTTGATTATCCTAAATCTAGAAGAAAAATTCACTTATTACCAACGCCTCTACTAGGTGGGCCAATTATCTTTACAAACTTACTTTTATTTATAATTTATTTTTTCTTTTTCGATCAAGAATTTCTCATGAAAAATTTTTATTTTACTGAGCTAAAACCATTTATTTATTTTTTGTTAACAATTTCAATTATTTTTATAATTGGTATTTATGATGATAAATATGATATTACCCCAACTAAAAGAATTATTTTAATTTCAACATTTATAATTTTATTCTTAAATATTGATAGCACATCAGTTTTAAACAGTATAAATTTTCCTTTCACGCAGATGAAAGTAGATTTCAATTTAGGTTCAAAATTATTTTCTTATTTGTGTTTAATAATTTTAATAATTTCTTGTAACATGTTTGATGGTGTAAATTTTCAATCGTTTTTATTTTATATTATTAACTTTACATTTCTTTATTTTATTGAGCATAATTTTTTTGTTTTACTAATTATTGTTTCACTAATTTTTTTTGGAATATTAAATTTCAATGGAAAGATTTTTTTAGGAGATTCGGGTGTTTATTTATTATCACTGATACTTGGTATTTTTTATATAAAATATTTTAATGGTAATTATTTAAGTTTTAATTCTGATTTAGTTATCTCAATGCTTTTTTTCCCTGTTTTAGATGCAACAAAATGTATTTTTGTAAGATTAATAAATGGAAAAAACCCTTTTGTTGGAGATAAAAATCATTTTCATCATAAAATGATGAAAAAATTTTCAAAAAATAAATATTTAATAATTTTATTTATTATTAATACCACTCCCGTTATGGTTTTTTTATTTGGCTTAAATATGATTTATTCAATAATCTTAGTAAGTTTAGTCTATACTTTTTTACTTAATTTTAGTTTTAGAAAAATAATTTAGGAACCATTCAACAAATTTTTTAATTCCTATCTCATGGCTAGTTGCCTTTTTCATTTTAATAATTTTTTTTAAATTTTTATTAGAGGTCACAGTAGATTTAACATCTCCCATTTGAATTTTATCATATTCTATTTTTGCTTTAATTTTTAAATTTTTTTCTAATATTTTCAAAAAATCTAACAATTTAGTTTTCTTATTATTTCCTATATTTATTAATCTAAAATTAGATTTACTAGAATTTATTTTAATTTGTTTTTTTTCAAATTTTGGTTTTTTATTTATTAATTTATATAACGCATCTACTGTGTCTTCTATGTAAGTAAAATCTCTATACATATTTCCTTTATTAAAGAGCAAAATTTTTTTTTTTAATAATATATTTTTTGTAAATTTGAATAATGCCATGTCAGGTCTTCCATATGGACCATAAACTGTAAAAAATCTTATACCAGTTGTGGGAATTTTATATAAATGACTATATGTATGTGCCATTAATTCATTTGTTCTTTTTGTAACTGCGTAAATGCTTATAGGATGGTTAACATTATCTTCCTCAGAAAATGGTTGTTTTTTGTTTGTTCCATAAACACTAGAACTACTTGCATAAAGCAAATGTTTTATTTTTTTATGTTTAGCAAACTCTAAAATGTTTAAGAAAGCATCAATATTATTTTCAATATAATTTTTAGGATTTTTAAGAGAATATCTTACTCCAGCCTGAGCAGCTAAATGTAAAATTAAATTAAATTTTTTTTTTGAATAGATGTGTTCAAGAGTGTTTTTATTTCTTAAATCTTTTTTAAAAAAAAAAAAATTTTTATATTTATTTAAAATTTTTAATCTATTTAGTTTAATTCTTGTATCATAATAATTATTTATATTGTCCACTCCAATTACTTTATAATTATTTTTAAGAAGTTTTTCAGATATATGCATGCCGATGAAACCTGCACAACCTGTAATTAATATATTTTTCACTTTTAGATTATGATTTAATATCTATTATTTTGATTAATTTTTTAATTTGTTTTGAGTATCCTAAATCTTTATGATTAAATATTAAAAAAAGAATTGAAAAAGTACCAAAAAATAACAAGATAAAATAATTATTTTTATTTAAGGTTTGTTTTTCCAAGCCTGTTCTTATTACACTAGTTGGTCCTTCACTTTTTAAAATATTTATATATTTAGAAAACTCTAGAGACTCTAATCTCTCTTGTAAGAGAAAAGAAGTTTTTTGTTGAAAAAGAAATAATTGGGCTTCTTCGTTTAAACTCTCAATGTTAGGAAGATTTTCATTTTTAAAAAATTGTTCAATAATTTCTGGTTTTGTATTTTTATAAATAAGTTCATCTTCTAGTTTTTTTATTTCTTTATTAAATTTTTGATCTATTAATCCTAAAAATTCTCCAAAGCATTCAAAAAGTATTTTTTCATTTTCAACCGACATTAGTTGGATTATGAAATATCCTGCTTTATTTTGAGTAACATTAATAGGCTTTAATTTTTTGTTTAATTTGTTGCAACTTGAGTTTTTTATATCTCCGTAAATAATTTCCTCTCTAGCTTCATAGAAATAAATTGCTATTGAATTTTTAAATGAAGATGTATTTACTATTTTGGAGTTTGATGGATAATCTGTTACTTTAACAACACCTGTAAAAGTAAATTTTGAATTTATATCCTTAATAGCTGAGTAAGTTAACACCAGTAAAATATAAGAAATCATTAATGATCCAAATATTTGCAAAATTACTTTTACTCTAAAATTCATTGAATTGATTAATACGCAATATATTGTATTTATCAAGATAATATGGACAATGTTAATAGTCTTTTTGAATTTTTATTCCCACTAAATCTAATCATTGATTTAGTTAATAGTTTTTTTATATCTGCTCTTATATTGTATATTTGTAAGAAAAATAATATTTCAAGTAATCTTTCAATTATCCTTTTTGCAAGTTGTTTTACACCATTTTTGTTTAATGGTTTTTTAATCGATTGGACAGTATTTCCTGATCAAACCAAATATATAAGAAGAGCTGCTGAAATGAGAAATTTTGATATTACAGAAAATAATTTTAATCCAAAAAATCTAAAATTAGTTATGACAAAAGGTATATACATGATTTTTCCTGTTCCTTTTATTGAAGGGTTTAAAAGTATTGGTTTTGCAAATAGATTTGCACTTTTAGTTTTAATTATATTCCTTGTTAAAAAAAATTTTGATAAATATTTTATTTTGACGTTAATATTTTTACCATCAATAATTCTTTATTCTTCTGTATCTCTAAGAGACAGTTTGATTATAGTAATTTCAATTTTATTTTTTCATTATTTTTTTGAAAAAAATTACTTAACCTCTTTTTTATATTTATTTATATTGTTTTTAATAAAGTTTCAAAATGCTATATTTTTTTCTATAATACTTATTTTATATTCACTATTCTTTAATCCTAAGTTTTCACCAAATGTAGTTAAAAAAAATTTAAGGGATGTATTTTTATTATTTATTACTGCTGTTTTCATTTTGTATTTTAACGACATTATGGAGATATTCAACACCAGGAGATATGGAATGTATGATGAAGAATATGGAAGTGGTGCAGGTTATATAGATTTAAACTTAGGTAATTTGTCATTTATTGGTTTAATCTCATTTGTTCAATTTTTTTTATCACCAATAAAATCTTTCGATTCAATAACCGGATTACTACTTATTATAGACACAATTATTTTATATTTAATTATTTTTTATTTCTTTAATAAAATTTATTCCAAAAATAAAAAATTATCTTCTTTTTGGTTTTTAGCTTTACTGGGTATTTCATTTGTATATGGATTGGCTATATTTAATGATGGAACAATTCATAGGTATAAAGTTGTATATGCAATTCCATTAATATTTGCTCTCTTAAAATCATCAAAGATAAAAAATGTCTAAAAAAAAAATATTATTCATATCTAACCATGCTTCATTTTTTTATTCTCATAGATTTAATTTATTTAAGGAATCAATCAAAAGAGGCTATAAATTTAAATTAATATTTGGTAACGCCGCATCTCCTAAAATGGAAAAATTTGCTATTAAAAAATTTATTAAGGAAAAGATAAATTATACAAAGCTTAATTATTCTCATAATAAAATAAATTTAATATTTGATGTAGTTGCTATAATTAAAATGTTAAAAATAATTAAAGAATTCAGACCTAACGTTATTCACAGTGCCTCGCCAAAAGCAAATTTTATATCATCAATATTGGTTTTATTCATAAAATTAGACAAATTGATCATATCTATATCTGGTCTTGGATACTTATTTACTGGAAATAACAAAAGTTTTTTGACTATATTTAAAAAAATACTTTTTAGTTTAATCATTAGGTCGAGTATCAAAAATCAAAAAAAAAATATAATTGTCCAAAATAAAGATGACCTTAAAATTATTAAAAATGAACTTAATTTATCTAAAAAAGAGATTGTATTAATTAAAGGTGGCTCAGGTGTAAACCTAGATAAATATAAAAACTTAAAAAAAAAAAATAATAAAACAGTTCTTATGGTATCAAGAATTGTAGCAAATAAAGGTATAAATGAATTTTTAAATAGTGCAAAAATTTTAAAAAAAAAATATCCTGACTGGAAATTTATTATTGTGGGTGGACTAGATTATAAAAGTCCAGATTCAATAAATAAGAATTTTTTAAATAAATTTAGAAAAAAAAATATAGTTAGGATATTTGATTATAAATCGGACATTCTAAATTATTACAAAAATGCAGAAATTTTTTGTTTACCTTCATACAGGGAAGGAATGCCAAAGACAGTTTTGGAGGCTTCTTCGTGTGGTTTGCCAGTCGTAACTACAGATACAATTGGCTGCAGGGATTCAATAGTTAATAATTTTACTGGACTTTTATGTAAACCTTTCGATCCAAATGATTTAGCAAAGAAAATTGAAATCTTGATTAAAGATAAAAATTTAAGGAAAAAATTGGGTAAAAATGGAAAAAAATATGCAAAATCAAATTTTGCGATTAATAGTGTTACAAATAAAATATTTAATCTTTATAAATAATTTATGAAAAATCAACTTGTACTTATATCTTTAAATGAGATTAATTTTGAACTTGTTAAAGAATATCTGGGGGAAAACAATTTAAATAATTTTAAATTTCTTTCAGAACAAATTAAGTTAACCGACTCGAATGAAGGATACTCCCATCTCGAACATTGGATACAGTGGCCAACAATTTACACAGGAAAATCAGCTAATGAACATAAGATGTTTAGATTGGGGGATGCTGTTAATTTTGATTATCAAACTATTTTTAACGATATAGAGAATTTAGGAATAAAAGTTGGTGCAGTTTCTCCAATGAATTTAAAAAATAATTTAAAAAATCCAAGTTATTTTATTCCAGATCCATGGACGAAAACACCATCAGATAATAATTTCTGGAGCAAAACTATATCTAAGACGTTAAGTTATTTTGTAAAAGAAAATACAAGATTAAATTTTAATATAAAATATTATTTTTTTCTTATTTTAATTTTTATTAAATTTTCTAGATTGAAAAATTACTTTCTTTATTTAAAATTGTTTTTTACTTCACTAAATTGTAAATGGAGGAAAGCATTATTTCTTGATTTATTGATAAATGATATACATTTAAAATACTTTAAGTCAAAAAAGCCAGGTTTTTCGAATCTTTTTTTAAATGGATTTGCACACGTTCAGCATCACTATATGCTGAATGGTAAGATTAAAAATAATAAAAAAACTAATCCTGACTGGTATGTAAATTCAAAATTAGATCCTATAAAAGAAGCACTATACGTTTATAATAAAATTTTAGATGATTACTTAAATAATGATAAAGTTTCAATTATTGTTGCCACTGGTCTATCTCAAGTTCCTTATGATAGGATAAAATTTTATTATAGAATGAAAAATCATCAAAAGTTTTTTAAAAAATTTAAAATTGAGTTTCAAAGTATTCAAGAATTAATGTCTAGAGATTTTATCTTGAATTTTGATAATAAAATTGATGCTGAGAAAGCATATAAATCAATAAGTAATATTAAAGATGAAAATAATAAGAAAATTTTTGGCGATTTAGAATTAAAGTCAAATAGTGTATTTATCAGCTTTACGTACGATGAAGAAATAAAAAATCAAAAAATAAATTCCGATAATGAATTATTATTGAAAAATTTTGTAAACTTTGTTGCAATTAAAAATGGAATGCATTCTAGCAAAGGATATATTTATTCAGATCTATCTCTAATTAATTCAAATAAAATAAATATCAATGAAATCAAAAAAATTATTTTTGATTTTTTTTCAAAGGAATATTTTGCAAAATAATAACATAAATATATCTGTTATAGGCTTAGGTTATGTTGGTTTGCCTCTTGCAATTGAGTTAGCTAAAAAATTTAAAGTTCAAGCATTTGATATTAATTTAAATAGAATCATTGAGCTGAGAAAAAGTAAAGACAAAAATAATGAAACAAAAACAAATGAAATTAAAAAAATTCAAAAAAGGATTAATTTTACTTATCAAATTAAAGATTTAACTAAATCAAATTTTTATATTATTACTGTTCCTACTCCAATAACAATAAAAAATTATCCAGATCTCTCATATCTAAAAAAAGCAACTAAAATGGTAGGTAAAATATTAAAGAGAAATGATATTGTTGTATATGAGTCTACAACTTATCCTGGTTGTACAGAGGAAGTTTGTATACCGATACTTGAAAAATATTCTAAAATGAGAGTAATTAAAGATTTTTCTTGTGGTTATTCTCCTGAAAGAATTAATCCTGGAGATACAAAAAATACATTAACAAAAATTGATAAAATAGTTTCTTCTACTGATAAAAGAAGTTTGAAAAAAATTAAATTTATTTATCAAGAAATTTTAAAAGCAAAAGTCATAAAAGTTCCAACCATAAAAATTGCAGAAGGAGCAAAAATTATTGAGAATACCCAGAGAGATTTGAATATTGCATTAATAAATGAACTAATGATGTTGTTTAATAAATTAAACATTAATTTTGATTCAGTTTTAAAAGCTGCTAGTACAAAATGGAATTTTTTAAATTTTAAACCAGGGTTAGTCGGAGGACATTGTATTGGTGTTGATCCCTATTATTTAGCATATAAATCAAAATTAGTTGGTTTTAATCCCAAGACAATTTTGTCAGGAAGAAAAATCAATGACAATATGTCAAAATATCTAGTCTCTTTAATCATTAAAAAATTAAAAAAAAAATATAATTCAATTAAAGGAAAAAAAATTTTAGTTATGGGTTTAACATTTAAGGAAAATGTTAAAGATATCAGAAATTCAAAATCATTTGACGTAGTAGCTTCACTAAATAAAAAAAAATTAAATGTTGATTGTTATGACAAAAATGTAACACCTCTTGAAATTAAAAATAAAAAAATACAACTTATTTCAACTTTAAAAAAAAATTATTACGATGGAGTGTTAATATTAGTAGCACATAAACATATAAGAGATTTAGGTGAAAAAAAAATAAAAAAATTAATTAAAAATAATGGTTTTATATTTGATTTCAAAAATACATTTAAAAGTTTATAATTAATCTTAATTATGAAATTTATTTATTCATGTATTTGTAAAATTTATTGTTTATTTTCAACTTATATAGAAGATATTTTTTTAAAAAAATTCAAAGTAGATAATGATCTTAAAAAAAATGGTTATTTCGTAATTCGAAACGAATTAAATTATATTTTAGATATTTATAAATCAAAAAAAATAGAAATTAATAAATATTTAAAAAAATTAATATTTTCAAAAGAGGAAATTAATAAATTATTATTAAATATTTTTGTAGAAAATAATTTAAAAGATAAAATAACTGAATTAACCGGATTTAATTATTCTGTAGATTTTTTTACTGCTTATGAAACAATATCTATTCCTATAGAAGAAAAAGAACTTTCATGGTATGCAAACCAACCACATAGAGATAAACCTTATAGTAAAAATACTTTAAAATTAATTATTCCATTGCAGAGAATTGAAGAACAAAATGGACCTATGGAAATTTTAAATATAGAGAGCACAAAGTATTTTCAAAAAAATAAAAAAAACATAAATTTTTTTAAATTTATTGGAAATCCAAATGATATTTTTATTTTTAAACCTAATTTATGTTTACATAAAGCAGGCATACCAGAGAAAAATAAAAATAGAATCCAAATGATGTTACAACTCAATCCAGCTAAAAAATGGTGTTTTAATGAGGAAATATATAATTTTCAAAAAATAAGAGAACCCAAATTTACTTCAGTGAGATATTTATTTAACAATAAGTTAAATTTTTTTAAATCTTAAATTAAAATTTTTTTTTAAAAAATTTTATTATAAAATAATTTATTAAATCTAATGAAAAAAATTAATTTATTAAAAATTTCAGCATCATTATTTATTCTATCTCTTATATTTCACCAAATTAGTTATTTAGAAGTTTTAAAAAATGTAAGTATTAGAACCTCTGAAATAACATTTATATTTTTATCTATAATTTTTTTAATCAATTTTATTAATAAAAAAATTGATATTATGTTTTCAAAATTTGACTTGTACTTATTTTTTTTTCCAGTCTTAGGTTTTATTCATGTATTTATTTTTCAAGATTACTCTTCTGTAATAAGTGTGATTTTTTTTATTTACTGTTTTTTAATATATTTTATTTTTAAAATCTTTTTTTTAAATTTTGGAATAGAGTGGATTAATAAAATACTTATATTAAGTGCATTAGTTGCAAGCATTATTGCAATTTTTGGCTGGATTTTAATTCAGTTCAGAGTAGATAACATACTAGTATTAACTTATGATTACCCAATTTTTCTTGGTGAGCCTGGAAGATCTAGAGCCTTATTTGAAACACCAAATTCATTATTCATATTTCTTATATTTCCAATCTTCTTATTAATTGATGAGTTAAAAAATACTAAAAAATTAAAAAATTTAATTATATTTTTAATCTTATTATTTGGTGCTTTTGTTACATTTTCCAAATCTAATGTATTACTATTAAGTTTAATTTTAATTCTTGTTAGTAACTTAGATAATTTTAAAAAATTTAAAATCTTGTTAGTAACAATTAGTGGTTTTTTTATATTTATTTATATTTTTTTCTCACATTTTATTTTATTGAATAAAAATTCAGAAAAATTTGAAACTTATACAACCACAGCTTTTGTCTCCAAAAATTTTGAAATTTTATTTGATTATAAAGATATAGTTTTGATTCCAACAAATTATATTGAAACAAAAAAAAAGAGCTTAGAACTCTTTAAAAAAAACCCTATATTTGGAAATGGATTTTATAGTTATCAAAAATATAAATCTGAAAATGTACCTCATGAAACAGGAAAACCACATTCAACATATTTTGGTTATCTTTCAGAATTTGGATTAATTGGTTTGATATTGATTATTTTTGTTTTTGCTTATTCTGCATTTATTAATTGGAAAAAAAATCTTAAAAAATATTATTTATTTCTATTTTCTATTTATATTATTTTTGAAAGTTTAAATGCTGATTTGATGACTTCTAGGATAATTTGGATTTTTTTTGCTTATACTGAATTTACTAGTATAAATAATCAAAATGAAGCTAAAAAATTATATACATTTAGATAAAGTTATAAATAAGTACATTGTTGTAATTTTCAGTTTTATATTTAAATCTAAAAAAAAAATAATTAGAAAAGATTCTAATATAGAAAATATTTTAATTATTAAATTTTTAGGTATTGGTTCTATTTCTAGATCTTTAGGAATGATAAATCATTTACAAAATTTGTATCCAGAATCTAAAATTTCATTTCTTACTTTTAAAGAAAACGAAAGTTTTATGAAAATAATTAAACCATTGGATGATTATTATTTAATTGATAAGAGTAATATTATTTTTTTAATAATAGATTTCTTCAAAACTTTAATGTTATTTAAAAAAAAAAATTGTCTCGTTATCGATTTAGAAGTTCATTCTTATTTTGCAAAATTATTTTGTTTTTTTATTAATTCAAAATCAAAATTAGGTTTTTATCTTAAAGAAAAAATTAGTTTTTATGATAATTTATTTTATTTCGATAATAAAATATTTATTGAAGAAAATTACTATAAAATTTTATATCATCTTAAAGATAAAAATTATCAAAAAGTGAATATTTTATCATTACTAAAATTAAATGAAAGTGAACTATCGTTAGAACAAAAATTGAAAAGAATTGGAATAAATAAAAATGAAAAATTTTTTGTTATAAATATTAATACCTCAGATTTATGTGAAGAGCGAAAGTGGGATATAGATAATTTTAATAAATTGATTAAAAAAATACTAAAAAAAGACTATAAAATAATCTTAATTGGTTCAAATTCTGAGAAAGCTAGCATCAATAAACTGTTTCATGATTTAGATGAAAACAACCCGAATTTTATTAATTTCGCAGGTAAAACTGACATTGGTGAACTTTTCTGTATATTAAAAAATTACAAAAATGTATTTATAACTTGTGACACTGGACCATTACATATTGCCAATATATCAAAATGTGCAACCATTTCATTATGGGGCCCAGGTACACCAGTTTCATACGGGGAAAATTATGAAAATCATAAAATTATATATAAGAATGTGCATTGCTCACCTTGTATTTATATACATGTTGATGCTCCCTGTAATGGAAATAATATATGTATGAAAAATATTACAGTAGATGAAGTATTTGAACAAAGTTTAGAATTAATCAATAAAATTTAAATGTATGAAAAATAATTTATTAAATGAAATTTACAAAATACAAAAAAAAAAAATTTTATGTATTGGCGATATTATTTTAGATTCTTATATAAATAATAAATTAATTAAAATTTCTGAAGAAGATCCAATTAATGTAATAAAAAAAGAAAATCAATTTTTTAAATTAGGTGGGGTAGGTAATGTCGCTTTAAATTTGAAAAATTTTGGTACTTCAGTTGATCTAATAACTATTGGATCATACGATAAAAGTTTTAAGGTTATAAAAAAATTACTTTCTGAGAACAAAATAAAATCTAAAGTTTTTTATATTAAAAATAATCAAACCACTATAAAAGAAAGGCATTATATTTCTAATTATCATTTATTAAGAAAAGATACAGAAAAATTTATTAACTTAAAAAATTCAACAATCAATCAATTAATTAGTTATATTAGAAAGAAAATTTCACAAAACTCATATGATGCAATTATTGTATCAGATTATGGGAAAGGACTAATTTCTAGTAAATTATTTTCAAAATTATCTTTAATTTCTAATAAGTATAAAATTAAACTATTCGTGGACCCAAAGTCAAATAGATTAAGTACATATTCAGGATCTTTTTGCATTAAAGCAAACAATAAAGAAATGGATATATTTCTTCAAAAGTTTGATTTAAAAACAAATGATTTACTAGATTTAAATAAAAAAAGTTTAGTTAAAAAATGTTTAAAAAAAGAAAAAATAAAAAATTTTATAATAACAAGATCAGATAGTGATACGATTTTTTTCAGAAATGATAAAAATTTTAAAATAAATATTTCTAAAATAAAAAAATTGAATGTAGTAAATACAACAGGAGCTGGTGATACATTTTTTGCAGTATTCATTTGTTTTTATTTAGTTACAAATAATTTTAATTATTCTATTTTAAAAGCAAACTTATTTTCAGAGTTTTCAGTTAAAAAATTTGGAACATACGCTCCTAGTTTACACGAAATTATCTTAAATATTCTAAAGATAAAAAGTTTTGAATTAAATAGTGATATTAAATTTTTAAAAAAAATTATTCAAAATCTTAAAAAAAATAAACAATTAAAAATTGGTTTTACTAATGGTTGTTTTGATATAGTTCATCCTGGACATATTAAACTTTTAAGAGAAGCAAAACAAAATTGTGATATTTTAATTGTTGGTCTAAATAGTGACAAATCTGTAAAAATGAATAAAGGATTTGATAGGCCAATTAATAATATTTTTTCAAGAATAGAAATTTTAAAATCTATAGAATATGTTGATATGGTATGTGTATTTAATGAAAAAACTCCTTTAAAATTAATAAAAAATATTAATCCTGATATACTTATTAAAGGCAATGATTACAAAAATAAGTTAATTGTAGGTGAAAAATTTGTTAAAAAAAATTCAGGAAAAGTAAAATTAGTTAGCATGTTAAAAAATTTTAGTTCAAGTAAAATAATTTATAAAACAAGCAAAATAAAATGATTTTTTTTGTAAATCCTCATCTAATAACTGAAGTAGGAGACCCACATACAGGTATACCAATAATGCCTGTAATGATGGCGTATGCATATTCGTCTGCAAAAAAAAATAATATAGAAGTTCAAGCAGTTGACTGTATTGGCGAAGATCCAAATTATATGAGGCTGGGTAAAAATGGATTTTCAGCTCAAGGATTGCATGAAGATTTAGTTGTGAATAAGCCCATAAAGGAACCAAAATTGATTGCTGTTTACAGTAGAACTATAGCAAGCTTTATATCTCAACAAATTTTAATAAGAAAACTTAGAGATAAATTTAAAAATTCCAAAATAGTTGTTATAGAAAATACCCAAGCTGTAACTAGTTACAGTATTTCCTCAACAAGAAATCTTTTATTCAAAGAGGGAGCAGATTTTGTTCTGCAAGGAGATCCGGATTCTGAAATATCAAATGTTTATAGAGCTGTTGAAAATCAGTATAACTGGAGAGATATTCCTGGTTTATGGAACAAAGATTTTCCAAATCATGAACCAAAATGGAATTTTGGTGTAAAAAACTTAGATGATCTTCCGCCTCCGGATTGGGAGTCAATAAGATACCAGGGTTATTGGGAATTAAGATATGCACACGCGCCAGCTCCAGAACCATTCTTAGCTGTAATGACATCAAGAGGTTGTCCATATGATTGTGCTTTCTGTAGTGTACCTGCACTATCTAAAAGAAGGTGGAGATATCATTCTCCAGAATACACAGTTAATGAAATGCTCACTAAACAAAAAAAATATGGAATAAATGATTTTCAATGGGAGGATTTAAATCCAACTACATCTAATAAAAGAATGGATGCAATTGCAGATATTATCTTAAAAAATAACTACAAACTCAACTGGAGAACTGCATCTGGAACAAAAATTGAAACAATGAAAGAAAAAACATTAGTAAAAATAATTAAATCTGGATGTAAATTTTTGTCTTTTTCACCAGAGTCTGGCTCTCCAGAACATGTAAAAAAAAGAATGACTAAGCCATTTAACCATGAACATGCAGCTAATCTAGCAAAAGTTATCGTTAAACACAAAGTACCTGTGCAAGCTTGTTTTGTTTCTGGATTTCCTGGTGAAACAGAAAAGGATAAAAAATTAAATGAAAACTACATCAAAAGATTATCTAAAATAGGTGTTGATGAGATTTTAGTAATGATTGCAAATCCATACCCAGGATCAAAATTGGCTAAACAATATCCAGAAACGATAGAAAATAGGCAGCCACATGAATTAACTCAAGCATCAAGACAGAGAGCAAATTCTAAACCTTTGATAAGGTATAGAAATTATTTGTACTTTATTTTTTTTCTCCAAAAATTAATTTACCATCCAACTTACTTTTTTAAGTTTTTCTGGAATACTGTCACAAGAAAATTTGAGACAAAAGCTAACCAAGTAGCTTATAGGTTAGTTTGGTGGAATTTAGTTAAACTATACTCTATTTTAAAAAGGAGATATTTAAATGATACCTGGAATAAAATAATTTTAAATAAGTCAAAAGATGAAATGTCCAATATGTAATTTGAGTACAAATATTAAATTAAATTATGTTGTAAGTTATTATTCTTTAAATAAATTTCAAATTAGAATATGTGATAACTGTAAATTATCTTTTACAAGCTCTAAAAAAAAAATAGATCAAAAAAATCTTTATAAAAACATTTATAATTATTCAATCCACGAAAGTACAAAAGAAGAAAAAATATGGAGAATTAAAAAAACATTTTCTAAAGTTTCAAAGAGAATAAATTTAAATTCAACAAGCAAGATTTTAGATATTGGATGTATGCAAGGATTTTTCTTAAACTATTTAAAAAAAAAATATAATTGCAAAGTTTTAGGAATTGAAACTGAGGATTATTATTTAAATAAAAAAAATAACGATCTCAAAATTATTAAATCAGATTTGTATAAATTTTCAAAAAATAAAAAAAATCAAAATAAATTTGACCTTATTATAATGTCACATACATTTGAGCATTTTCCTAAACCAATAAATGTTCTAGAATGTTTGAAAAAACTTTTAAACAAAAATGGACAATGTTTAATTATAGTACCAAATATTAATTCAAATTTTTCTAAATTTTCAAACAGATATTGGGGATGGCTGCAACCTGCTGCCCATTTTTTTCATTTTTCAAAAAGAAGCATATCAAAAATTTTTAAGAGGGCAAATTTTAGATATAAATTAATAAGTGAAAATGGTGGAGACTCATTATTATTGGTTTTAACTATTATAAATATGTTAAAAATTAATTATTACAGGTTGGGAAATTCTAAAAATAATAAATTAAGAAATTTTTTTGTAGCAATTTTCTCAAGTATATTTAAATACATATATTATTTTGGCAATGATGAAATAGTCTATTTAATTAAAAAAAAATGACAGCGTTAAAAATTTTTAGGAGCGTTTATTTAAAAAAAGAACCTTTGAGTTTGGTTCACTTTTTAACAAATAGGTGTAATGCGCGTTGTTCATTTTGTTTTATAGATTTTGACAATCCTAAAACTTTTAAAAATGAATTAAGTTTAGATGAAATCGAAAAAATTACAGCTAAATTACCAAAATCTTTAATAAATATTAATTTTACGGGAGGTGAACCTTTTGCACATAAGGATATTAATCAAATTGCAGAAATTTATTTTAAAAATACTAATATAAACTCGATATTTATAACATCTAATGGAAGTCTTCCAGATAGAATGATTAAGTTTTGTGAAGAAATAACTAGAAAATTTCCAGAAAAAAAATTATTTTTTTCACTTTCGATAGATTCTTTTGAGGAAGAACATAACAAAATAAGAAAAGTTAAAAATATTTTTAAAAGTTGTATAGAAGTATTTCATGAATTAAAAAAAATAAGCAAGAAAATACAAACGAATATTGCTATTACAGTTTCTCATGAAAATCATGACAAAGTAATTGATTTATACGATTTTTTAAAAGATAGACATAGGATAGATTCATTTTCTGCCATATTAGCAAGAGAAGAAGGTGTATATAAAATTCCAGAAATTTCAAAAAAAAAAATACAAGTAGCTTATTATAATCTAACTCAAAAAATTAAAACAGATTTAAGTAAACAAAATAATCTTTTCGGTTATAAAAATTCAATTCAAGCAAAAGTGATGAATAAAAAAAATCAAATTGTTTATGATAAAATTTATTCCACCAGTGTTAAAAATGAATTTATTTCTAATTGTTATGCGGGTAGTTTGTTTGGTGTGATCCAAGCAAATGGTGATATTTCTCCATGTGAAATTTTAGACGATAAATTTGGAAACTTAAGAGACTATAATTATGATTTTATGAAATTATGGAAAAAAAAATCCAGCAAAGATTTTTGTAAAAAAATTAAAAAAAATAAGTGTTTTTGCACTTATGAATGTGCTTGGACTTTTAATGTTCTAGGAAATAAAAAATATCATTTTGATCTTTTAAAAGGTTTAGCAAAAAGTTGATAATGTATCGTGATATCACAATAATTATTCCAACAATAAATTATAGTGACTATTTATTGCAGTGTGTTTCTAAAATAAAAAAAATTTCTCATTTAATTAAAATAATAATTATTTCAGATGAAAAAATAAATAATAAATCTTTATTAAAGTATAAATTTGTTAAGTTTATTTATCCACAAAAAAAATTTACAATTTCTAAAAAGAGAAATATTGCAATTGAACATGTAAAAACGAAATTTATAGGATTTATTGATAGTGACGCATATCCTCATAAAGATTGGATTAAAAATGGCATCAAATTACTTAATAAAGATAAAAATATTTATTTGATTGGAGGGCCAAACATTTCTCCACCAAATCAAAATTTTTTTAAAAAACTTGTTTCCGATGCTCAAAAAAGTTTTTTAATTACGGGTAAATGGGCTTTTCAAAAAAGATTGAGTGAGTCACGATATACAAAAAATCTTTATTCATGCAATATGATAACAAAAAAAAAATACTTTAAACTTGCAAAAGGTATGAATGAAAAATTAGCGGCAGGGGAAGATTATGATTTTTGTCAAAGAATTATAAAATTAAAAAAAAAAGTTTTTTTTAATAAAAATTCTATAGTTTTTCACCATGATAGATCAATAAAAAATTTCTTTATTCAAAAAATTATTAGAGGTTATACAGTTGTTGATCAGATTAAAAAAAATTCCACAGTATTTAAGTATAATATAGGTGAGTTTTTATTTTATCAGTTAATACCATTATATTTTTTTATATTTAATATTTTTTTTCTTATATTTGTGGTTTTTGGTACTATAAATGTTTTTATTTCAAATCTGATTATTTTGATTTATTCACTTTATTTAATTTTATTATTATTTTCTTCAAAATATTCAGATAAAAATTTTTTTAAATTTTCTTTAGTTTTATTTTTAATATATATAGGAAATTTATTAATTGGTCTTGGATCTCTTATTTCTATTTTTGGTCTAAATAAAATAATTAATTATTATAAAAATACCTAGCTCGATTTAAGTTGATATTATTGTCAAAAAATCATAATTAACCTTATGAAAAATATAATCGTAGTAACAGGTGGTGCAGGTTTTGTTGGATCAAACTTGATCGAGTATTTTTTAAAAAAAACAAATTTTAGAATTATAAGTATAGATAATTATTCAACTGGTAAAAAAAAAAATCATATAGACAATAAAAGGGTGAAATACATTAAAGGTAATTCAAAAAATATTTTTAGAATATTACACCTATATCAAAATAAAATTAAAACTATTTTTCATTTTGGTGAATTTGCAAGAATTTACCAAAGCTTTTTAAAAATGAGAGAATGTATAGATTCAAATACAATTGGAACTAATGAAGTTTTTAATTTTTGTTTATTAAATAAAATAAAATTAGTTTACTCTGCTACATCAGCAAGCTTAGGAAATGATGGCAAAGATAAAAACTTATCACCATATGCTTTTACTAAATCGAAAAATTTAGAAATGTTAGAAAATTTAAAAAATTGGTTTAATTTTAAATATGAAATTATTTATTTTTATAATGTTTATGGACCAAAACAAATTAGAACAGGAGAAATGGCTACAGTTATAGGAATTTTTGAAGATCAGTATAAAAATAATAAACCTTTGACAGTTGTAAAACCTGGTTCACAATCTAGAAGATTTACTCACATTGATGATACAATTCATGCATGTTATTTTGCATGGAAGGAAAATAAATGTAGACATTATAGTATTTCAAATAAAAAAAAATATACTATCTTACAAGTTGCCAAAATGTTTAATGCTAAAATTAAATTTTTACCACCAAGACTTGGTGAGAGATATGCCTCAGCATTAACTTCAATGAATTTATCAAATAAGGTCTTTAAGTTATATGGAAAAATTTCTCTTAAAAAATATGTTAAATCTGTAATAAATAATGAAAAAAACTAGATTTTCTTTGTTTACAATTATTATTAATTAGATATAAATCACCTCGCCGGTGATTATTGCGAAGGTGCTATACCCGATCCCATTCCGAACTCGGAAGTCAAGACCTTCTGCGCCGATGATACTTTGTCTTAAGACATGGGAGAGTAGGACGTTGCCGGCATTATTAAAATTATGAAAATAAAAAGTTCATTAAAATCTATAAAAAAAAGAGACCTAAACTCTAAGTTGGTTAGAAGAAGAGGTAGAGTTTACGTTATCAATAAAACAAATCCAAAATTTAAAGCAAGACAAAAATAATTTTTATGGATAACGAAAACCATAAAAATACTTGGAATAATTTCACAAAATTTGTTCTGTGGGGAACTGTCGCTGTAATATGTGTTTTAGTATTAATGGCGATTTTCTTGTTATAAGGTTCTATAATGAAAATCGGGTCTGTATCAGAAAATCACAGTATTGAAAAAAGAATAGCTATAACACCAGAAATAGTAAAAAAATATACCTCTCTTGGATTTGAAGTATGTCTAAGTGAAAATTATGGCTTTCATCTTGGAATAATAGATGAACAGTATAAAGAAATGGGTGCAGCTATTTTAAAAGATAAAACTGAGATTTTAAAATCTTCTGACATAATTGTTCAACTAGGATTGTTGCCTGATGATATAATTTCAAATATAAAAGAAAACAATACTTTAATAGGAGTTCTAAACCCCTACAATAATAAAGAAAAATTAGAAAACTTAGCCAAAAAAAAAATTAATCTTTTTTCGTTAGAGTTGCTTCCAAGAATTACAAGAGCTCAATCTATGGATATATTATCATCACAAGCAAATCTTGCTGGTTATAAAGCTGTTGTAGAATCTTTTGCAAATTTTGAAAAGGCTATACCCATGATGATGACAGCCGCAGGTACTGTACCAGCTGCTAAGGTTTTAGTTGTTGGTGCTGGAGTTGCTGGATTACAAGCAATTGCAACTGCAAAGCGGATGGGTGCAATAGTTTTTGCCACTGATGTAAGAATGGCTTCAAAAGAACAAGTTGAAAGTTTAGGAGGAAAATTTTTGTCAGTTGAAGTATCCGAAAACCTTGAAACAGAGGGAGGATATGCAAAAGAAGCCTCGGAAGATTTTAAAAAGAAACAAGAAGAGCTTTTATTTGAAACTTTAAAAAAAATCGACATTGTAATTTGTACAGCTCTTATACCAGGTAAAAAAGCTCCTATAATTTTAAAAGAAAAGATGATTGAAAATATGCAATCCGGGTCTTTTATATATGATTTAGCTGCAATTCAAGGAGGAAATACAGCATTTACAGAAGTCGATAAAATTGTTGATAGAAATGGAGTAAAAATAATGGGGGAGAGTAATATTTTGAACAAGTTACCAGTTTCTGCATCAAACCTATATGCAAAAAATGTTTTTAATTTCGTTGATAATTTAATTGATAAAGAAAGCAAAAA
>MDTA01222238.1_pt1 | contig 51206 bp, 35 predicted proteins | sample 811151 | NCBI WGS metagenome assembly MDTA01 (sample SAMN05326648, study PRJNA326480) | marine metagenome | isolation source: seawater | place: Indian Ocean: South | collected 2010
CGCCGCCGGCAAGTACCGAAACAGTGCGGCCGCCACGTCGGCCGAAGCGGTAGCATGCACGGCGTGCGAGACGGGCAAGTATCAACCCACGGCGGCACAGACGTCTTGCATTGATTGTGCGGCCGGCAAGTACCGTGACGGTGACCCGGCGTCTTCTACAGAGACTGATGCGTGCACGGCCTGTGGAACCGGCACCTTTCAGGACCAACCGGCTCAAACGTCCTGCACGGACTGCGCCGCAGGCAAGTACCGCAACAGTGAGGCTGCCACGTCGGCCGAAGCCGTGGCATGCACGGCGTGCGAATCGGGCAAGTACCAGCCTACCGCGGCACAGACATCTTGCAATGATTGCGCTGCAGGAAAATACCGCAACAATCAGCCAGCAACGTCCTCAGAGTCCGTTGCTTGCACAGCGTGTGGCACAGGCACCTACCACGCTGCAGGCGGTGCGTTAGGCAGTTGCACTGCTTGTCCATCAGGTCGCTTCCGGGATGTTAGTGAGGCCGCATCCGAAGTGCTTAACACGGCGTGTCCAACTTGCCCGGCCGGTCAATACCAGAACCAGGTAGCACAGACTTCGTGCACGGAGTGCGCCGCAGGCAAGTACCGAAACTCGGCAGCAGCGTCGTCTGTTGAGTCGGTGGCCTGCACCGACTGCCCCGGCGGCAAGCACCAGGACCAGACGGGCCAGACGGACTGCAAGGGCACCGAGTGCGCCGCCGGCACGTACTCCGCCGGCGCGCAGACCGCGGCCGTCTCGGGGTGCACCGACTGCCCCCACGGCAAGTACCAGGGCCAGGCCGCGCAGTCCAGCTGCGACCAGTGCGCCGCCGGCCAGTACCAGATGCAGCCCGCCCAGGCGTCGTGCACCCCGTGCGCCGCCGGCCGCTTCTCCGGCATCCTGGAGAGCAACTTCCCGTGCTTCCCGTGCGACGCCGGCAAGTACGCGGACACCACCGGCCTGACCCAGTGCAAGGACTGCGCGAACCCGACCGAGTACCAGGACGACGCGGGCCAGACCTCCTGTAAGGCCACCACGCAGTGCGCGGCCGGCAAGTTCCTGCACTATCACGACGACGAGGCCGGCGACTGCGACAGCTGCCCCATGGGCCACTTCCAGGCCAACGACAACACCCGAGTCGCCCAGTGCACCGCGTGCCTCGCCGGGCAGCACCAGGGCGCCACCGGCGCCGACGCGTGCGAAGACTGTGCGATCGGCACGTACCAGTACAACGCCGGGCGCGCGCTGTGCAAGGACTGCCCCACCGGCAAGTTCCAGGACGAGGTTGCCCAAAGCAGCTGCGACGCGTGGTCGACGTGCGCCGCGGAGACGTTCGAGGTCATTGCGCCCACGGCCACGTCGGACCGCGCGTGCAACACCGCGGCGCCGACGCTGGCGCCCACGCCGGCGCCGACGCTGGCGCCGACCCTGGCGCCGACGCTGGCGCCGACCCTGGCGCCGACGGCCGCTCCCACCCCGTCGCCGACGGCCGCTCCGACGCCGGCTCCAACTCTGGCGCCAACGGCCGCTCCGACTCTGGCACCGACCCTGGCGCCCACGGCCGCTCCCACACTGGCGCCCACGGCGGCTCCGACTCTGGCACCGACCCTGGCGCCCACGGCGGCTCCCACACTGGCGCCCACGGCCGCTCCAACCCCGTCGCCCACTTCGTCGCCCACCGCGACGCCAACCCCGGCGCCCACTCCCGACAAGTGCGCCGCCGGCAAGTACAGCACCACGGGCCGCCACCCGTGCACCGACTGCGCCGCCGGGCGCTACTCGGACATCCCCGGCCTGACCCACCAGTGCTACCCGTGCGCGGCCGGCAAGTTTGCCGACACCGAAGGCCTGGACCAGTGCAAGATGTGCGCCGAGCCCACACACTACCACGACGACGTCGGCCAGACCAGCTGCAAGGACACCACCCAGTGCCCGGCCGGCAAGTTCCTGCACTACCACCCCAACGTCCCGGGCGACTGCGACAGCTGCCCCATGGGCCAGTACCAGCCCAACGCAGACACCCGGGTGCAGCAGTGCAATGACTGGACCACGTGCACCGCCGAGCAGTACGTCGGCGTTGCCGGATCAAGAACGTCTGACCGCGTGTGCCATACCCCGTCGCCGACACCGGCGCCGACGCCGGCGCCAACCGCAACGCCCACACCTGCGCCCACCCCGGCGCCCACGCCGGTGCCAACACCAGCGCCGACCGCAGAACCCACACCGGCGCCCACACCGGCGCCCACGCCGGTGCCTACACCGGCGCCGACCGCAGAACCCACCCCGGCGCCCACGCCGGCCCCGAACGCCGTGCCCACCCCGGCGCCACCCACGCCGGAGCCCACGCCGGCACCGGTCACCCCGTCGCCGACCCCGTCGCCGACGGCCGAGCCCACCCCGTCGCCCACGCCGGCGCCAACACTGGCGCCCACCCCGTCACCGACACCCGTGCCGACACCGTCGCCCACGCCAAACGCGTGCGAACCGGGCACCGCCAGCGACACCGGCCGGCAGCCGTGCACCGACTGCGCGGCGGGCCAGTACCAGGACACGGCCCTGCAAACAACGTGCACCGCGTGCGCCGTCGGCCAGCACCAGCCATCCGCGGCGCAGACATCTTGCACGGCGTGCGCCAGCGGCCAGTACACGGACCAGACGGGCCAGGACCAGTGCCAGGGGCAGCCGCACTGCGCCGCCGGCCAGAAGATGTCGGCCGACACCACCACGGCGGCGCGCACATGCGGCGCCTGCCCGGCCGACACGTACAACGACCACACGGTGCACCGCGACACTGCCTGCAAGGCGCAGCCCACGTGCGGCGCCGGCCAGAAGTACGCGACGGACGGCACCAAGACCACCGTGCGCACGTGCACCGCCTGCCCGGCCGACACCTACCAGGATGCAGCAGGGCACCGGGACGCCAGCTGCACGGCGCAGACCACGTGCGACGCCGGCGAATTCATCTCGGCCCCCAGCGCCACGGCCGCGCGCGTGTGCCACGCCTGCACAGACAACACGTACCAGGACGCCACCGGCCACGCCGAGACGCTGTGCAAGGGCCAGCCCCACTGCGCCGCCGGGCAGAAGATCTCCGCCCACAGCGCGGTGGCGGCGCGCACGTGCGGCGCGTGCCCCGACGGCAAGTACAACACGAACGCCCAGCATCGCGACATCGCCTGCACGGCGCAGCCCACGTGCGGCGCCGGGCAGAAGATGTCGGCCGACACCAAGGTCGCCAGACGCACCTGCGAGCCGTGCCCGGACAACACCTACCTGGGCAGCGCCAGCCACCGGAACACCAGCTGCGTTGATCAGACGACGTGCGGACCCGGGGAAAGCATCTCGGCCGACTCGAAGTCGCACGCGCGCACCTGCAGCGCCTGCTTGTCGGGCCAGTACCAGGACGCAGCGGCCGGCCACCGCGAGACCAGCTGCAAGGCGCAAACCACGTGCGGCGCCGGTCAGGCGATCTCGACGCCGAGCAGCACCACGGCCGCACGGACGTGCGCCGATTGCCCGGACAACACGTATCAAGACAAAACGGTGCACCGGGACCCGTGCAAGGCCCAGCCCACGTGCGGCGCCGGCACCAAGTACGCGACGGACGGCACCAAGACAACCGTGCGCACCTGTGACGCCTGCCCGGCCGACACCTACCAGGACAGCGCCAGCCACACCAACACGGCGTGCACGGCGCAGAATTTCTGCGCGCAGGGCGAGAAAATGTCGGCCGATTCCATCACGCACGCCCGGACGTGCAGCGCGTGCCCGGCCGGCCGTTTCAAGGCCACCCAAAGCCACCGCGACACGAGCTGTGCGGCGTACGGGGCGTGCACCCTGGGGGTCACATGCGAGGTGGCGGCGCCCACCGCCACGTCCGATCGCCAGTGCACGGCGGTGAACGCTGTCGGTGCGGACGAGTACATGAAGGTGGCGGCCACTTTGGAGCTTGGCGCGTGCGGCACGGTTGCCAGCCACTCGACGTGCACCGCGGCCCAGTACGAAACCCAGGCGGCAACGGCTACCAGCGACCGCGAGTGCGACCTGAAGGTGTGCACGTGCGCGCACGGCACCGCGTCCACCGGCGCGGACTGCCCCGTGCACGGCACCGAGCACTGCCAAGGTACGTCCCCCCTTGTTTTTCTTTTCCTTTCACCCACACCATCACGCACACGACACACACGCAACACTATTTACGCCAGGAGGCTGCCGGGTGCGATACGAGATTTGGGATGGCGAACAAGCCGCGGATGGTGCTGGCGGCGTGGGCCTGTGGCGCGGTGGGCGTGATGGGTTTGGGGGATTGCAGCGGGCAGCTGCACGCCGACGATTGTGCGGCGTGGATTGCCGGTTTCGATGCCCTGGGTGGAACGGGGTGGAAATCACCGCACAACACCAACACCAGAAGAAACGACCCGTGCACTGCCCCAACTGGTAACACAGCTGTAGCGGTATTTTGCCGCAATGACGCAAACGGGGATTTGCGCATCTATGAAATAACAATTGATGGGTATGATGGTGGGTTTTCTAATCCAGTTGGTCTAGTTGGCCAGTTGCCACCAGAGTGGGGAAACCTTAACGGTACATTAGAAAAACTATACATCAAAAATGAACCGGGTATAACGGGTACCATTCCAAGCTCGTACGGCAATTTCAAAGATTACGACAATTTTTACCTAAGAATTTGCTTAAACAGTCATGGTCTTTCAGGCAGCTTTATACCAAACAGGTGGAAAACGCTGAATAGTGGGAGGTGCATAGTCGGTGGTAGTCCGTGTGGTACTGGATTTCCAACCCACGGATTATGCTGGGATGATCCGAAGCCAACTAGTGGAGAAAACACGTGCTTCACAGCGGCTGACGCTGTGTGCGGCACGCCGGTGCCGACGCCGGTGCCACCGACCCCGGCTCCCACGCCGGCGCCCACGCCGGCTCCAACCCCGGCTCCCACGCCGGCTCCAACCCCGGCTCCCACGCCGGCTCCAACCCCGGCTCCCACGCCGGCTCCGACCCCGGCTCCAACGCCGGCTCCGACGCCGGCGCCACCCACACCGGCGCCTACGCCTAACTGCGCCGCCGGCAGGTTCCTGGACGTAGCCGCCAACGACTGCGCCGACTGCCCGCCGGGCCAGCACCAGGACCAGACGGGGCAGACAACCTGCCTGGGCACGGCGTGCGCGGCCGGCAAGTTCTCCAGCCAGGTGGCGCAGACCAGCGCTGTGACGTGCACCCAGTGTATTCGGGGCAAGTACCAGGACCAAACCGGCCAAACCAGTTGCACCGCGTGCCCCGCGGGCAAGTACCAGGACCAAAGCGAGCAGGATTCGTGCACGGCGTGCGCCACCAACACGCGCACGATTGGCGCGCGCACCTGCTTTGCGCCGGAGTGTCGGGTGTGCGGTTATTGTCAAAATTGTTACGCGCCCAGGTACGCTCAAGATGACGTAATTACACAGAGCTCGTGCACAAACGCATCTCTGCCATTGTGCGACTATTCTGCAGACTTTTCATCTCTTTTTGCTTGCTACCAATACGATTTCAATTCAAATTTTGGGAATAATAAGTTTGAAAAGGAATTGACGCATGAAAATTGCAAGTACTTTGTTAACATCAATTCCGAGACATGCGCGACGCACAATCCACCGTACGAAGTCATCAAGTTTTCAGACAATCCCAAATGCGAAATTTCACTGAATGGCCAAAAGCCATGGAATTGTAGTGCTGTACCGTTTGAGCCGGATCACGGCCCATGTGACATATCACGCACGGAGGTTGAAGAAACATGCACTGAGTGCATCAACTGCTACCAAGCAGGCAACGTTGTTTCCGAGTGTCAAGACAGCACAAAGGATCCGTGCGACGCAATGCTGTTTGATGTGCCGGGTGAGGCGCGCTCGTGCCGTGCAACAAAAAACATGCCTGAATTTAATGTTGGTGGTGGGTCACGTACTACCGAAGCATGCAGAAAAATACGGCAAGATTTTGATCGACAGGGCCTGGGCAGGTTGTGCGGCATTGGAGATATTCAACCAATATTTACGCCGTTTGGTGCACAACGATTTTACAACACGCACAACGCGTCCACCGGGTGCATCACCAACACCAGCTCGGGCGATCGCTTCATGAACTGGGACGAGCACGGCCAGCACAACTGCACGGACGACTTCATGTGCCGCTGCCAGCACGAAGTCGCCGAGTCCTACAAGGTCGTCAGCAGCGGCGTGTGCACCGACGTGCCGGATTTCTACCCCATACTGGACGCGACGGATTGCGAAAACTTCCCGTCTGGATTGACCGCTAACGCTAACGGTGTTGGCAGATACGTATCCAGTGGCCCAACGGCAGCGACACATTGTCCCGACCAGGTGCCCGGTTGCGCGATGACAAATTCAACCAAAAAGGGCATGAACACGCCAAATACGTGGTACTCGACGGGCAACTTTTGCGGCGGCACAAACCCAACCTGCACCTTGGATTACCCCTGCCTGTGCCAATACAAAGGCAAGCCGACAAACACCCCACAACCACAACCACAGCCACAACCACTCCACCCCGTCGCCACGCCAGGCGTCTAACCGATCCCCGTCTGTCCGCCTGTTGCTTGCACCCCACAGCCTGCAGCTTCCCAGATTATGTGATGAACGCGACCAGCGTCACGTGCGTCGAGCAGACACAGTGCGGCGCCGGCCAGAAGATCTCGCACTTTAATGCCACGGTGGTGGGCAACTGCAGCGCGTGCGGCGCCGACACGTACCAGACCGCGACCGAACACCGGCTGACGTCGTGCACGGCGCAGCCGACGTGCGGCGCCGGGCAGAAAATCTCAACCGACAGCGCGACGGCGGCGCGGTCCTGCAGCGCCTGCCCGGCCAATACCTACCAGACCAGCGCCAGCCACCGCGACACATCTTGCACGGTGCAGCCCACGTGCGGCGCCGGGGAGTTTCTCGATAGCCCCAGCGCCACGGCCGCCGGTGTCTGCACGGCCTGCCCGGCCGATACCTACCAGAACTCAGCGAACCACCGTCTCACGTCCTGCACGGCGCAGCCGACGTGCGGCGCCGGCCAGAAGTACGAGACGGACGGCACCAAGACCACAGAGCGCACGTGCCCGAGCTGCCCGGCCAACACCTACCAGACAAGCACCAGCCACCGCAACACGTCCTGCACCGCGCAGGCAAACTGCGCGGCCGGCGAGTTTGCCTCGACGCTGGACCTGGTGTCGGCGCGCGTCTGCGATGATTGCCCGGCCGGCCAGTTCACCGACACGCAGGGGCTGGCCACGTCGTGCACGGCGTGCGACGGCACGACCCAGTTCCAGGACCAAGCCGGTCAAAGCGCGTGCAAGACCATTGCCGCCGTGTGCAACAAGGGCACCAAGCAAACCACCCCGCCAGACGCCAGCACCGACCGCGTGTGCAGTGATTGCCCCGCCGATACCTACCAGGATGAAACCGGGCAGTCGGACTGCAAACCCCAGGGCACGTGCGGCAACGGGCACGGCTATGATGCCCCCAGCCTGGAGACCGAGCGCGTGTGCACGCCCTGCAGCGCCGGGCGATCCAAGGCCGGCGACAATCGCCAGGGCTGCGCGGAGTGCCCCACGGGCGAATTTTCCGCTGCTGCTGGTGCAACGACCTGCGCCGCTTGTGCGACGCCGTGCAGCACGGGGCAGATCACCACGACGAATTGCACCACGACCACCGACCGGGTATGCCAGGATTGCGACGGCGCCACCCAGTGGCAGGACGACCCCACCCAGTCGGCGTGCAAGAGCCACCCGGCGTGCGGCCCGGGCGAATTACTGGATAACCCAAGCGCCACGGTCGCCGCCGCATGCGCGGCCTGCCCGGCCGACACCTACCAGGATGCCGTAGGCCACCGTATCACATCCTGCACGGCGCAGACGGAATGCGCCGCGGGCGAGAAAATTTCGGCCGACAGCACGACGGCGGCTCGTTCTTGCAGCGCCTGCCCGGCCGACACGTACCAGGACGCGACCAACCACCGTGTTACGGACTGCAAGCCGGCTACGGTTTGCCCGATCGGCAGGTTTGTCATCACCCCGGCTACGGCGTCGTCCGACCGGGCATGCAGTGATTGCGACGCGACCAGCACCTTTTCGAACGGGACCAACGCGGCATCGTGCACCGACCAGACGCAGTGCGCCGCCGGTGAGAAGATCACCGGCAACAGCGCCACCAACGCCGGCGCGTGCGAGGCGTGCCCCAGCGGGCGGTTCCAGGACGCCGTGGACCACCGCCAGGCCGCGTGCAAGGACTACGACGCCCAGTGCTGGACGGACACGGGCAAAAGGTTGCTGCACGCGACGACAAAGACCGCCAACATCGACTGCGAAGAGTGCACCATCGGCCAGTACGAGGACCAAACAATCCAGAACCAGACCGCCGCCGACCGGCTGACGTGCAAGTCCTGCCCGGACAACTCGTACCAAAACGAGACGGGCCAGGACGCGTGCGAAAACCAGCCGTTCTGCGGCGTTGGCCAGTACATCTCGAGCTATAATGCCACAACACCAGGCACGTGTCACGCGTGCCCGGCGGGCAAGTTTCAGATCAACACCGGCAACCACCGGACGCAGTGCTCGAATTGCACCGGCGACACATTCCAGGATTTAGCCGGCAAAAACAACTGCACGGCGCGCTCTCTGTGCCCCGTCGGACAAGGCCAGTCCAACGCGCCAGACGCCAGCACCGATCGGACCTGCGCCGCGTGCGTGGTCAACTCTACCTTTTCCAGCGCAAATAGCGCCGCCCCGTGTCACGACGTAGGGACGTGCGGCACCGGTGAGCACGTGTCGCAAGCCCCCACAGCATCCAGCGATGTCGTGTGCTCTACTACCGGCAACTGCACCGACGCACAGTACGAATCCAAGGCTCCTGTCCCCGGCGTCAGCGACCGCGAGTGCACGGCCTTGACTGAGTGCAACACAGCAACCGAATTTGAGTCCAAGGCTCCCGTCCCCGGCGTCAGCAACCGCGAGTGCAACGCCACCCGAAACTGCGACTCAAGCACCCAGTATCAGACCGCGGCGCCGACGGCTACCACCGACCGGCAGTGCGCCGATCTGACGGTGTGCACTACCGACCAGTACGAGAACCAGACGGCTACCGCCACCACCGACCGGCAGTGCAAGGCGCTGACCACATGCACCGCCACCCAGTTCGAAGCCGTCCCCGAAACGGCCAACACGGACCGGCAGTGCGTTGCTGTGACCGTGTGCGACACCAGCTCGCAGTACCAGACCGTGGCTCCCAATGCAACCACCAACCGAGAATGCGCCTCGCTGACAACGTGCAGCGCCACCACCCAGTACGAAAACCTGGAGCCGACGCTCACGACCGACAGGGGTTGCGCCGCGCTGACGACGTGCACCGGCACCGAGTACGAAAACCTGGCGCCGACGCTCACAAGCGATCGCACCTGCGCCGCGCTGACCACGTGCACCGGCACCGAGTTCGAAAACCTGGCGCCGACGCCCACGAGCGACAGGGGTTGCGCCGCGCTGACGACGTGCACCGCCTCCCAGTTCGAGTCCACGGCGCACAATGCCACCACCGATCGCACCTGCGCCGCGCTGACCACTTGCAACGCCACCCAGTACGAGTCCACACCGCCCACCGCCACCACCGACCGCGTGTGCCTGGAGTGCGCCGCCGGCAACGCCCGCCTCGCCACCAGCTGCACCCCGTGCGCGCCCAACACCACGTCCAGCGTACCGGGCGCCGCCGCGTGCACGGCGTGCCCGGCCGGTCAGTATCAACACCAATCGGGTCAGACCGCGTGCGTCACCGACTGCGCGCTGTCAGCATGGAGCGCGTGGGACGCGTGCACCGCGTCGTGCGGCACCGGCACCCAGGGCCGCACGCGCACCGAGGTCACGGCCGCCCAGAACGGCGGTGCCGCGTGCAGCACCAATGTGAGCCACTCCCGGGCGTGCAACGACCACGCTTGCCCCGTGGACTGCACGCTGACCGCGTGGAGCAACTGGGGCGCGTGCGGCCTGACGTGCGGCGACGGGCTGCGATCGCGCGAGCGCACCGTGGACACGCAAGCCGCACACGGCGGCGCCGCGTGTGATACCACCGTTAGCGAGTCCGAGGCGTGCAACGACAGCCCGTGCCCCGTGAACTGCACGGTCAGCGAGTGGTCCTCGTGGAGCGACTGCACCAAGGCGTGCGGCACCGGGTCGGAGACGCGCACGCGCAGCATCACCCAGCAAGCCAACAACAGCGGCACCGTGTGCCCCAGCTTGGACCACACGCGAGACTGCAACACGCACGCGTGCCCCGTGGACTGCGTGATGTCGAGCTGGGACGCGTTTTCGACGTGCTCGGTGTCGTGCGGCGACGGCGGCACACGGACGCGGTCGCGCAGCGTGGTGACAGTGGACCAGCACGGCGGCACGGCGTGCCCAACAATCCTGGGCCAAACGCAAGAGTGCAACGCGCATGCCTGCCCCGTGGACTGCGCCGTGTCGGACTGGTCGGCGTGGTCGGCGTGCCCACAACAGTGCTGCAACACCGTGCTGTCGCTGTGTCCGCGGCACACGCGCACGCGGTCCGCGGTGACCCCCGTGTCCGGCGGCGGCGTCGCCTGTCCGCAGCTGCAGCACGACCGGCGGTGCGCGTCGGAGCCGTGCAACTTTCACCCGGCGCACCCGTGCGGCATCCCGTTTGGAGTTGCCACAGACCAGGCGTGCGCCGAAGCCAGTCCGCACGTTGCCGCGTTGGCGCGCACCATGGCGCACCACCGGTGCTGTGCCCAGCTGGTCCAGTGCGACAACTCCAGCACGCACGACGACGTGCGGCAAAAAATCCAGGGTTCCTGCACCACCGAGCGCCACGCCCAGCTGGTGAACAACCCCGTGGAAATGTCCAAGGAGGTCCGCAAGCTGGCAAAAAGCCTGGGGCTGCACGGCCAGACGTTCTACGCCGCCAACGACAACCTGGTGGGGTGGGCGCCCGGCAGCGTCCGGCTGGACTCGTCCGACAAGCTGATGGAGGCCGTGGTGCACATGGCGCGCCACAACGAGGCGGCCAACGAGAAGCCTCAGTGGCACTTTGTGGTGTGCTGGGACGAGACGCCGGGCAACGAGGTGTGCAAGCACGCCGTGGCCGTCAGCCTGGGCATGGACTCGCCCGCCTACCAGGTGCAGGACGACGTTGGACGCAGGCTTTTGGACGGCATGACCTCGCCGGCCGCCAACAGCAGCTGCGCGTGGAACGAGGCCTCGATCCGGCACGGGGACAACACGACCTCGTGCGGCAAGATTCTGACAGGGGCGCACGCGGTGGGTGATGTCGAGACGTGGGCACGGCCGAAGAATAATCCGAATTTGACGTTTACGGCAACGCCGGCGGTAAACTTGACAAACCCGCCACCGGCCGTGCTGGCGGTGTACAATGGTACGTTGACATTAGAAGATTGCAAAAACCAGTGCCACAAGCCCTGGCGCAACAACTCTAACGTTGAATGCGTTGGCATCCTGTGGAACATTACCTTGGAGAGCTGTATCACGCTGAAATCAACCAACAAGAGTGACTATGAAGATGGCGGCGCGTACGGGCTGTGGTGGAAACCGGGCATTGCGGAGTTTGATCAAAAAGGCAATGGTACAGTTGATGTAATTGCACCTGTAGCACCGGCTGATGATGGTGGTGGGACAAGTGGAGCAGTTGTGGGTGCGGCAATTGGCGGTAGTGTTGTATTAGCTGCCATTGCTGCTGCTTTTGCAAATAATCGCGTGAGACGCAACGCGCGACAACGCAGCAGCGGCACACCTTATGATCAAAACCCCGGCGCCAGCAAGGACCCAACACAAGTTCCCGCCGCCACGACCCCAGACGGCGCCGACGTCTTCGGCCAATCCAACATCAACGCCCTACTCCGCCCCACCGCCTCGCTGCTGCCGAACAACTTCAACTGGTAGAAACCAACACCCACATACACACACATGATTTGCATTGTAATACATCATTTTCATTTTTATAATCTTGCAACCTGAACCTTCCCGGTCACGCCCAGAACGACGCCGGCGACGACGACGCCCACGACGCGCCGCCGCCGCGCCGGAACATGCCCACCGACCGCGCCGGCAGCCCCGTGTCCACCGAATCGTGCACCACGTCGAAACGGCTGCCGCCCCCGTGCGTCACGCGCTCAAAGAATCGGATGGCGCGCCCCATCGTCTGCTGTGTTGCCTCCAGCGCGTACTTGGACTTGTACGACAAGCCCGACGACACCGCGGTGTGCCGGATCTGCGCCGCGATCGCGCGCGCAAACGTCGTGTGCACCTGGTCGTTGTCCGTCAGCACGTAGTCATCCAGGGTCGCCTTGCGCAGCCTGCCGTAGCGCCGCCCCAGGTCCGCCACCACCATCTGGCCGTGGCTGGTGATCGCCTCGGACACGCAGTCGCGCCAGTGCTGCGGCATCTGGGCAACGGGGTTCGCCTGCATGCGTTTTTGCAGCAGCTCGTTCACCAGGCTTTCCGTGCCTTCGCACGTGAAGCACCCCACGCTTGTGATCAGGCGCGCCGCCTTTTGGGCCTCGGCGTGGGGGCTGTGCTGCATCCGGGTGTGGATCTGCGTGTGCTGGAGAGACTGCATCAGCTCGCGGTCGTCCTCGGCCTGCTCGCGCGCCAGGCGAGACTCCAGCTCGCGGTCCTTGCGCAGCTGCTCGCGCATGCGTATGTCGTAGTCGTGCGTCTCGTGCTCCACCTTCAGATCGTACGTCTTGGTGTTCAGGTTGTGCGTGTCGTTGTGAATTTGAGTTTTCAACCCGTGCGTGTCAAAGTGCACCTTGCTTTTCAGCTTGTGTGCTTTTTGGTTTAACTTGTGCGTGTCCTTGTGGACCTTATCCTTCAGCATGTAATCCTGCTTGCGCTGGGTGGCGTTCACCAGGTCCATGGCCTGGCCGTGTGTGCTGGTCTGTTGCTGCATCGTGGCGTTCACCAGGTCCATGGCCTGGCCGTGCCTTTGCTGGTCCTGGTCTTTCGCCAGTCTTTCGCGGTCCATTTCGTGGCTGTGCTCTTGGTGTTTGCGATCCAGGCGCAGCTTGGCTTGCTCCGGTGTCATGTTGTCGACCGGGTTTGCCCCTGCCAGCAAAGCCTGCAGCCGCGCCGCGTAGTTGTTGTTTGCCGCCGACATCCAGCCGTGAACGTTTCCGGCACCGCGTCGCCGCTTATAGTGCCGCGCGCGCCAGCAGCCTGAGAACGCCGTCCTTGGTGCGCGTCGCGTTCAGGCGGTGGCCGTTATCGGTGCACCACGCCGGGCCCATGATCTTGCGCACCCGTTGCTTGAACTCGCGCGACGTCTCGGCGTGCAGCTTGCCCTTGGCGTCCCAGTAGTGCTCGTTCTTGTGCGCCACCAACCACGCCTCGTGCGCACCCTGCACCTGGCGCTGGATGTTAAAGACCTTGTCAACGTCGGACACCGTCATGGTGGTGACGGGATTGCGCGCTATGGCCTCGGCTTCCGCACATTGCAGGTCGTGCTTGGGTGTCGGCGCTGTCGGCGCGGCGTCAAGACCCAGGAAACGGTCCATTGTCATGTTGCCGTCCGTCTCCGCGCGCAGCACGGCCACCGCCTTGCGGCACACCTCGCGCATGGTCAGCGCGTCGTATAGCGCGCAGTGCGGACCCGAGCCGCACCCGGGGGCGTCACCAAAGTCCCGGGCCTTCAAGGCGTGGCGTATGCTGCCCGGCGTCTTCTTCGACAGCGAGAACGACGGCACGGTAAAGTAGTGCCGGGCTCGCTTCAGCGCGTCCACGTGCAGGCCCTTGGCGCGCGCCGTCTCGGCGTCTTCATTGGACAGCACCACGTTACAAATGGTCCGCGTGTCGAACGACGACCACCCAATGATGTGGGCCGCGTCCCCGTGCGCCACCTTTAGGTGGTCGGCCAGCTCGGCCTCGTACTCGTCGTCGCACACCGCGTGCGCCACCACCTGCAGGTCGGCGTCCTGGTCAATGCGGTGCACGGTGCCCTGCGGCCACTTGTCGCCGGTGATGACGTTGGCCAGCTGGACCGGCACGTTGCGGCGCAGCCGCTTGCGCTGGTCGGGCGTGTTCCAGCGCACGTAGCGCACCGACCCCGTGTCGTGCACGATGGCCGTGTCCCATATGGCCACGCCCTTCGACGGCGCGCCTTCCAGGTCGACCCACAGCAAGCGGTGGGCCGACGCGTCTGCGCTGTTGGCCGCGGACGTTCCGATGCCCATTCTGCAACGGGACGATCGTGTGCGGCACGGTTATAGGGTGTGCGTGAAAAACCATTCCGATGCCTATATACTGCACCGAGGCCGCGCAACGACGTAGACGTCACAACATTGCCAACATGGCTGCCCGCATGAACAACAACCCCGAAGCATTTACGACCGTTGGCGACGCCGGAGGCAACGACTCTTTTTTGGAGATGCAGAAGTACTTTGGCCCCATGAGCCGGGCCGACATCGAGACCCACGCCGCCGACAAGTTCGCGCACACCACGCACAACCTGCCGCGGTCGTACGTCGGCAGGAACTTGTTCCTGCAGTCCACGATCGACTTCTTGCTGACCAAGACGGACGACTGGTACACGCGCGTGATGCTGCCGTGGTTCGAGACCGACGAGCTGCATGTGGAGTGGCAGGTGTGGCGCTTCAATAAGACGATCTTTGAGCTTGAGGTATGTTGTGCTGGTGTTGCGTTTGTTGCTTTTTCCGTGGCAATAAAGAACCCGGCATCTCACGCACCCTGCGCACCCCGTCCCCGTTTCTTTTGCCCCTTGCTTAGCCCCACCAAGGCGTGCCGCGCTACGTTACGCAAGAGTCCGAGCAGCACTCCGACACCATCGTGCGCCGCGGATTGGTACGTGCTGCTGTCAGCAAAGCACTGCGCCATCCGAGTGATGCTAATTTACGCTAACGCCGTGTCCACCGCCTTGTTTGTTTTTGACAGGCCTTCATCATCGAGCACGGGTTCTGGAAGGTGTGTAGCCGTTCTTTGCTGCCGCCTTGTTGTTGTGTTTTTGTCGCACCGGCTAACGGCGTTGTCCTTGTTGTTGTGTTTCTTTGTGCAGACCGAGCTTGGCAAGCAGCACTACTTTATGAACATCAAGCAGATCGTAGACGCAATCCATACGACTGCCTACCTCGGGGTAATGCACGCCCTGCTGGGGTGCTACTCCGAGCGCCGCCTGTGGCAGCTTAGGCACGGCTCGCTGGCGCCGCAGACCGTCGCCGACATCATGATGGACGAGCGCAACAGCTGGGCGCTGTGTAAAAAGGATATCAAGGGCCTGTATGTCATGGATGCCGAGCTAAGGGACCGCCTGAAGCGTCAGGGGGTGGAGGTACGTTAAACGCCTCGTGTGTTGTTGTCTTGTTGTGCCCTTTGCTCACACCGCAACCGTTTGCCCACACCACAGGCTACCGCCTACGTCTGGCCGGCCAAGATGAGCATCTACGCCTCGATGGTGCCCCAGTACAACACCGAGTTTCTCCGTGCCGGCGAGCAGGCCATGTCGGCGTCGGGCGCGCTCGAGCAGGGCGACAAGCGGTTCGCGTCGTTCCGTGGGCTGCCGGTGTACGAGACGGAGGCGTTTGACGTGGACTTTTTGGGCGAGAACGGGATCGATCCTTTAAAGCGGCCCCGGCAGGTACGTGCTTGTTTTTTTGCGCGATGCAACCCTTGCCTGCCTTGCAGCAAAAACTTACGCCACTTTGGTTTGCCCTTGTTTACAGATTGGCCAGTACTCGGTGTACAACCCCGTGTCCAAGGCGTTCCGCGACGACGTCCACATGTTCGACATGAACCTGGACCGCTACACCCACGTGTCGGTCGTGGACGCTATGGAGTTCAGCCAGCGCTTCAACAGTGCACCTGGGAATGGGGCCGATGATCAGCACGACCTTGATTGCGACGCGCTGAGCAACAAGCACAACAGCTGCTGGGCCCGGGGCGAGCAGTGCCACGACGTGTTCTACGTTGGGGACGATTCTGGTAATCCGACTGGGGATCACAATGATCTTTTTGACGGAGGTGCCCGTCATATGCAGATTCGGCACATGTGCGGTTGGCTGAAGCCCCGGGGACCGGGTGCCAATGGCTTGAGCGTGTCCAATCGCAACAAGGTACGGTCATATATGCTTGGTGATGCAAAAGAAATGTTTATCACCGAGTACGCACTGGCGGCTGCCGAAAATGCCTTCCACAAATTGCAGACCAAGGAAGTCGAAGGCGAATGCCAAACCTTTGGTTCGGCGATCTATAATGGTACCCGTCCTGCTCAAACTGTGCTTAGTGGTGCAAATGCCGACCGCCGTTTGAAAAGGCCAGAAGCAGGAAAAACATACACCAAGGCCGACTTCATCACCGTCTACCTGACCACGGCAGTCACCAAGGAAAACTTCGAGATCATGCTGCAGAACGACATCCCCCTGCCCATCAGCGTCATCATGGCGCGCCCGTTTTGCACGTACCAGATGGGCACCGCTATTTTGGCACGAGGCGGACTTGAGCTGGGTGCGTACCGTGATGATTGATGGCCTGCTTTTTGTCGGTTTTGTGCTTGTTGGCTAACTCGCGTGTTTACCCTTTTTGTTTTTCCCACAGGCATGACGGCACACGGGCACCACGATTTCCAGCTGGTACGTTGCCGTTGCGTTGCCCCGTTTTGCCCCCAGTGCTGCACGCCTTTGCCTTTTGCTGACTCCAGTCCACCCCTTTCCCACCTTTCACAGGCCGACGACGTCATTCATAAGGTTCACGTAGGACACTATACCTTCTACAGGTGCGTAGAAAAAAAAATGTGCCACCTTTTGACTGCTTGTCGCACCCGCCGTGACTCACGCGTTGCCTTATCTTGTCCCACCCCGACAGCCGCTCCATCGTCAAGGACAGCAAGCTGCTGGCGTTTGCCGACAACGTCTTTGCGTGCGGCTACCACGGCGGCGAGAACACCGAGTTTGCGTCAGACGAAGACATCACGGCGTACATGACCGAGGCCGAGGTCAGCAAGCGGCTCGGGTCCATCATCCCCCAGGTGGCCGCCGTGCCATTCAAGGGCCTGCAAGTCGAGCACGTCGAAGCCGGAAACAGCCACCGCGACCGGGTCACGCTCGAGATCCCGAACCCCATCTGCCTTCACGGGCAGATCCCTGGTGCCTACCTGGGCGCAGGCATCTCACCCAACGCTGCCACGCTGTGGACGTCCAAGGACTTCTTGATGCACGTGCACGTCGACATGGAAGACCGCATGATCAACGCAGACGACGGCGTCGAGCCTTTTGTCGGCTCAGCCACGACCATAAGCCACATGAACAGCCTGTGCTTCCAAGAACAGCAGCAAAACAGCAGCGGCCAGGTCACGATCACCGGCACTGGTCACTGGGGGTCGCACTGCTACGACGGGTGCGCCGCCGCGCGCACGGGGGCGTACTCCGAGCTCGCTCGCCACGGCGGCGGACCCGGCGGACCGCACACCCTGACTTACAGCTGAAGGCCGTGACACGCTACAGACAGTATTTAGTAAATATCTCATTGTATTCTGAAGCATGGACGACTCCAGCGCGGCATCCGCCACCCAGGTTGTCAAGATTGTGACCCTGGGCGATCTCGGCACCGGCAAGACGACGCTGTGCCAGGCCATGTGCGGCCGGCCGAACGAGGCCTCCACCGCCCCGACGCTCGGGATCGATTTCTGGTCCAAGCTGGTGCACCACAACCACGACCGCATACGGCTGAACGCCTACGACACCAGCGGCCAGGAAAGGTTCCAGGCACTGACCCCCAGCTATTTGCGGACGGCTGACATTGTGCTTGTCGTGCTGCACGCGACTATGGCCGACTACGAGATGGCCGATTGCCTGAAGAAGTGGCACGGTGTCGCACGCGGCAGCGCTCCAACGTCTGTTAGATTTGTCGTCGCTATCACCAAGCGCGATCTGGTGGATGGGACAGTAATTGCGGGCCCAGCGTTTGGCGCTCAGCTGGTGCGGTGCGGCCTGAAGCGGTATCACGTAGTCACCGGCAAGGACGGGTTTGCCGGGGCTGGCGTGCACGGCCTGTGGGACGACACGGTCGACCAAGCCATCAGGTGCTGCCAGGCGCGGCAGGCCCCACTAAAACGTCCCGAGATCGCAGTGGCGCCGACCCGCGACACCAAGAGTCAACCAGTGTCCTGCCGCGACAAAGTTGTCGGTAGCTGCAGTGGCTGCGGTTGTGCGTGGTAAACCTGCTGATGCTGGTGGTGGGTGTGCCGCACCATGGCGACCAGCTGCGGCGGCACCAGACCGCCCCACCTGTCTTCGTCTCTCTGCAGCATCTCGGCGTGAGCCCGCCTAAAAATAGAGTCGCAAACAAAACCGCGCCGGCGACAATGATCTTTGTGTGTCAGTGTTACATCCCATGCTGTTTTGGCATGGGCAAGCCACACCAGGTCTTGCAGCTCGCAATGCATCAGTTGCGAAGTGTTCAATTGCAATTCAGAGCCCAGGCTATATGGGTTTGACTGGTTGAAGTCAACGCTGAACTCCAGGGCTTTGCGCGGCCACCTGAGATCTCGCAACTGGCTGGCAGCCTCCGGGAACGTTGCCGGCGGCACTGGGCGGTGCACAGCCGCGGCCCAGCGGTCAAAGCCGCAGAATAATTGCGCAGCAAGGCGCTGTGCGGTAGCCGTGACTTGCTCAGCAGTTGGCGAGTGGAGGCGCGATGATTCGATACCATTGCCAAGGGGACGGCTAATCAGAATCAGTCGCACCGGGGCCGGCGGCGGTCGCTGGTTGTGCTGGCTGCGGCGCCGGTGGTGGAGGTGCATTTTAACAAACAACACTGACTTCAAGATATGTTGCGCCGGCTGGCCGTCCACTTGGCCGCTACATCGAGCAATTGCGACACCTCGGGCGCCGCCGCCACGCCAACCTTGTAATACCGCTCGAGCACGGCGCGGCGATTGTGCTGTTCGGTGCCGGTCATCAGGGCGATGTCGCTTGTCATCAAGCTAAAACCATCGGCAAGCTTTGGGGCGCACAACACCATAGCCATTGGCTTAGCTGTAGCAGCCGGGGCCACAGGCAGCGCATGCAAAGGCGTATCAGCATTGTACAATGTTGGCGGATTGCCCGAACCGTCGTACAGAGCTCCAAAATTGCCGTCAGGCATGTCACTCAGTCCAAGTTCGTGCCTTAAACGAGCCGCGTCACCCAGACACGCCAGCTTCTGAGTGTGATCGACCCAGTGCATCACCGCCGTGTGCAGCGTCGGCGCCTCGGCGTCAAACGCATCCGATGCAACCAATGACTCGCCCAGATAGTCGGCTTCTGCGCGCGCGTCTGTCGCGCAGCTGGGCACGCAGCTGACCACCATGAGAACACGCGAGTCACGATCTTGCACGGCCTGGCGCAGTCGCGGCAGGTGCAGACCGCTGATGAAGCCGCCGTCGACGCACGGTCCCAGCGACGGCAGGTTGCGCGGTGGGAACACGCCCATGATGGCGGCGCTGGCCAGGACAGACTGCACGACATCCTCGAACGGCGAGTCAGCCGTCAGCTGCACGCTGTGCTGATTGCGCGACGCCAGCGGCTTGACGCCAACGTCCAGCACCTTGTTGTGCGCGATGGGCGCCAGCGTGTCGCGCACCAGCTTTTCGAAGATGGCGCCGTCGTACAGCGAGTCCTTGTGGCCAAAGTAGCGCTTGGCGGCGCGCCAGTACTTGTTGCCGGACGGCACCAGGGGCTGGCTGACCGCCGTCCTGTAGTAAGCCTGCAGCGTTGCGCGCGGCGCCGGGCTTGCCAGGCAGGCACCCGTCAGGGCACCGGCGCTGACCCCGGCGCAGCGGCCGATGCGTGCCATGTGCCGATCCTCGAGCGCCGAGAACAGGCCCACCTGGTACATACCCTTCAGGCCGCCCGACCCCAGGGATACCTCAAGGTCCTGATGCGGCATCGCGTCGGGTCGGTATGGCACGGGGCAAAAGTATATACTACAACGGGCCGGCGATGTCGTCACAACACGCATGCCCCACTTTCTCGGCAACATCTTGCAGGACAGCAGATCGGCGGCAGCCCACCCCGAGGCCAGCGACCGCAGCTTTGACTACAACACGGCCGAAAAGGAAGATCTGCTAAAGCAGCTGCCCAACCTGCCTATACGGTTCGAGCACTCGGAGAAACTGGGCGACGTGGGCAAAGTGCGGTCGGCTTTCCGTGGCCCAGACGGCCGCGTTTGGGTGGTGGGTGAGATCTCGGACAACGGCATTGCTGGCAAGTTTGTCAGCAAAACCATTGCGTCACAGCAGCACGTCGGCCTGTCGCTGGGGCACGAGCACACCGAGTACTCCGATGGGTCGACGCGCAAGCGCGGACTCGAGGTGTCTATCTGCAAAGAGCCCCGTCGCCCAGGCTGCGGCGTTGCCGTGTCCGTGAACGCCTCATCGCGACACTATAAACGTGACGCGCCCGACGCCGCGACAACCACAATGACGGACACTGCCGCCGATAACACCGCCGACGCCAATGCTACTCCGGCACTTGATGCAACAACGGAAAAGCAGGTCCCGACGGCGGAGACCCAGGTTGATGACGTGCCGGCGCTGCCGTCCCAAGAACAACTCGCTGAGCAGGTAATGCAGTTTGCAGAGCAGGCGCGCGCAGCCGAAGCGCAGGTAGCCAAGCTTGAGGCCGAGCGCAAGGAACGCATTGAAGCAGAGAAGAAGGCAACCGAGCAGGAGAACGCTACGCGCAAAACCAACGCCGAGAACCTGGCCAAGTCCGTGCTTGAGCACGTCGCGAAGTTCCAGAACCCGAACGGCGACACAGCGTCGCCACAAAGTTGCGCTGACCAGGAGCGCGCCATCAAGAGCCTGATGGATTCGCACCCCAAGGAAGTCGAGACTGTCCTGCAGGTTGCACACTTGTGTTCTTCGCGCGCCGCCAAGCTGGAAGCTGAGCTTGAACAAGAGAAGCTACGGGCCGAGCAGAGGCATCTGCGGTCGCAGTATCACGCTGCAGTGCACCAGGCGACGGGCGTTGGCTCTTCGCACGCCGCCAACACCGAGATCGACAGCGGCGCCGTTTCTGTTGACGTGCGTGCCTCAAAGCGGCAGCGCACGGCGGCGCCGACAAGCTCGCTGCTTCCCCAGAGCTCCATGGGCCAACGCAGCAGGTACGCAAACCTGGGCATTGACTGCAACAACGTCACGTCAGCGTACCAGCAGTTTTCTACCATGAGTGGCGGCAGCGGCTCTTCGGTCTCACGCATGGACGAGATTGCCAACATCATGAAGCGCCAGCAAAACCGCGGCTTCCGCTGACTTTTTTAATACACAATGTATCTAGCGTAGTAATTTTATGTACAAAAGCCAGGAAATTGAAAAGATTTGGATACGGTTGCTCATCAGATCTTATTGCTCACTTTTTGCTCTTAGCTGCCAGCGTGCGCGCACGATGAGCGATATGAGCTGGCGACTGGTCAACTTCCAGCGCCACGTTGAGGCCATGGCCTGTGGTGACGATTCCCAATCAGGGCAAGCAACGGGCAAGATCCTGGCATACATGGCGCACGGCGCGGGCACAACGGATCTGATTCGTGGCATGCGTGACGCTGGTGTGCTGCGCAGCGACCATGGGGTTGCAACCGACATGGTGGATGTGAACAAGTTCCTGGTTGAGTCGCTGCAGTGCGGCCATGGAGGCAACAAGTCTGACGCGTGCGACGTTGTTGCACTTTTTGCAATGTGGCTGCAAGGCGCTCTAGCAGCGGCAGGCGACTTGCCGACGCTGCAGCGCCTGGCTGTGAGTCACGGTCGCGCAGTATACCTTGAGTTTCGTGTGATGGGAGGCGACGAGGTGCACAATAAGAGCGGCGCGGCGGTGTGCGGTCAGTGGGCTATTGATATGGTGTTGCAGACTTTGTGCCATGACGTGGGCTTGTCGTCAGACGCTTTGCTTGCGCCTCGGCGCCGTTGTCACGTTGCGCCCGCCGCGACAGGCACAGCCGCCGTGTGTGGCGCCGGTTCTTCAACCATGACGTAACCGCTGTCGCCGGCGTCAGTGCGAGCAGGTTGGTTGCCGCGCAGCCGCTGCACAAGCTGCATGACACCACAGCCCAGTGTTTCGGTTCCTGTGTGGTCAAGCACAGCACTACAGTCTTCAAACACGTTGTCGAGGTAGCTTTCAGCGGCGGTCTGAAGCGCGGCGCCGGCACGGAAACTGAGCAGGTACGGCTCATCACGGTTGTTGGTTTGCTGAATGTCCTGCAGCACTTCGCGCACGACACGGTTGAAGGAGCTGCGCGGAAATATCTTGCCGATGGTAGCACTTGAACGGAACCGGTTGATTTTGCGATTGTCGCGCATGCGGCGCATCATGCGTTTGCGCTCGCGGCGGTGAACCTGGGCGGGTGTCTCGGACGTTGACTTAGTCATAGTGCTTGGGTGGGCGTTGTGCCTTGCCTGCGCGCAGTAAATACTGATTTGATGCAAACTAACACAGGTTGCTCGAAAGCATGGCCGTGGCTGCCGCTTCGAGATTGGGCGCCTGCACGGCCTGTTCCTGCATGACTCCGCTCGCGTGCCGCGCCTCGAGCTCCATCAGCTTGATGGCGTCTTGCTTGGCCTTGCACAACTCCAGCCAGGCCTTCATCTGGTCGCGATCGATGTAGCGCGTGCCGTCGTCCGTGGTGCGCCGCGGCTGCAGCACGCGCTGCATCTGCTCCATGCGCCGTATGTCCTGCTTCAGGGTGAAGATCGAACTTGTTTCGTGCCGGCGGAAGTGATTTGACACGTGCTGTGCCGTGATAGTAGGCATCTGCAGGCCGCGCTGCACCATCGGGCAGTAGAACATATCGTTGTACCCCTGTGCCAGCATGCGGTACATATCGCTCGCCCCCATGGTGGTGACGTGCGAATTGTACGTGTGCCGTATCCACGCCATTGGACCGTCCTTGGAGTCGTCGGTGAAGCTGCACAGCGGGCAGGACGCCTTGCTGCTGGCTTCCAAGTCCTCGTCGTCATCGTCGCTCCAGCAGCTGACGTTATTCATCTGGATGGCGTGCGTGTCCATCTGGTTGGACGGCGGTGCGTGAAAGGACATTGCGGTTGTGTAAACACCGGTGCGCGTTAGTGTGGCGTTTATAGGTCTAGGCAAAAATCGCGTTGGCGTTGTTGGCAATTTTCTGCCGTTCTGCCTCGGTCAAGTCCAAACAGTTTAGTTCTTCGTCAAACTTGTCGTCGTCGCACTTGCACGGGGCCTGCGGCTTGTCGCCTGGTGCGGCCGGCTGACAGAACAAATCGTTGTTCTCTGTCGTGTCTTTGCCGTGCGTGCACAGCGACGACGTGCTGGACGCCTGTAGCCGCGTTTGGCTTCGGACCTTGCCGCGGCCGTTGCACGTGATGATGTTGCCGTTGACGGACACTACCTGGGGCGGTATGCGCTGAACGTTCCCATCTTTGTCAAGCTGGGTGTGGATGAAGTTGATGCCACCAAGCAGGCTGCCGGGCACGGCCAATCTCTCGCACCAGGGGCCACCAAACTCGCGGTAGTTGCTGCAAGCGCACAGCCCGTCGACCAGCTGGGCTTTGGTGTCGCCGGCGTCTTTGCACCGATTGGGATCATCCACGATGCCGCACAGAGCGCCCGTGTACCCTGCGTCGCAGTGGCACAGCGTGGTTTTGCCGAAGTCTGCCTCGGCTGGTTGAATCACATTGGCCGCTGCGTTGTTGCCGCTCCACGTGGCCGGATTACCAAAGCATCGCCCGTGACCCGAGCACACAATGCGACCCTGCACCGGGCTGGCTATCGGCATGATCTTTGGGTCAAGCGCGTTGACGCCGCCGCCAGCGCATTGCGTGCATTGCATACCCTTGGCAATGTCTTCCACTGTTACTTCCTGCCCGTTTTTGGGCATGACGCTGTTGGTGTCTGTGCACTTTTTGCACCGCGATTGGCAATCCGAGTCGAAGGCCAATCCCAGCTTGCACGTCTCGCACGCCACCCCGGTTTGCACAGGATGCTGGCACGACTGGCAACCTCCGTGTTCCTTGTTGTCAATGATGGCCTGGAAGTCGTCGACAAGAGGTGCACCGCAGCACGCCGTGCCGTGGTCCGGGATGGGTGTGTCGCACGTCGAGCTGGCCATCAGCGCCACCAACTTGCTGGGCAGGTGGGCGTGCACCTGCAGGTTGCCTATCTGGAAGCGCGACGAGTAGGTGCTGTTCTTGCACCTTAGGCACGGCACGTCCAGCAAGCGCCGGAACTTTGTGAATTGCTGCTCGCTTCCAGTTTTCTCAAGTTCGTCCCACAGGGTGATGTTGCTGCTGTCGAAGGCCTCGCTGTTGTCGCACACGCACTCGTTGTCGGCGCTGCACGTTCCGCGACCGCACACCGTGTAGCCGTAGTCGTCGATCTCCTGCTCGGCGGAGGCTGTCAGCGAGACCTGCTGGTGCACGCAACCCAGTTTCTCGCACTGCTCTCCCGAGTAACCACCGACGCACGTGCATCCCGGCGTCGTGTCTTCCGACGTCGTGCCGCAGAACCCGTGACCCGAGCACACCTGCTGCTGGTACTGGGACGCGAATTCCTGCAAGTCCAGGCTGCGCTGGATGCTGTTCGTGGTGCCGCTGTTCGCGATCTGGGTCGCCAGTGTGACCAGGTCGTCCGTCACACCCGGGCAGCGCGTCTCGCACGCCTCGCCGGCAAAAAGCTGCATGCTGTCGTACACCGCTCCGTAGACGGTCGAAGTCGTGAAACCCAGGCACTCGCAGTTGCAGCCGCTTTGCACGCACGTACCGTGGCCGTTGCACGCCTGGAGAGACGCCGGCAACGGGAAGGCCTGGCGCATTTCTGCGGCGTCAAAGCAGCCGTCTTGCTTGGCCGGTGAGTTGAAAGCGGCGGTCGGACAGAACGGCTCCAGCTGCTGCACGCTGGGGGTCACGCCGGGGCACGTGCGCGTGCAGCCGTTGCCGCAAAAAAGGCTTTTCAATTCCGACGTCACGCGGCACTGGCACGGCACCGTGTTGTCGGACTCCGAGCTGCACGTTCCCGTGGCCCGGCGCGTGCAGGCGCAATCTACCGAGCACGCCTTGCCGTGGAACACCTCGAGACCCGCGTCACCAAGCGCCGGCACCGATTCGTCGACCGCGCCCGGGCAGCACTGCGCGCTGTACTCGATGCTTTTGCTATCAAGCAGCGCTGTGCACTTGGGCGTCACCAAGGGCTGGCGATGGCACGAGCACTGGGCCTCGGTGGACGGCAGCGTCTCGCCTGGCTCACCCGTGATCACAAAAGGCTTGCTGGCCGTGTGACCCAGGCGTTTTGACGGAACCTTGGGCACGCACTCGCCGTGCTGGCACTCGCCTGCCTCGATGGCCGAGCCGCACGCGCTGAAGCCCTGCGTGCCCGTGGCGGCCGACGGGCAACCGCTCAGGTCGCACGCCTTGCCGGCGAGAGATCCGTGGCACTCGCACTGGGCGCGCAGGCAGAAGCCCGGCTCGTCGTTGCGTGTCGCGTTGCAGAACACGCCAAACTTCAGGCGATCTGCGTCGCCGCAGTGCCTGAAGTAGATGTCGTTTCTTTCTGTGTCTTCGGGCAGTCCGCAGCACTGGGCTGCCGCCGCTCCGTTGGGGTCGTTGCCGTTGTTGGGGTCGGGCAGGCCGTCCAGCCAGCACGGCTGGTTCGTGATCTGTGCGCCAGTCACAGGGTACACGTAGCGATCCAGGGCCTGGCACGTGCCGCCCGCCACGCTGTTGACCGCGTTGCACGGGCTGGAGAACGAGGTCTTGTTGGCGTCGTCGCGCTGGTAGAAGACCTTGTCGATGCAGGTGAACTCGCACGACGGACCAAAGAACCCGTCGTCGCACTTGCACGTCGTGCCCCCAAAGCACGTGCCGTGCCCGGAGCAGATTGGGCCGCCCGGCGCACTGTTGCAGCTCGACTCGCAGAACTCGCCCGAGAACCCGTGCGCCTCGCCGCCGCTGCCCGCCACGTTGCACACGCAGCGCACCGGCGGATCCGGCGACCCCAGCGTCAGGTTCTTGCCGTTGGCGCACTGGCCGTGGCCGCTGCACCCGATGACGGCGGCCTCGAAACCGGCCGGCACGAACTGCGCCAGGACGTTGTTTTCGATCGTGCTGATGTCCATGTTCGGGTCGCACCACGAGGTGCACCACCGGACGTCGTTGGGACGCTGCGCGATGTGGTCGTGCTGGGATGGTCGCGGGTAGAAGTTGACGGCGCACGTGGCGCAGTTGGTGCCCGCCGCCCAGACCTGGCCAAACAGCGTGTCGCACACGCACTCGCCCAGCTCGTTGCACACGCCGTTCCCGTGGCACGTGGTGTTGGCGCGGCACGGTCTCGAGCACGCCGGGATGGTGTCGGACACGCCGGGCTGCGGAAAGTAGCCGTCCAGGCACCGGTTGCAGCCCTGCTCGACGCGCATGATTGCGCTGACGTTGAAGGTGGTGATGCTGGTGGGCGGCGGCACGATGCCGCCGGGGCGCACCAGCAGCCGGAAGTTTGAGCTGGCCGTGGCCGGCACAACTGCCGACAGCGAGCGGCTGGTCAGCACCAGCAGGCCGCTGTCCTGGGTCACCACCATGTCGGGGCACGCGGTGGCCACCACTTGCTGCACGGCGGCCGCCAGCGTCTGCGGCGCCAGGCTGTCAATCGTGAACGCCTTGGTTGACACCAGGTCGGCGATGGTGACCTTGACGCTGGAGGTGCGGCGCCGGCACATCAGGTACATGGCCGGCGGCTGGTTTGCCGGCACCTGCTGCAAAGCCTGGCGTATGCCGGCAAAATCCGGAGATTTGTCGCCCTGCGTGTCGTGCGACTTGAAGGCCAGCGGCAGACCCAGCATCCTGCGCACGGAGAAGCCCGGTGTGGGTGCTGGGGTTGGCAATGGCGTTGCAGGCGGCGCCGGCGCCGCTGTTGGCGATTCTGTCGGTACAATGACGGCGCAGCGGCACACCATGGTGGGCTGCGGCTCGGCCGGCGACGCCGCCGGCATCCTGAAGGTTCCGGCCCACGCGAACCCGTTGGGCGCTGCCTCGCACGTCCGGGGGCACACCACGCGCGCCTCGCTGACATCCAGGTTGGTGAACCCGGTGGAAATGTCGACCTCTTTTGTCAGCGGCGTGGGCGACAGCGTGGCGAACGGGGTCGGAAACGGTGTTGGCACGATGCCCACCAGCGGGTCGACGTCGATCGGCTTGGCGTCGCGCACGTCGAAACCCAGGTAGTCGTCCAGGGCAAAGTTGGTGCTGGCTTTGCCCCCCACGTGGCACTGCGACGCCGGCAGCGCGTCGCCGCGGCAGTTCTCGCCGTAGCAATCGAACACGACGTTGGCCTCGGCGTTGTACGCCACGCACTGGGTGCGCGCCAGGCAGGTCTGGCGCGCGCCCAGCGCCGCGGTGGCGTTGCAGTGCTTGCCGACGCGGAAGGCGGGGTTGAAGAACGCCAGCGGCACGTCCGACTCGCGCGTGACGGGGCCCAGCGGCAGGTTGCCCACGTTGGCGTACTCGCACCGGCTGCCGCCGGCGCTGGCGATGCACGGCAGGTTGGCGATGGTGATGGCGTCGCCCGTGCCGGGGTCGGACGCATTGATGGCAATCTCCACGCTGATGGTGCTGTCGTCGGCGTTGGCGACGGTTTGTTGCACCTGGACGGCCACCAGCCCGCCCCGAGCGCACGGGGGCTGGGGCCGCGTCTCGCGCACCTGGGATTCGAGCGACCCGTTGAAGCGGCCGTTGCCCGTGCCGCGGCACCGGCAGGCCGGCGGGTCGGCTCGCGGTATGCACGTGCCGCGTCCGCTGCACATGTCGGCCCGGCAGTGCTCGTTGCACCGGCCCGGCGGGTAGTAGCCCACCTGGCATCGCTGGCAGCGCACGCCGGCGAACCCCGGGGTGCACTTGCACGGCGTCTCCTTGCTGGTGGGGTCGAAGACGCCGTTGTTCAGGCACATGTTCGTGCACACCCCGGAGAAAAGATGGCGCGCGTTGCTGCCGGGCACCGGGCACGAGCACTGCGCCTGGTCCTCGGTGTCGTCGTGGGGCGGCACGCACTCGCCGCCGCCGGTGCACACGATGCCGTTCAGCTCGGGGCATGCGTGCTGGCAGGCGTGGCCCACGAAGCCCGTGTCGCACTCGCACTGGCCGCCGCCCGTCTCGAAGTTGATGTGGCAGTCGCCGTGGCCGCTGCACCGGGCGGGGCACTCGGTGGCGCACGTCGGCCCGCCGAAGCCGCGCCGCACGCAGCTGCAGCCGCCCGTGGTCTGGCTCTTGCACACGCCGCCGTTCACGCAGCCGCACGACTGGCGGCACTGCAGCTGGTCGTTGGTCCTGAAGGTGTCCGGCGGCGTGAAGAACTGGTCGCTGCACTTGCAGCGGCCGCTGTCGGGCTGGCACACGCCGTTGCCGTTGCACGTCGTGGCGTCGTCGCAGAAACGGCAGCAGCCGCCGGTGGGACCCAGGTAGTACGGGGGGCGGCACGGCGCCAGGCACCGCCCCGTCGTGTTGTCAACCGTGCCATTGCAGTGCTGACACAGGTCGCCGCACAGCAAGTCCGGGCAGGCGCACTGCGGCACGCCGTTGACCTTGGTGCACGTGCCGTTGTTCTGGCAGGCGCACTTGTCGCACCGGCGGCCGGTGTACGGCCCGTTGCAGTTGCACGCCGACAGCACCGTCCCGACGTTGCCGTTTCCCGAGCACGTGGCGCTGTTGACGATGCGGTGCATCACGACGTGCAGCGTGTTGCCATACAGGATGCACAGAGTGACAAAAGCGCTGGCCAGCAACAGGACGTCGGGTTTTGGCATGGTGGGGCGGTCTCGATGTGTGCGGCGGGGGTGCGGTAAATAGGGGTGGGGTGGGGTGGCATAAGGTTATGCGCTAGGCAAGCTGTGATAATTTAGTATTTATTTTAATACAGGATCATCATACACGTAACACAGCAGTGCATATGTGTACCATGATATGATATATTGTTTTTCTTCGTTGTACTGCATTGATTTAATTTCCTCAAAAAGTATATTACATTGTTGCATCAATTTTTCGTTGTCTGTAGCACTCTGTGTTTTACATATTTCTCGCAATGATTCAATTGCCAGTCGTGCTTTGCCGTCTAAATTGTAAAGTAAGTGATCGTTTTCTCCTATAGATTGTGCAAGTTTCATTTGACTATCTAATATATTTTGACGAATTTTCTTCATGGCACGTTGCAGGAACTGCGTAGCTTCCCTAGGAAGTGTCTCAATTTGTTTCTCAAACACAAGCGCATTTTCCTTGTTCTCAGCAACGGCCATGTACTCTGATATAATTCGTCCTATGACTTCTGTGTACACTATTCCAATGTCTTCTAAACTATTCTTGCCATAATTGACATACATATCCCAAAATTTTTGTACATCTGCTGTGTCGTTGCAAATTGTCGCACAAAACCACATTGCATATCTAACACTGGATTCCAGCGCTTCTTTTTGCGATTCTTCACCTGAACCACGGGGGTGTACATCTGATACCTTATAATACAGTCTTAACCTGTCAATAATAAGAAACTGCTCATATTCTGAGCAGTTTTTTAACATTGGCAGAAATGGTTGCTGGGTCGCGTCTACATACAGCTGAAAATTAGGCGCACCTGAACTGCCTTGGGTAGGCGCCGTGGCCACGGAAGGTGGATCGCTTGACGCAGCAGCCCCGAGCGGATTGCCTGTTGGCGCCGGGGCCACGGCCGGTCGTGCGTACCTGCCAAACGCACGATCGTAATGGTATATTATTTTATTGGCTATTCTTGTGACGTAGTGTATAAGCTGCTCTGGCACTTCAGGCACGGAATCTTCTTTAATATCCAATACAGCCTTTTGGATGAATATAACGCGGTCATCAAGTTCTAAAATAGCGTTCACTTTTTTTTCTTCGTAATTTAGACTAACTGAAGAAAACGCCACTATGTCTTTCAACTTGCCCTGTAGTAATATCTTATTATATTTGTCGTTTGACATTATTGGTTGTTCGGGATAATATTCAAATGTAATTGTATGCTTTTCTTTGTTTAAACGTTTTGCAACCACTTGGCAGGAGAATTCTCGTGTAGACTCATTTAACTGTCGTGATTCGTGTTTTGTTAATGTATAAAACTCTAATCGTTTTTGTTTAAATGCAGCTGCATATTTTATGGCAGCTTGTTTAGCTTCTTCTTCTTTTAATTTTCTTTGAGCCTTTAGACGTCTATAACGACTTAATTGTGCATATGACACGTCCAAAGCTGATGAAATGCTTGACGCATCCCCGAGCCGATTGAACGCGGGTGGCGCCGGGGACAGTCGAGCAGGTTTAGGTGAAAGGCTAGGCTTCAGCTTGCGATCATCAACGTGTGCCTCCGCGTCGGAGCCTGCGTCTGAACTTGAGTCTTTGTCGTTGTCTAAGTCAATGCTTTGCGCAGTTTCTTCTTTCAATTTTCTTAAAGCCTTGAGACGTGCATCTGACACGTCCAAAGCTGATGAAATGCTTGACGCAGCAGCCCCGGGCGGATCGCCCGCGGGTGTCGCCGAGGCCGGTGGCGCAGGCAAAGACGTATTGCTTGAATTGATGACGGTATCAGGCGCAGGTTTGGGTTTGGGGTCAAGTTCCAGCTCGAGATCACCAACGTGTGACTCTGCGTCGGCGCCTGTGTCTAAAACTGAGTCTTTGTCTTTGTCTGAGTCCGAGCCTTGCACACTTTCCGATTGTTGTGATTTAAGTAACTGTGTCAAGGCCGCACGTGCGTTGACTTTTTTTTCTGTTGCGTTGCTTGCTGCTCCTGTCGCTGAAGAATTTGCCGCTCTCAATTTTAATGCGTTAGAAACCGTGTTACCTGATAGTCTTTCTGCTTCTGCTGTAAAATTTTGTCGTTCAGAAAAACTAGCATCAGCGTTTTTTGAGCCTTTATTAGCTACGGGTCTAGGATTAGGATTCGGTTTTTGTGCTAGTTTGAAAATAGTATCAAAACTTCCTTGTTTAATGTGCTCGCGTATTGTCTTGTAATTGCCAACTTTTTTCATATGTCCGCTTGCTATGTGTCTCATAATCAATGCATTAGTTGTCTCTGTTCTTGCATCAAAGGAACCATCTCTAGCAGGTGGACATATAAAGACGTATGGACAATCAATTGTTTTTTGTTCAGAAAAATAAACGTCTTTGAATTTTTGTACAACATACGCTGTGTAAACTTCAGTCGCCGTGGCAACAGGACGTGTAGTTTTACCCTGCAATTCCGGCGCTTTATCAACATCAAGTACATATATTCGCTGTACATCACGATCAATAAGTTGGTCATAAACATATTTTTGCTTTTTGTTTAAGATTGGGTTTTGCCTTGATATGAGTAAGACACACACATACGTGTGGTTTGTGTCACCAGCCATAGTAAAATCAACCTTGCTGACAATAAAAGATGCTGCTTTTAAGTAAGCAAGATATGTCTCCATTTGGCGAAATAATTCTAGTGTGTCACCTTGTTGTAACACAAGATCACGATGCAATTCAACAAGTTTTCCCATAACGTTTTCTTTTGCTATGTTATGTGCATATGCGTTATGAATATCTACACACAATTTTTTTAACGTATCTTTGTTTGTCAAGTCCTCTATGCTATAGTTTGTAGCTATGCCAATCCTAGGTAACTTTTCATGTACTTCTTTGAGCACAGCTTCAATTTTAGCATCCACATGCCGTCGAGATTCCACGCTATGAGTAGGAACAAGTGATGAAAATAAATCTGAAGGGTTTGCACCAAGATTAACAAATTGACTCTCACCAGACAAAGGTTCTTGAGATTCACTTCGTGATCGTGGAACGCTACCAAAACTGTTGCGTGGACGCAAATCAGTCGCTGCAAGAAACTCCTGTATGAAACTGTTATTTTGTTCAGTGAATGAAGACAATAATTGTTGATTGCGTTCGTCCATTGCGCTGAACAAGCCATCTATGTCCGAATAAAGTGAAATTACACGTTCAAGGATTTTTTGATTTGACGCGTTGCCTGCACCTTGTATTGTTGCCTGTTGCACTTGAAGTGCGTCCAATTTTGACACTACTTGATTCAAAACTGCTACAACAGCATTGTTCTCGGCAATTGATGACGCTGGTGCCGATTCTGCTGATGCAACCGCTGCCTGAGCGACTGCCGGAGTCGTAGCTTCGATTGCACTTTGTATCACCCCAGGCAAACGTGTTAGTTCTCCTTTAAACTCTTTGACAGCATCGTCGAAAGCATCGGCTTCTAATGTGACCGGTCCACTTGTGCTACCACCACCGACAGACAGACGCTGCACTATGATGACGCTATTCCTCAGTGTGTCATAATTGTCGGTATACTCTCCAGGCAAGCACACAAACTGCGCCGTGACCGTGGGTTGCCCATCCTGGCTGACGTACGTCTTGTTGTCCGAAATGGTGACCGTGTATGCATCACCACCAGCATCTCGACACTCCAGCACCACGCTGCTGGACGACGTCAGCTTTTGTTTTGTGATCGTGTGCCCCTGTGGGTCGATTGTCCAGCCGCGCACCAGCAGCTGGCACAACATAGCGCTGTCCGCGACTTCAAATTCTGCCATTGCCATTGCCCACCACCAAGTCCAGCTCGTGCATTTACGACAGTTATACTTGTGCGCCAAGCCGCAACCCCAGGACGCACGTCCGCAATGCCGCCAACCAAGTCCGGCACGTCCGCCTCCGCGCGCGACCAGGTGGCCCAGTCGCGCGCCGACAGCAAGTTCACGCACTGGCTGCACGCCGTGCTGTGCATGCCGTCCGCCGTGCCGGGCCACGCCGGTGTCACCGTCGCCAGCGTCTACCGCAACCGACTCGACAACGCCGACCAGTTTAAGCAGTGGGTCGAGCACATGACGCGCAACCACAGCGCCGCGTGGCCCGTCCTGGTCGGCGAGGTCATGGGCAGCTCCGAGGCGCACAACACCGTCAAGCGGTTTCGAAACCGGTTTGCCTGGCTGGACCGACAGAAGACTCTGTCTACCGAGCCGTTCCTGGACGTTGTCATGCAGCTGGACCAGCAGCAGCTGCTCAAGCGCCAGCAGGGGTGCGATGACGCCATACTGCCCTGCCCCGGGTGCGACGACAAGGCCCTGCTGATCAAGTCGCTCCGGATGCAGCTGGCCGAGCGCGGTCTGCGCGAGTGTCCGGCCGACGAGGTGTGCATCCGATTGGCCAACGAGTGGTTCCACGCGCGCTACCTTGTGGGGCAGGGCGAGACCATGCGGCAGGTCCTGAAAGAGGAACTCGAGCAGTACCTGCGGTCCGAGTTTGACGCCAACATCCAGCTGGTCTCCGGCAGCAAGCTGTGGAACGCCATCCTGAACGGTCCGCTGCGGTACTGCAAGCCGGGCGACAACAAGCACCACCACCTGTACTGCCGGCCCCGGGTGCGGCCGCTCAAGGAATGGCAAAACCCATTGAGCGCAGCCGGGTACACAGCTCGTCAAGAGCAGATGCACTTGAAAGGCCTATACGCTGATCCACAAGGTAGACTGCCCGTGCACGATCCGCATCACACAGGGAAGTACAGCAATCGCCTGGCGACCACAGTGCACGGCATACGGCACTTGTCAACAACAAAGGGCCTTGAACTGGGTCCTGCAGAGCCCGCAGCAGGGCGTGACGCTGGGTCTCAAACTGTAGCACCTGGGCAGGCTAGCGAAAAGGCAAAAGAGGTCAGCAAAGGGTGCGAATGTTGCGGCAGCGGTGTCAGCGGCACCGTACCTGCGTCGTAAACGGACCCGGGTCGTGGCTGCGCTCAGTCGACACGGGGTTTGGTGCAGCGTCGCAAGCGCTTGACTCTGTCCAAGGACGTTGCCTGCGTTTTGGCATCGCAAGAGTGTTTTATTACTAAATTTACACCTGGCACATCCACGCGTGCATCGCCGCGCCGCAGAACAACGCTAGCTCTCGCGTGTGGTCCTTTGCGTGCTGCGCCAGAGCGCCCTGGTGCAAAGCGTCAATCAGCGGTGGCAGCTGAGTCGACACAAAACACCCAAACGCGTTTTTTTCGGCGTCTGTAGCCAGCAAGGTAGTGTCTACTTCCAGCAGCAACGCCTGGTCGCCCGTGTGCAGACCCATCAGCACGGTCGACACGCGCACCAATGCGTCAACAGAACTCGCGCTGTCGTGATCCTTGGGTGCGCGCTTGGTGTTTATGCACCCCTGTAGCGCCTTGCGGTACAGTCGGTCGCGATCAAAGTCGCCGGCCGAGTCCCACACCGCCAGGAAGCGGTACAGGCCATCGTGCCTGAGACGGCCCAGCTCGATGGCCTTGTGCCGCGTTGACGTTGGCATGTTTGCAAGCCACACGCAAAAAATAATGGAAACTACGCATGCACACGTCCGCACAATTGGCAACGGTGCCATTGTGGAGGTCACATTTGCCGCTGTCTCTGTCAAACCGCGCATCGTCCAGGTAGCCGCCGCGTGCGACCGCCAGTTCAACGTGACGCGCGCCACCTCGCAGCGCGCCGCCAGCCTGCGCAAGCACCACGGTGCGTGGGTCCAGCACGCGCGCGACATTGGCCACGGCACCGGAGCCGGTGTCCTGTGGCTGCTGACGCCGCAGCCCGGGGCCGACGGCGCCGTCAGAGTGCGCGAGCTGGTAATCGTGCTGCAGCAGTGCGTCGCGCAGCTGAGCCACATCCAGGTGGCCGTCCTGATGCACGCCTCCCACCGCGAAGCCTTCGTGCAGCACTGGAGCGCCGCCGACAGCGACGCCGTGCCGTGGCACCGGTTTCACATCTTTACGAACGCGACCGGCCTGCACGCCTTTGTCGCGGCGCGCGGCGACCGAATCAAGCACGTGTGCGCCGTGTCCGGCACCGTCAGCGAGGCCGTGCGAGACATGTACGTCAGCGAAGACGCCGTGCTGCACGCCGTGGTCGACGACGGCAGCTTTGTCTACAACGTTCCGGCCGAGTGGCCCGTTGCCATGGTGCACCGCGGCATGCCCATGCTGGCCGCCGAGCACGGCACAGCTACAATGCAGACGCGCGGCGGCGAGCGCGGCTGCGGCGCCATTGAGATACGGCAGGGTGCGGAAAATCGCCAGCGCCCCGTGCGCCTGCTGTACGTCAGCAAGTTCTGCAACGGCGGCGACAACAACGGCCCCCAGCACCCCGTAATGTGGCTGAAGAACCTGCTGTGCGAATCGAACGACGTGGAAAGCTTGCAGCACGACAAGCTGATGCTGTCGCTCGTGCTGCGCGCCGTCTCGGCCGACACGCCCCGGCCTTTGTTGCTGCCTGCGGCGGCGGCGGCGGCGGCCACAGTCACCAGCCCGCACCTGCACCGGTCTGTCACACAGCAGTTCCGATAGGCCTTAGAAATCCAGAGCCGCCGATGCGTCCAGTCTGAGCGACTCGAGGCTTTTCAGGCACGGCGATGCTTCTGCAACGGCAGCATCGACAACGGCGTCTGAAGTGGCTGCAGCCGTGCCCGTTGCACCGTCAAACAGCTGCTCGGCCTTGTCCGGCTTCATCCCCATCTGCACCATGATGCCGGGCGTGAACCCCATGTCAGACAGGTTCTGACCCGTCTCATACCGGTCGAGCAGCTGCCGCACCGTAGCGCCAAGCGCAATCATGTCCGGCGCCTTGACGTTCCACTCTGCCAGCAGGTCGCTCGTCATGCCAAGCATTTGCGGAGCCGTCATGCCCATCTCGGTCGCGTCCTGCAGCGTCATCTTCAGCTTGCGCACAAGGCTGCTCGCGCCGTGCTTTTTGACCAGCTTGCCCCATTTGACGCCGCTGGCCGCCACATCGTGGCGCGTCCAACCGGCGTCTGCCAGCTCTTCGGCCCCAAGACGCAGCAGCTGCTTTGCGTCTCGGCGGCGCTGGGCACGGTTGTCAACCTGAGCCATCAGCTTCTGCACGCCCTTGGCAGTCGTGCCTAGCGCAATTACGTCTTCTTGCGCGTTTTGTGCCAGAAAATCGAGCACGTCCTGCGTGTCGTACGGGTTAAACATGAGAGTAAAAGTCGGGGTGTAAGTCTCAGGGGACGTGTGCCGCACGTGGTTTATACCCAGTGCAAAAATTGTCTAAGTCTAGCCAACGGCATCCTGCAAGCGGTCAAGCGTTCTTTTGTTCAGTCGGTACGTGTTGCGAAGCCGGTCCAGCATTGCGCAGACGGTCCACTTGCGAAACCCCGTGCGCGAGCACATCATGTACTGCGGCTGGTTCTTGTCGCGCTGCGTCACATAGGGTATCGGCGCCACCCCGTGCATGAAGTCCCATTTCCGCATGTCGTACGGGCCCAGCGACCACTCGCCGTCAATGGCGACACGAAACCACTCGAATATCGTGCACAGCAACCCGTACAGTGCCGGGTTAGCGATGGCGGCGTCGCCGTCCTGTGGCGTGGGCCACGCTGCGCACACGGCGTGGGAGTCAATGTGTGGCCGAAACTCCATTGTTGAGTGCGGTCGCATTACCGTGCCAATGTTGCGCGTGCACACCTGCAGCGTAGCGCCAAGCTCGGCGTTGCACTTGATCCGGCTAAACACCAGTGCAGCTAGCTCCTCTATGCGTTCGTGCACGTTGTGCTGGTGAATGTCTACGATGTCGTGGGTGAAGTGGCACACGTGGACGCCTCGCCACGTGCTGTGCCGCGCTGCGGCGTCTTGCGCGGCGATTGTGGCTTGGGATGTCGGTTGTCGCATGGTTCCGGTGACGATGGAATGGCGTGCTCGCGCGCCAGGAGAATGCCCAGCACGGCGTGCGCGTCGTGCAGCACCAGGGATGGCGGCGGCGCGTCTTCGTGCACCGGCACCAAGTCGCACTTGTAGTCCTCGACGACTTGCTGCATCTCCTCGCGCCGAGTGCCGTGGTGCACGGTGCGGCTGTAGCGCATCGACACAATTGGGCCTTCGGAGCTGTCAACGTCGTACAGCGAGTCTCCCGCCAGCAAGGACAGCGTGTCTTGCGTTACCGAGGCACGCACAAGAGCCGCATGCAAATCAGAATCAAGCAACACAAGCTGACCCGATTGTGTTACCACCACGGACGGTGTGCTTTCGGCGTCCGTGTCGTGCACGACGTGGACAACCCAGTCCTTGTGAGTGATGGCTTGGCGCGCGCCGCAGTCGTTTTTTCTTGAGCGCTGCGAATTCTCTAGCGTAGAAGCTATGGTTGTCATGACGTATAGCGCCAAGCACTGCAGGAATAGAATAAGGGCCTCCATCAGCAGTTGGATGTTGACGGGTCGAACGCCGTGCCGACCACCAGTATATACTTGTGACTTCCGCACATGCGCCGCCGGTAGACGTCCATGACCACGAGCTTCTCGTGGATCGACCCGTCCTTGCTGCCCTTGCTCGGTGATGTCGCGCGACGGCAACCCCTGCGCAACAAGGATGGCATGCCGACGCCCGGCGGCCTTGTGTGCCCGGCGGCGGCACTCAACGCCATGGCCATTTCTCTGTGCGTCCCCGTCGTGCACCCCATGTACGAAAGCACTGTGCGGCGGATTGCGGCTGCCACGTGCGGCGCGTGCAACGCCAGAGCTGCGCCCAGGCACCACAAATGCAGCGAGTGCGGCAGCTCACAGCCACTCAGTAGGCACGCTTTTGAGGCAGACGCGGTTGACCAGGCCACGTGGGTGCGTTTTGGTACAAACGGAACGCCTCCGCGACACGTCTTGGCTCTCAGGCACGTTATTGCACCGCAGCTGAACTCCCGGCCAAGCTGCACAATGCCAGACGGGCGGTGCGTTGATGACGATCTGACAATACACCTGGCTAGCATTGTGCGCGCCGACAACCGGTGTCGTCGAACTTTGGCGGTGCACGGGCGCAACTCGACGTCGCACGCGGCCGCAAGGCACAACTTGCAGCGAGCTGTGCATCGGTATTACGGGTACAAGCCCACAGAAGCGAACACGGGCGGTGCCAAGCAGCGGCACAAAAGTTACCAGCCCAGTCACGAGAGCGGTCTCAAGCACCGCTTGAACGGCAAGACGGGACGCATGCGAGGCTCGCTGCTTGGGTGGCGCCTGGGCGAGGTTGCGCGGTGCGTTGCACAACCGGCGCCTCCAGGCTTTGACGTTGACGTTGTTATAGTGCCCCAGGCAATTGCGCATGCACTGGGCAACCTGCAGGACAACGACGTGTGCCTGCTGAACAGGCAGCCGACACTGGGCGTGGGGTCGATTTTTGCCGTGCGAGCGCGCGTATCGCGCAACCCCCACAGTTACGTCATACAGGTGTCCCCGTGGCTGTGCGCGTCGCTGAACCTGGATTTTGACGTAAGTGCTGCTGTTGCGTTGCTGCGTGGTTCTTTGACTCCGCGTTTATCCCGATTGACAACCCCACAACTGCACTCTTGCGACCCACCCACCAACAGGGCGACGAGGTTAACCTGCACGTCGTCAAGACGCTGGCTGCCCAATGCGAGGCGCGGTTGCTGTGCGGCGTTGACGCCATCATGCGGTGCAAGATTACTGGCCGGGTGCGCCTGCAGGCCTGCCACGCGCACAAGATTGCCCACTGGTTGGAGTCCGGCAAGAAGTCACAACAGGAGCCGCACCGGGCCACCACACAGGGTCACCCGCACGCCATGCTGAAGGCAATGTGTCAACACAGTGTTGACGCCGAGTCAGCTCTCAGGGCGCGCGCCGTGTCGGTCAGCTTAGACGACATCATTCCGCTGGAGACGCACAACAACGCAAAAGACGTTGCTGGCGTTGCCCAGGTTCTGGCACAGAGACCGCCGCGAGGCGGCTTGTCCGACTTGGTGCGGTCCGGTGCCAAGGGCAGGTTTACACACATTGCGCAGCTGCGGTGCCGGCTGGGCCAGCAGCTGCGGTGGTCCGCCAGGCACAGCCGCCAAGCCGGGTTTGTCGATCGGTGCTTTGCGCAGGGCCTGACGGTTTATCAGGCCGTGGATCACGCCATGTCGGCGCGCGTAGGACAGGTCGACCAAGCCGTCAAGACGCGCACCGTCGGCTACCTGAGGCGGCGGCTTGTGGCTCTGATGGAAAATGTCACAATTGAGCATGACGGAACTGCGCGGCTGGTCAGCGACAGAGTGGTGCAGTTTCAACATTGTGACAACTTTGAAGCAGGGGACGCGGCCGGCAGCATGTGCGCAACCATGATTGGCCACGCCGCTTTTCAGGCGTCGCTTGACGCGTTCAAGCACACTGACTCGGCGTCAAAGTCGGCACCCGGTCTACCTGCTTTTCTCAAGCTGGTAGCGGCGCCGAGTGAACCCGAAGGTGCAAGCAACTGGGTGCCGCACGACGCGCGCACCGGGCAGCCTGACCCGTGGGTGCGACTTGCCGATGTTGGTCGACCGGACAACAACAAGGTCACAAAACCGGCAGACGCGTTGTCTGTCCTGGCGCGCCGAGTCCTGGGGTGCGAAAGAGGAGATGGGGCTGTGACGGCGCGCGTTCGGTTAGACAACGCCGCAATGCTGGCGCGCAGCCTGGGCCCAGGAGACGTTGCAGACGCCGTGCGGCGCGCCAACGTTGATCGACCCCGGTGGGACTGCACGGTGGCTGCAGACGGGCGCAGCGTGCTGCTATGGGACGGTGCACCGTGGCCAGAGTCCGCGCGAGTGACCGGGTGCGCCGTTCTGCCGTCTAGCGTTCCGTGCGCTGCTCAGGCCCAGCGCCACCCACGCATGCAGCACCACGTGACTTCGTGCTGCGTGTCCACTGCTCGTGTTCTGGGCGTCGAGGCGGCTCGCTCGCACTTCATAAATCAGGCGTGCCACCACCTGGGTTTGCAGCACGCAATGGTAGCTTTGCAGCTAGCGGCCGACGTGCTTTTCTGGCCCGGGCGCCAGATTCCGCTGACGAGAACGGGATTGTTGCAGCAGCTGCCGCAGCACACGCTGTGCCGCGCCGCGTATGAGACCACAATGACCGTTTTTGCCGACGCAGCCACAAACAACTGCACCGACCCCGGCACTACTGTCAGCTCGCGCGTGTGCCGCCGCGCAATGCCTCGCCTGGGAACACAGGGGCCGTCCAGCGTCTTTGCCACACACGATTGCGGCGTGATCGAGCGCGCGGCGCCCTGCCGACGGCAAAGTGCTACGACACACGCTACCTACGAGGTGTTTGACTTTCTAGCCGGTCGGAACAACGCTACGCCAGAACACAGCCCACAAAAAAAGAAGACGCGCTTGAGCCGGTGGAGCGACGCGCCATGGAGCCAGAAGTTCAAGGCGCAGGTGCAGCAACTGCCGCTGCCAACAACCTGGTCTACCGGGTGTTTTGCCAGACCGATCTTCTGATCGAGTCCGTGCTGTCGTGCCTGGGGCCGCGCGACCTGTGCGTGTTCGTGCACATGGTGATGCACGCCAACCTGAGCCGGTGCGACCTGGTGGCCCTGCAGGACTACTATTGGGTTACTCGTCGGGACACCGCGTGCCACCACGGCGTCTGCTTTGACCGGTGGTTTGGTGGGTGCACCCGGCTGTGCCTGTGCAACCGGCCGGACAATCCCTACACCCGGTTTGCGTGCCGCGAGCGGTTGCTTGGGTTGAAAAACGACAGCGCGTGGCACCAGGAGATGTGCTATCATGATATCGGGCCGGTGGTGTGGGCCGGGCCGACGCACGTGACGGCCGGCGTGCGGCACACGGTGGTGGTGTACCGGTCGGGCATGGTCGGCGTGCTGGGGAGTGCCGTGCACCACGGGTGGCTGGTGCACCCCATACAGATGCCGCTGACCCGGTTGCTGCACGGCGGTGGTACCCATTTGGGCCGCGGCGTCACCCAGTGCGTCCCCTTTGTGGGCGACGGTCAGTACATTGGCATTCTGTGCGGGCGCAACATGGTGGTGGTGCGGCGGTCGCTGGCGCCCCAGGTGTGCGGCACGTGGTACATCGCGTCGCCCCTGATGCTGGCGCGGCGCGTCGCCGTGTGCAGCGCCAGCCGGCTGGTGTTCTCGGCGTGCAGCACCGGCGTGCTGTTTGTGCAGCGGTACCACGACCGCTTTGCCGAGCAGACCGGAGCGCACTTTGTGACCATCGACCGCGGACACGAGGTGATGGGCAACCGGTCCGTGGCCATGGTGGCCGTGCTGGGCCCCGGGGTGGCGCTGGTACGCGACTACGCGTCGCCGCGCAAGCTGAGTGCGGTGCGCGTGGACGAGGCGGACGGGACGATTCAGGCCAACACCTTGGCGCACCTGGAGATGGACGCGGCGTGCATCGTGTGCGAGCTGGTAAACTTGCGGTACGGGCGCGGAGTAGGCGTTGCGTGCTACAGGGCGGACGACCTGGGGTGCATGTCGCTGTGGGCGGTCAGCATGGTGATCACGCTGGACGGGTCGGAGACGCTGCTGGCCAAGTGCCTGCACCCGTGGCACCGGTGCCCCGAAGGTCACATCGTTGATGTTGCCGGGCCAGAGCGCGAGCCGTGGCTGGTGGCCGGCGGGGGCCGCATGTGGCGCACGGGGTCGCCGGGGGTGCTGCTGGCGCAGTCGGGCACGGGGTCGGAGTCGGCGCGGCGCGTGTGGTGGCGCGGGTGACACAGGCTTGTATTTGACAGCAGTCAACGGCTATAGTATATACATAATTGTGGGCACTGTTCGAGAAATCATGGGTAATAGTCCTGTGGGTGCTGTTACACAATATGTTCGAGGAAAGACACTCCAATACCAACTTGAACGTTTGAAGCCGGTGGGGCCGACCGTAATTGTCACATTGCGGCTGATACAAGGATTGGGCGTTGGGGCAAAAAAGCAACAACGACGCAAAATTAACCAACTCACAAACGCCAGATTGACATTTACCATCACGTATGAGCGCATTAGTCTTAAATATTGGGGTGGAGAAAAACACTTTATAGATTACCAATGGCAAAAAAATAATATGCTTAGGTTATTGAACCATGAGAAAACAGAATTCTGGATTGACATAAGTAACTACATCAACGATGGCGAGGTAAAATTGGAAGATGCGTTGCATGCCAGAACGGCCGGGACACTAGAAGAATTTAACTCGCAAGAGGCGTTGGATTCCAGAACGGCCGGGACACTAGAACACTTTGACTGGTAGACAGTGTAACGCCTGCGTGCGGCTTTGCAGTCAATGTCGCCCCGTGCGCACGCTCGCGCTCGTCGGCGCGGTGCGTGTTCTCTTGTGGGTAAGATGACAGTTCGCGCGTGAGCACTATAAGTAAGCAGCATGCATGCATGTGAATCACGGTGCAATGAAAGTGTTGCAAATTGTTTTTATGACTGCTATGGTCTTTAAAGGCGCAGCTGAGTCGTGCAACCAGCTTCGTCGCGAATACGAGAATGAGAACTTTGAAGTAAATTGTGCAGGAGAAAACAACGTGTGCGCAAGCAACTCATTTTCACTTGACAACCGCGCTTGGACTTTCGGAGTTTGAACAAGCAGTCAATCCGTGTGTGACACGTTCAAGGCGTTTACGGAGAGCCAAGCAACGTGTGCGGAAAACAGTTGCGAGGTATCCTGTGTTCCACCCGTTGACGGCGTGTGTGCCGGTTTTCAGTGCTCGCCTGCATCTAATTTGCACGCCATCAGCGCAGTTTCTGTTACACTAGCATTGCTTGGCACAATGATTTCTGCGTACTGAAGTTGCTCACACAGCGTCAAACCGTGTGTCCGGTCGAGCATGCAGCATCACCCGCAGTGCTGGGCGTTCCTCACTTCCACCATCGGGTGCGTGAATTGTAGCCCAGTCCATCTCGTTCAGGCACATTGACGAGAGCCACATCGACACAAGCAGGGCGTACTCGAACCAGAAAGATCTTGATCCTACGGATGCGGCAAAAAGGCACAAAAACACCACAGCTGAGACAATAAAGATGGCTGAGAACTGTTTTGGCTGTTGGCTGGTTTTTGTTTTTTTGGTTTCACACCATGCCCAGTACCACGTCAGCGTCACCATACAAAGCTGGCTGACAAACGCAATGCCGGCATACAGGATGTGCGTGCCCGGGTCTCTGTCCAGCGTGAAGCGCGCCAGGGAACCCAGCCCAAACACCATGGTGATGTTGAATATGTAATACACAGGGTTGTCGTATTTCCCAGGTGGCGTATCTCCAATGATCCTACACTTCAGGATGTACATAGCGGCCGTCAGGCTGAACATAGACACGCCCATGTTGATCCCAAAGACAATCTCCAGGTCGCCGTTGTACGCAACCATGGCGCTGATGGTGTCCATTGGCGCGCCGCTGGTGGCCGCGTAGGCGACGCACACCGTGGTCGCCACGACAGGGATGGTCAGCAATGACCGCACCAGGTGCTTGCCGCCCAGTTTGCTTGGCTGGTATTCGCTCATGCCACACACACAGCGCGCTGCACCCAACGTTTGCCGCCACCCCTTTATACTGGCAGCAGCACTTGTTGACGTCACTGCATCTTGGCCGCCCACGCTTTCATGGCCTCGGCCGCCGCCGGGCTGACCGTGTGGCACACCATGACCTTCTGGGGCGGCGGGTCGCCGCGCGTGACGAACCGGTACGCCAGCACCGTGCCGCGCGCCAGCCCGTACGTGACCAAAAGCGACAGCACCAGCAGCACCACCCCCAGGGCCAACGGGTGGGCCTGCGTCGTGCGCGCCGCGCCGGCGAAGACGTCCAGCAGCTGGGCGGCGTAGGCCTGCATAATTATGGCGCTGCGCGTGCCCGACTCGGCCGACGTCTGCGTCCGGCTGCCCGTGCCCATGGACCGGGTCGGCGCGGTGGTGGGGCGCGGCGGCGACGGGCTGAGAGCCGTGGCCGGGCGCACCGGGTGCCGCATCTCGGTCGACGCCAAGGCCGGTGGCGGGCCGCGGCTGGCGTACGCCGGGCGGACGCACGCGGTCGCGACATTGGTGGGGCCGCAGGCCAACGTGCTGATGGGGCTGGCCCAGGTGCTGGGGATGCTGGGGGTGTAGGGGAGTGGTTACACGAAGCGAAGTTTTAAGCTAAAGGCAGGCAGTTCTTGTATCAAATCGTGCAATGCGAGCGGAGCCGGCGCAGAAGATATTTCGACGCCGTTAAAGTAATGATTAAATCGCAAGCACTGGTCCAGGAGTTGATCCAGTTGCTTTGAGAACAAGACGTAACAGTGCTGAAACACGTCGGAAATAGTTGATACTTTTTGTACATCATAAATTTGCACGCCGCGTTCTGAAATGGTTTTTTGTGTGGACCCGTACGCATTCTGTAACACAGCTTGGACTGTGTGCTTGAAATCATGTTCTAATTGGAACTGCGCAGCTTGACCTTGTGCACCAGTTGCTGCTTCAATATTAGATGCGTCCGTAACACTAATTAAACACAAGCATACAAATAGGGTGCACAACGACGGATCAACAATTCCGTTTTCAAATTGATAGACACAAAGTGTTAACACTGGTTGCGTCAAGCAATATGCAAAAGCATCAGGATAATACTGCAAATATTGATTGTAAAAAGTGTCCATTGTGTAGCCCACGTTGCCAAAGAAATCCGAACTTTGCACATAACCGATCCTGTGCAAAAAGAAGCTTGTGTATGTGTAGACTTCTTTTTGTAATGGCGTAACCTTTGGTTTTTTGTATGGCGTTGGTTGGTTTTGAGCAAAAGTTTGTACAACTAAGTCCTTAAGTTGTAATTGTATGTGTTTGCGAGACAGTCGTACGTCTTCTCTGTCCTGTTCTTTTATGATCGCAGTCAATGCATGCAAAACCGTTAAATCTGCTGGATTTGACGCATAAATTCCTACAACGTCGTGCAAATTGTCAAAATTCTTTAAGGTGCCCATGTCTGGGTCGTTGTAGATTGTATTTTCACCGTCTACTCCTTGGATATAAAGTGATCGTACATCACTTCTTACATCCAAGTTAGCAAAAATATGCTCAGCACTTTTTGTTACATAGTCGCTTTCTTTAAACGCTTCAAAAACGTCATAGGTCATCGTTGTTAGCAATGTTTGACACCAACGCAGCAGCAGTGCAGAGGTATTGTCTTGTACTCCAGTCAAAACACCTGTTTGCGTCTTAAGCTGCTGTGGTGCACCAGCGGCATGTGTTTTTTTTGCTTGTGTTGGTGAGCCGTGTTGACCGTACATGCCCGTAATGTCACCACCCGATCGTACCACACCAAGCATTGTTTCGTACAAAGTTCGTATGTCATCACCACTTGTATCACCCATGCCAACACCAACTACAACTACAACACCCACCCGGCACGCCACGCTTATAGTTGCGTGCCGCACCAAAACCATGACCGCCACGTCCGCGCCGCGCAACATTCTGAAGGACATGATCGAGCAGGACATCATCAAAGCCGGCGACGCCCTGACGTTCCAGTTCAAGTCGCACGTGTTCCGGTGCGTGGTCACCGCCCAGGGCTTCCTGGGGTCCTGCACGCGCGCCGCCGCGACGCCCCACCGCCGCGCCGCGCCCACCCCGGTCCAGCCCATCTTCGCCTCGCGCGGCCCCTTTCTCAGCTTGACGGACTGGGCCGACACCTGTATTCAAGAGATCTGCCACGAGTACGTCACGCGCTTCTCCTCGTGGAAGCGGTGCCGGCACCACGCCAGCGGACAGGCCATGTACGTGCTCAGGGACAAGCTGCAGGACAGCAAGCGCAAGCCCCAGGCGGCACCGACCCACCGCGAGGTGCAAAGGCTGCACGAGAAGAACGCCGCGCTGCAGGCCGAGGTGGCCAACCTGAAGCGCAAGCTGGAGGCCACGACGCAGCTGCTGCTGGACGCGGAGGCTGAGGCAGAGGAGGCGGACCTTGGTGACGCCAGCCCAACCAAGCGACGCCGCGGGTGCGCCGGGTTGATGGCGCTGTGAATCGGACAAAGCCAGGCTTTTACCGTATCCAAATCAAGATTGCCTGGCTTTGAACGGTGCCAGGCAATCTGCGTAGATGGCTCATAAATCCCAAGTTTACCCAAGAACTACTGAATTGCAAACCATGATGCACGCCCACCAGCAGTCGACCAACTCCGGCGCCACCCCCGTGCGCTTGTCGCAAAAGTACGGTTACATGCAGATGCCGCAGGTGCAGTCGATGCCCATGCAGATGCCCATGCCCATGCCGATGCCGATGCCGATGCCGATGCAGATGCCGACGTTCTTTCACCCCATGTACATGCAGCCGATGCCTCAAGCCGTCATGATGCCCAACGGACCGCCCCAGACGATGCAGTTCGGCATGCCGCCGTGCAACTTTGTGCCGATGTACGCCGACATGGCCGCTGCTGCTGCGCCGCCGACGCCGCCGCTGCAGACTGCTGCGCTCAAGCCGGCACCGGCCAAGCACGACGACATGACCCAGGAGGCCAGCCGCGTGCTGCTTGGTATGCGCAAGCGCAAGCACAAGGACGAGCCGGCAGAACACGAGTCGACAAAGCGGCAGAACACGGCAACGGACAAGGATGAGCCCGAGCCGGAGACGCAGGACCAGTCTGACGAAGCCGTTTGGATTGTCGGCGACATTGTGCGCGTCGTGTTTGACGATCCGCCGTCTCCCAAGGTCCGCTCGTACCTGGGTGTGGTCTTGGACACCACCCCGGACAGCACGCTGCACAACGTGATGTTCGAAGATGGCGACGAGATGCAGATCTGCCGCGCCGAGGCCGAGTCGTTTGTGGTGCCTCACGTCGACGGCAAGACGTTCAACAAGCTGAAAGGCGTCGTCAAGAAGGCGCACCGAGGCCACCCGGCGCTGAAGGTCATTGAGCACAAGCGGCGCACGGCGAGCTTCAAGGCGGCCCGGTACTTCAACTTCAAGCGCTGCTGCCGCCAGATGGGCAAGTACGTGACTCCCGGCGACGTGTGCATGCTGCACAGCGGCAGCGGCAAGAGCGATAGCCCGAACAAGCGCGTCGGGCACGTGCGCGTCATGAAGTGCCACGCGTTTGACGCGGACAAGAACATCTTCCAGGTCGACATCAAGCTGCTCGAGGACATGCGCATGGACGACGGCAAGCTGACCAAGGCCGGCACCGAGCTGCTGGAGATGAACTCGGACTTCCTGTCGACCAACACGGACTTTGACTTTGACTCGGGCGAGTTCGAAGCCCGGCCCCAGGGCCTTGTTGTCGAGGTGTGCTCGCTGTGATTGCTTTATTAGAAATACACTTTGTTGTCCTGTTTGTATCTGCATGTCCCACGGCCACCCCACCGCACCCCCACCCCTGCGTGCGTGCCAGCCCGGGGCCGACTGGAATGACGCCGTGCCGCACCTGGGGACGGCGCAAGACGCCCGGAATGCCTGCAAGGGGGCGCCGGCCGCCACCACATTTCAGTCGTGGGACGCGCTGAAGGCGGCGCTGCTGTCGGTGCCGGACGAGAGGCCCAGAGCGCCCGTGTACGTCCCGACGCCGTTCCCGGCCGCGTTCCACGACAACCTCAGGCGCCGAGCGGCCCAGTTTGCCGGGGTGCCGCCCCGAACGAACGACGCCCTGCTTGAAGCTGCGCGGTGGCTGTTCTGGCACCACCGGTCGGCCGTCATTGTGTGCATCCGGGGCGACCGCCTGTGGTTCCTGCCGTACGTGAATACGGGGTACCAAAACACCTGGCAGCACGCCCGGGTGGACGACGCCGTGCGCCGCTACTGCGCCCAGCACCGGCCCCGGGACGCCGGCCAGTGGGACCCCGACATCACCAGGTGGTGGTCCAACGGCAAGATGCTGTGCACGGGCGTGCCCCGGGGCAAGCCGCCGGTGGGCGACCGGGGATTGCTGGCGTGGGTGGACCTGCTAAGGGCCGCCATGGCCGTCACGGGCGACCTGGACGCGACCTTTGTGCTGAATCGGCGCGACTGCCAGATGCTGCCACGGGGGTGGCGCGACGGGCGGCCGGCCGACGATCCCTTTGAGGACGCCCGGGCCGTGCCGCCGCCGCCCCCGGGCGCCCTGCCGGTGTTCTCCAGCTATGTGCGGCACGGGGCGGCCGACGATGTGGGCTTTGTCGAGCCGTCCCAGTGGGCCGCCGTCAACCGGTGCCACTTCCCGGCGCTGCACGGCCAGCCGCCGCCGGCCCCGTTCGACCGGTGCGCCGTCCCCATGGCCATGCGCGCCTACAAGGCCGGCATCTTTCGCGGCTCGATCACCTCCCAGGAGCGTTACGATCTCATCAAGCAGGCGTGGCGCATGCCCTTTGTGGATGTCGCGGCCACGGGGTACAACAACCACCGTCTCAAGGTGGACGGCGGCATCATGGGGCCCACCACGGGTCTCGCACCCGAGGCCGTGGGGTCGCACCACTTTGTGGACTTGGAGGCCCAGTTTCCGCGCTACGGGGTGCAGATCGTGGCGGACGGGCACGCCGCCGCCGACCGGCTGTTTCACGTGCTGCGGTGCAGCGGCGGCGCCGTGGCGCAGCTGGTGCCGCCAGCCGGCGACCTTGGTGGCGCACACGGCATGTGGTTCTCGGACCTGATGGTGGGGGACGGCAACTGCCCGGTGGTGACGTGCGGCGACGTGCCGACGCTGGTGGCCTCGGTGAAGGCCATGTACGAGCCCGATCCGGGGCTGGGCGCCGGGTTCGCGGCCGCCGCGGCGGCGTTCGCCGACCGGTATCTGACTAGGCAGGCCTTGGTGGAGTACACGGCGGCGCTGGTGGCCGAGGTGGCGGCCCGGTAGGTAATCACAGGCGCAGGCGTACAAAGATTTTTTGCACTTCTCGGACTTGCGTTTTTGTTCTCTTGCGGCTTGATGAAGCAACTGCTACGTTGCTGTCTTCTTCATCACTACTTAATTCTATCACTGCTCCTTCAGCTTCCGCTGCTGTTAATTTACGTTTAAGTATTGCGTCGTTGTCTAGCGCTGCTTCAAAATGTACGCCGCCGTCAGCACCAGCACCGCCGCCGTCATTGCTAGAGTTGTCGTCATCGCTAGAGTCGCTTACGCCATCAAAAAGGTCATCCACTTCGTCGACAATGTCAGGAAGCACTGTTGTCTGAAGCAAGCCACTACCAACACCAGCACCAGCGCCAGCACTAGCACTAGCACCAGGCGCGCGCGCCACGACGGCGTTGCGTACCTGTGGGCCGCTCTGCGGAGGACCAGCAACAACATGAATAAAGTCCTCCGGTGATTCATCGCCAGCACCAGCGCCGTCATCGCTAGAGCTATCGTCACTGCCGCCAGCACCAGCACCAGCACCAGCACCAGCACCAGCACCAGCATTAGCACCAGCACCAGCGTCAACAGGTTCAATACGCTCAGGTGCAAACATTTCGATAAGCGGGTGGACCAATCGAATCGTCAGCAAAAGTTCGTTGCTTCTGCTTCTGAAAGACATGCTTAAAAACCCATTGTCGTCTGTATATTGCACGCTATCGTATTCAATGTAGTACGTACCAACACGATATAAGTAAATGCGGTGTCTTGTTCGATAACCTTCATCTTTGATATGGTAAGATAGAGGCGATGCGGCATCTTCGTCATATTTTTCATATACAAGATTAAACCGTAGTTCTTTAATCGAAACCACCAAGTGACAACCATTGCGTGAGTACTTCTGCGAAATTACAACGGCTTGCAGAGGATCGTCACAAACAATCTGTTCAGCAGCAAACCAAGTATTCGTTAAATAATCATACGTGGATTCATTGAACGTATCTTTTGTAGTTAGATACCGGGATTCAGGGTTAGGCCAATCTAAACGATGTTGGAATCCTTGTCCATTGCTAATGCCTGATCGAAGAGCATTGTAAATACCTGAACACATGTTTAAATATTCCGCATATAACTTTTCAGGTTGATCGCAATTATCTTCAAAATAATCATCATTCAAATCCATTGCTTGAGAGCCCCAATCTTCACCATCTGGAGACTCGCCTTCATCTTTCAGGTACTCATACGAAAAAAGAGTTGCACTGCGTGTACTAGAATGATTAGGGTCATCAAATCCTTTCCACTCGCTTAGCAAAAACCCTAACGGTAACAACAATTGCTTTTGTTCATGGAACCTGTAAAGTTGCCTCAGATTGTTTTTTTCTGAATCAAATTCGTAATGAACTCCTTCTTTTTCGAGATGCATTGCAGCCCATATTCTTAAGTTTTCTTCGAAAAGATTCATGTCATTTTGAGTAAAGCTGCCAGCTGTACTTTGGAGTTCAATCCTGAAATCAGCAAATTCATGCGGCAGCCACTCGCTATCAAAGTAAATTTCGTCTAAAGGCTTAAAAGCATGAAAAATAAACCTTCCACGATTACCATGATGTGTAAAATCGATTGTCAAGGGATAAGCGGGACTTCCAGCTGCGGCAGACATTGCAAACAATCAACATCAACAACATACGTACGTTTATAGTGTCTTGCTACGCCAGCTAGCTAGCACTGCTTGCTAGCAAAACTCCCAAAAGATACGCTTTTTCCAGAACAACGCCTGCCATAATTGCTCTACGCCGCCACACCATGCCATCCGCCCCCGCCGTCTTCCTGTGGCGCGTCCAGAACCCCCACGACGTCCAAAGTGCGTTTGACGAGACGGGCCGCCCCGTGGTGGAGTTCTACTCGCGCCGCGCCGTCCGGGGTGTAGCACGGGGCGACGTCATCGTGCCGGTGCTGACCCAGGCGACGGATCACGGCAAGCAAGTGGCCGTCCCAGGCCTGTGGGGCGCCCGGCAGGTGGAGATCGACGACACGGGGCGCACCCGGGTGCAGGGCGTTCTGCTGGTCTTCCAGGGCGACCATGTTCTTTGGACGGACGACTTGAAAGACGCCGTGGGCCGCCGCGTGCAGGCCCCCGTGCGGGCGTCGGACGACCAGCTGGGGTGCCTGGTGGGCGCCGGCGCGCTGGTGGACGAGGCGCGCAAGCTGGTGGGGCGGTGGGTGTGATAATAAATGTCGGAAGCGTTGGGTTTATTGTTGTGCTACAGCCACGAGAAGGTGTTGGGGCGGAGGATGGATCTGGAGCTGGACTCTAAATCTTTACCCGCAAGAAGGGGATCAAGAGGAGGATCCTCCGCCGTTTTACGTGGCGGCGGAACTGGCATCTCATTCGAACCTGCCTGCGGACCTGGCAGCTTCGAACCTGCCAGCTGCCTCCTGCGCCGAACCGCAAAGCCAAGTGCCAGAACAGCAGCAGCCGCAACGCCTGCACCTATGGCAGCACCATGGTTGCTGCTGCTGCTGGCGGTGTTAGTTTCCGTCAGCACGGTGGTGGCGCTGGGGGCCGTGGTGCTGGCCGGCGCGTTGGTGCTGGCGGCCGGCGCGTTGGTGCTGGCGGCCGGCGCGTTGGTGCTGGCGGCCGGC
>MDTA01136415.1_pt1 | contig 51126 bp, 38 predicted proteins | sample 811151 | NCBI WGS metagenome assembly MDTA01 (sample SAMN05326648, study PRJNA326480) | marine metagenome | isolation source: seawater | place: Indian Ocean: South | collected 2010
CCTGAACCGGGTGGAGCCTGTGGGGGTCAACCCCTTCGCTCCGGAAGTGTCACCTATGTGCTCGGAATAAAGTGTCACCTATGTGCCCGGAAAGGACCGGGCGAGGGTGGTCCGCCTGGCAGGATTCGAACCTGCGACCTGCCGCTTAGGAGGCGGCTGCTCTATCCTGCTGAGCTACAGGCGGGAATGCGCGATTATTTCCGCTGAGACCGGAGAGTACAAGGGCTGCCCCCGGATCAGGGGCCTCCGCGCAGCAGTCGGTGCCGGCGCGCTTTTCCCGGACCGCCGCCGGTGCGATACTCCCACGGGACCCGTCAGAAGGATCACAGGATGTCGGATACGGACCTCGAGATTGCGCCCTACCTCGCCCTCATGGTGAACAAGGAAGGCGAGGACATGTACCTGCACGCAGGTGCGAAAATCCTCATCAAGGGGCCCTTCGGCTTTGCCTGGATCGGCGAGCGCCTCGCGCCGGGGCAGGTGGACCGCATCTTCCGGTCGCTGACCTCCGATCGCAAGATCATGGAGTTCGAGGAGCACGGCGAGGTCGACTTCAGCGTCGGCGTGCCGAACCTCGGCCGCTTCCGCGCCGCGGCCTTCCGCCAGCGCGGCGAAACCTCACTCGTGTTCCGCTACGTGCACAACGAGATCCCGAGCGTCGAGGAACTCGGCCTGCCCCCGGTGCTGAATGACCTCGTCATGGAAAAGAACGGCCTCATCGTGGTCGTCGGCGCCACCGGCTCGGGCAAGTCGACCTCCCTCGCGGCGATGATCGACCACCGCAACTCGAACGCCGCCGGGCACATCATCACCCTGGAAGACCCGATCGAGTACCTGCACGAGCACAAGCGCTCCGTGGTCGCCCAGCGCGAGATCGGCGTCGACACGGAGAGCTTCAGCACGGGCATCCGCTCGGCCATGCGTTCGGCGCCGAACGTCATCCTCCTCGGCGAGATCCGCGACGCCGAGAGCATGGAATACGCCCTCAAGTTCGCGAACACGGGTCACCTCTGCCTCACGACCCTGCACGCGAACAACTCCGTGGCGGCCCTCGAGCGGATGCTCACCTTCTTCCCGTCCGAGGACCAGGCCAACGAGACCATCCGCGTCGCCCAGAACCTGCGCGCCATCATTTCACAGCGCCTTGTGCCCACGGTGGATGGCGGCAAGTGCGCGGCCATGGAGGTCATGATCAACACCCCGCGCGTCCAGGACCTGATCACCAAGCAGGACTTCTCCGAGCTGCGGGACACCATGGCCCAGGGCAGCAAATACCAGATGCGCACCTTCGACCAGGCCCTGATCGAGCTCTACGAGAAGGGCAAGATCAGCGCCGAAACCGCCATCGAGTTCGCGGACTCGAAGAACAACGTCTCCCTGCACATCCGCCTGAACAAGGGCGGTGCCTTCGACGACATCAACCTCGAGCTCGACGAGATCGACCGCAAGTAGGCGCCCCCGGGGGCGCCCTTCCCACAGCCGCCAGCCCGCGGCTCAGCCCATGGTGATACAGACCTTGCCGAAGTGCGCCTGCGCTTCCTGGTGCCGGAAGGCGCCGGCCAGCTCCTCCAGCGGGTAGCTGCTGTCGATCACCGGGTGCAGGTCCGCCGCTTCGATCGCTTTCACCATGTCGGCCTGGGCCTGCTGGCTGCCCACGGTGATACCCGCCATGCGCGCGTTCTTCTGGAACATGGCCGCCAGGGGAACCTCGCCGGACACGCCCGTGAGCACACCGATCATGGCGATACAGCCGCCGAAGCCGACGGCGCGCACCGACTCACCGATGGTCCCGGGGCCGCCGACCTCCACGACCAGCTCGACGCCCCGGCCCCCGGTGAGTGTCTCCACCGCCTTGCCCCACTTCGGCTCCTTGCGGTAGTTGATGAGGTGCTCCGCGCCCAGGGCGCCGAGGCGCTCGAGCTTCTCGTCGGAGGAGGACGTGGCGATGACCCGGCAGCCGATCATCCGCGCGAACTGCAGGGCGAAGACGCTGACCCCGCCGGAGCCCTGCACGAGCACCCAGTCGCCGGGCTTGAGCCGTGTCTCCACGAACAGCGCCCGCCAGGCGGTGAGCGCGGCGCAGGGCAACGTGGCGGCCTCGGCGAAGTCGAGGTTTGCCGGCATCGGGCCGAAGGCGGCTTCCGTCATGGTGACGGAGCCGGCGGCGAAGCCGTCGACGTGGTCGCCGGGAACGCCGAGGAGCTTGTCCATGGTGGCGGTACCGTCGACCCAGCCCGGGAAGAAGTGGCTGATGACCCGGTCACCGGGCTGGAAGCGGGTCACGCCCTCCCCCACGGCCGTGACGGTGCCGGCGCAGTCCGAGAGCGGCACCCGCCCCGGGGCCGTGGGAATCAGGCCGGTCACCACCACGTAGTCATGGAAGTTCAGGGAACTCGCCGCGACCTCTACCTGCACCTCGCCCGGTCCCGGCGGCCGGGGCTCGGCCGTGTCGAGGGCGAGGCTGTCGAGGCCAGCGGGTTCACCAAGGCGCATCACGTGCATGAAAGTCTCCTGTTAGCGTTTTTCGGCAAGGGTCGGGGATAGGCTCAGACGCTGAGCTTTAAGTCATCGCGGGCCTCGCGGGCGAGGGTCTCGCGGAAATCCGGGTGGGCGATGGCGATCAGGTCCCGGGCGCGCTCGCGCAGGGAGCGGCCGCGCAGCTCGGCAACGCCGTACTCGGTCACGACAAAGTCCACCTGGGCCCGGGTGGTCACGACCCCGGCGCCCGCGGCGAGGCTGGAAACGAGGCGCGTCGACGCACCGCCCCGGGCCGTGCTGGGAAGAGCGATGATGCTCTTGCCCTGCTCCGAATAGGTCGCGCCGAGCACGAAGTCCACCTGCCCGCCCACGCCGGAATAGATGCGGTGGCCGATGGAGTCGGCGCAGACCTGCCCGGTCAGGTCGATCTGCAGGGCGCTGTTGATGGAAGTGACCCGCGGGTTCCTGGCGATGACCGTGGGGTTGTTGACGAACTCCACGTCCAGAAAAGCCACCTGCGGGTTATCGTGCACGAAGTCGTAGAGCGCGGCACCGCCCATGGCGAAGCTGGTCACCGTGCGGCCCCGGCCGACGCGCTTGGCGCTGTTGTCGATGACGCCGCTGTCGATCAGCGGCAGCACACCGTCGGAGAACATCTCCGTATGAATGCCCAGGTGCCGGTGGTCGCCGAGGCAGCGCAGCGCCGCGTCCGGGATCGCGCCGATGCCCATCTGCAGGCAGGCGCCGTCCTCGACCAGCGAGGCCACGTTGGCACCGATGCGGCTCTCCACCTCCGAAGCCTTGCGGTCGCCGACCGCGAGCAGCGGTTCATCGGACTCGAAGGCCGTGTGGATCTGGCGCACGTTGAGAAAACTGTCGCCGTGGGTACGCGGCATGTTCGGATTGACGTGGGCAATGATGCGGTCGGCGACCTCGCAGGCGGCGGCGGTGGCCTCCACGGAGATACCCAGGGAACAGTTGCCGTGGTGATCCGGCGGCGACACCTGCACCAGCGCCGTGTCCACCCGCTGTTCGCCCTTGCGGAAGAGCTTGGGCAGCTCCGACAGAAACAGCGGAATGTAGTCTGCCCGGCCCTGGTTGATCAGCTCCCGGGTCTGCTTGCCGGCGAAGAAGCAGCGGTGCCGCAGGTGGCCGTCCAGGGACGGGTCGGTGACCGTCTCCGCGTGCTCCAGGTGCAGCTGCATGAGCGTCAGGTCGCGGCGGGAACGGGCATGCTCGGCCAGGCCCTCCAGCAGCCGCGTCGGCGTCGCCGCCATGGAATGGCACCAGATGAACTCGCCGGACTGGATTTCTTCCAGGGCCTCTACCGCGCTATCTACCAGCCGCATGGCGCCGCGTGCTCCTCGGGAGAAGAATGGGGAAGCACCAGTCTAGGGTGCGCCAACCGGCGGCGCAATCGGGGGCGCAATCGGTGGCGCAAGCAGCGCCGCCTAGCCGGGGCGGACGACGATCAACCCGGCCAGGTAGACAAGATGGCAGGCCCCCGCGACCAGCGTGAGCCGCGTGCGCAGGCGCCGGTACCAGTCCGCCGGCAGCGTGTTGCGTTCGTACCAGAGCTGGGTGAGATGCCCGAGCAGGAGGAGGAGCGCGGCAAGCACCGGCTGTGCCGTGAGGTAGGCAAGCACCGCGAAGATCACGACCCCGTTGCTGACCAGGATGCGCGGCGTGCGCTCCCCGAGGGCGACCTGCGGCGCCGAGCCCCAGAGCGTCCCCGCGAGAAAGCAGAGAATGGCGAGCGAGTAGACGAGAAAGCCCTGCTGCGCAAAGGCGTGCGGGTAATCGCGCAGGACCCAGACCCCGCCCGCCCCGGCAAGGAACGGCAGGAGGCCGGCGTAGCCAAGGCTGCTCGCGAGGCGCTGGTTCACCATCCGTCCGCCTCCCCGAGCCGCCGGATCACCAGCGTCAGCTCACCGACCCGCAAGCCGAACTTGGTGAGTATCGACTCATTGAGCAGCGTCTGCTCATCGATGAGGTACATGCGGTCGTCGATCGCGACATCGATCGTGCCGTCACCGCGGGGCACGCGGAGCACGTAATCGAGGAACATGGCATTGCCTGCCACGGTGAGCTCCCCCTCCCCCACGACGTCGCCCGCCGTACCCCGGTAGCGGCCCGGGCCGGTGGGGGTCAGCGTCCAGACCCGGCGGTCCGTCTCGCCGTCATCGAAGACGAAATCCTCTTCGAGGGTGCCCACACCGTCTTCCCAGTAGGCCTTGATCGTGGCCCGGAAGCGGCGCGTGACTTCACCGCCGCGGTTCTTGAGCATCCCGTAGGCGACCAGGTCGCCGTCGAAGAAGCGCTCCGGCACGAGCGCGGGACTCTCCCCGGCATAGTCCTCCACGGTGACCGAGCTGCAGCCCTGCAGCGCGATGCCAAGGGTAATGAGCAGGCCGGCAATGATGCGGCGCATGGGACGTCCTCCCGGTTGGCAAGCCGTAAAAAAGCCCGGCCGCGAGGGCCGGGCCAGTAACCATCTGGGGGAAGAGATGGTTCAGGGGGTGGCGGGATGAGACCCGCCACTGCTGAATACGGGGTGGTCGGTGGAGCGGATCAACCGCAACGCAAACCGGCCGCTCAGAGGCGGTAGTTGCTGACCACGAGGCCCGAACAGGCCTGGCTCTGGTTGAAGGCCCGGAGGCGCTCGCTCACCAGGCTCGCATCGCCTTCGGGGATGCCGAACATGAGGCCATCGAAATAGCCGAGGGCCTTGGCATAGATCACGTCACCCTGGCTGTCCTCGAAACGCTCCAGGGCGCCGTCGAGGAGCGTATTGAAGTCCTCTTCGCCCAGGTAGCCGAGGGCGTCCTGGGCGAGGATGCAGGTCACTTCCCGCGCGGCAACGAACTCATCGGGCCCGAGGGACAGCGCCCGCGCCCCTTCGGCGAGGAACAGGCCCGTCGCCAGGGCAAGGGCCAGGGCTGGGAGCGAGGCCGGCAGGCGGCCCCGGAAAAGGCTGAAAGTCATCATGGCGCGGACTTTACGCCATGAAGGTGACAAATTTATGACAGTTTCGGGGCAGGAAGCGCGGGCAGATGACCCCGCCGCGGCGCTGGCCTACACTCTGGCGGACTTAGGTGAACCGGAGCCAGGAGAATAACGATGAACGCACCGATCCCCGAGCACGATCCCGCCCAGGTCGACGTCGACCCCTACAGCCTGCCCCTGGAGGCCATCGACGTCGCCAACCCGCACCTGTTTGCCGCCGACCGGCACTGGGCCTGGTTCCAGCGGCTGCGCGACGAGGCCCCGGTGCACTACTGCGCCGACAGCGCCTTCGGCCCCTACTGGTCGGTGACCCGCTACGACGACATCATGCAGGTGGATACCTCCCACGAGATCTACTCCTCCGAGCCCGCGATCACCATCCGCGACGCCGAGGACGATTTTCCCCTGCCCATGTTCATCGCCATGGACCGGCCGCGGCACGACGAGCAGCGCGGCACCGTCAGCCCCGCCGTGGGCGTGAAGGCCCTCGCCGGCTTCGAGCCGATCATCCGCGAGCGCACCATCGACGTGCTGGAGTCGCTCCCGGTCGACGAGACCTTCAACTGGGTGGAGCGCGTGTCCATCGAGCTGACCACGCGCATGCTCGCCACGCTCTTCGATTTTCCCTTCGAGGAGCGCCGCAAGCTCACGCACTGGTCCGACGTGGCCGTCGCGACACCGGGCATGGGCCTCATCGACAGCGAAGAGGAACGCCGGGCGCACATGCTCGACTGCCTCGTCTATTTCCAGGGACTCTGGGAAGAGCGGGCAGCCGCGGCGGAGAAAAACGACTTCATCTCCATGCTCGCCCACGGCGAATCCACCCGGGACATGCCCGCGGAAGAATACCTCGGCAACCTGCTGCTGCTCATCGTCGGCGGTAACGACACCACGCGCAGCACCATGAGCGCCAGCGTCCTCTGCCTGCACGACAACCCGGGCGAGTTCGCGAGGCTCACCGCTAACCCGTCGCTGATCCCCTCCATGGTCTCCGAAACCATCCGCTGGCAGACACCGCTCGCGCACATGCGCCGGCGGGCCAAGGTCGACACGGAGCTCGGCGGGCAGACCATCCGTGCGGGCGACAAGGTGGTGATGTGGTACGTCTCGGGCAATCGCGACGAGCGCATGTTCGACGACCCGGGCGCCTTCCGCATCGAGCGCGAGAACGTGCGCAAGCACATTTCCTTCGGTTTCGGCATCCACCGCTGCATGGGCAACCGGCTGGCCGAGCTGCAGCTGCGCATCCTCTGGGAGGAGATCCTCGCCCGCTTCGAGCGCATCGAGGTGGTCGGCCCGCCGGTGCGCACGCCCTCCGTGTTCGTGAAGGGCTATACGGAGCTCCCGGTCAGGGTTGTGCCGAAGGGGTAGCGACCCTATAGACTTCGCTGATTGACGCGCCGGGACAGCTCCTCGGCGCTTTCGACCCGTTCCGAGTAACGGTCTGTCAGGTACCCCGCCACATCGCGGGTCAGGAGCGTGAATTTCACGAGTTCCTCCATGACGTCCACGATGCGGTCGTAACAGGCCGAGGGCTTCATGCGATCCTGATCGTCGAACTCCAGAAACGCTTTGGGAATAGACGACTGGTTCGGAATTGTCAGCATGCGCATCCAACGCCCGAGGATGCGCATCTGGTTCACGGCATTGAAGGACTGGGAACCGCCGGAGACCTGCATCAGCGCCAGGGTCTTGCCCTGGGTGGGCCGCACCGCGCCGAGGCTGAGCGGAATCCAGTCGATCTGTGCCTTCATGATGCCGGTCATGGCACCGTGCCGCTCCGGACTGCTCCAGACCATGCCCTCACTCCACGCCGCGAGCTCACGCAGCTCCTGCACCTTAGGATGGTCGTCATCGGCACCATCGGGAAGTGGTAGCCCCGCCGGATCGAAGACGCGCGTCTCCGCGCCGAGGCAGTGCAGGATACGCTCGGCCTCGAACAGGGCAAGCCGGCTGAAGGAGCGGGCGCGGAGGGAACCATAGAGAAGCAGGAAGCGCGGCGGATGCGCTGACCGCGGTGCGCCGAAGAGGCGCTCGCCGTCGATGGCTGGAAGCGCGTCCGCCTGCAGGTTCGGCAGTTCGGTATTCATGCGGAGGCCTCCGCGGCAGGGAACCAGTGCCGCGTGCGGTTGGCGACAGCCACCAGCGACAGCATGACCGGCACTTCCACCAGCACGCCGACGACCGTGGCCAGCGCGGCGCCCGACTGCAGGCCGAAGAGCGAGATCGCGACGGCGACGGCCAACTCGAAGAAATTCGAGGTGCCGATCATGCAGGCCGGCGCCGCGATGTTATGCGGCAGGCGCAGCGCTTTCGCCGCCCCGTAAGCGATCGCGAAGATACCGTACGTCTGCAGCAGCAGGGGAATGGCGATGAGGACGATGGCCAGCGGCTGGGCGAGAATCGTCTCCGCCTGGAAACCGAACAGCAGCACCACGGTGGCGAGCAGACCGGCGATGGAGATGGGCTTGAGCACGGCCAGGAAGTGGTTCAGGCGCTCGTGATTGTCCGCCGAATCCAGCCTGTGACGGGTGATGACACCGGCGACGAGCGGCAGCAGCACGTACAGCACCACGGAGAGCAGCAGCGTCTCCCAGGGCACGGCCACATCGCTCACCCCGAGCAGAAAGGCGGCGATCGGCGCGAACGCGAAGACCATGATGAGGTCATTCACGGACACCTGCACCAGCGTGTAGTTGGCATCGCCCTTCGTCAGATGGCTCCAGACGAAGACCATGGCCGTGCAGGGCGCAACGCCGAGCAGGATCATGCCCGCGATGTACTCCCCCGCCGTCTGCGGGTCGACCAGGTCGGCGAAGATAACCCGGAAGAAAAGCCAGCCGAGCGCGGCCATGGTAAAGGGCTTGATCAGCCAGTTGACCACCAGGGTCAGCGCCAGGCCCCGGGGACGCCGGCCGACGTCGCGGATGGAGGAGAAATCCACCTGCACCATCATCGGGTAGATCATTACCCAGATGAACACGGCGACCGGCAGGTTGACCCGGGCGACCTCGAGGCCGGCAAAGACCTGGAACAGGCCTGGCGCGGCGTTGCCGAGCACCACGCCAGCGACGATGCACAGGCCCACCCAGAGGCTCAGGTAACGCTCGAAAAATCCCATGGGCTCAGTGCTCCTCTTTCGTCGCTGATGGCAGGCCGGCCGGAGATGAGCCACTTGCCAGTGAAGTCAGGGCCTCGACGAAGCCCTCGCCGTCGAGCTGTTCGGGGGCCAGCGCCAGCAGGCGCCGGAGCCGGCTCTCGATGGTCGCGATGACCGCGTCGAAGGCCGCGGACTGCTCGGCCTCCGAGCCGTTCCCCTTCGAGGGATCCGCCAGGCCCCAGTGCACCTTCGGAGCGCGACCCATCCACAGCGGGCACTGCTCCCCTGCCGCGCTGTCGCAGACGGTGATCACTGCGTCCGGGGCGAGCCTTGCAAAAGCGTCCCAGGACTGGCTCTCGAGGCCGTCCGTGGAGATACCCCGGGCCTCCAGCGCGGCCAGCGTCGCGGGATGAACGGCACCGGCGGGCTGGCTGCCGGCACTGAAAGCGTGCAGGCGTCCGCCGGCCAGGTGATTGGTCAGCGCCTCGCAGAGAATGCTTCGGCAGCGGTTATGCGTGCACACGAAAAGCACGGTTTTCACAGCGTCAGCCACAGGCTATGGCTCCTCTTTCTGATGAACCCGGCAACCCGGCCGCGCCCGCCAGGCGCCGCCGCATGGCCGCCAATGCGTCGGCTTCCGCTTCCGCGGCCCGGCCGAAAATCGCCAGAGCCCAGGGCGGCAGCGCCGGGTGCAGGCGGTAATAGACCCACTGGCCGCGGCGCTCGTCGGCCACAAGCTCGCAGTGACGCAGCTGGGCCAGGTGCCGGGAGACCTTTGGCTGGGCCTGCTCAAGGGCGGCAACCAGCTCGCAGACGCAGAGCTCGCCGTGCTCGTGGAGAAGCAGCATCGCGTTCAGCCGGGTGGGCTCACCAAGGCATTGAAACAATCGGGTGGCGTTCATGGGCGGGGTCTCACGTCGACTTGGCCGCATAATATATGGATATCCGCATATCTGCATTCCCCGAGTGAAAAAGAGGGGCGGCCGTGCCGCCCCTGAAGCCGAGGACCTTGCGCTCAGAAGTTCGCGCGGATACCGAACGAGTAGGTCACGCCCAGGTCGTACTTCTCGTAGATCTGGCCGCCCTGGGTCCACTCGATGGGCTCGTCGAAGACGTTGGCCGCCTTGAACTCGAGCTCGAAGTCCTGGTCCATGAACGACGACTGCCAGCGGAACAGCAGGTCCAGGCGGCCGCGGGCTTCCTGGATCACGTCCGGGGCATTGATCGCGCCCACCAGAGCGATGTACTCGCCGGTGTAGTTGTAGGCCACGGAGGCCGTGATGCCGCGGTACTCGTCCTCGTAGGAGAGCAGGATGTTGCCCAGCCAATCCGCCTGGCCCGTCAGGGGGCGCTCGTTGGCGAAGAGCCGGCCGATCTGCCGGCCCCCGGTGATGGGCACGTCCGCCGCGGTTTCGCCATCGCCGAGAAGCGTGACCTCCGAGTCGATGTAGGACACGTTGGCCGACAGCACGAAGTTGTCCCACCAGGCGTCGTTCCAGCCCTCGCTCTCGACGTTGAACCAGTCGGAGATCAGCAGTTCCTTGCGGAAGTCGTACTCGATGCCCGACAGCTCGGCCTCTTCGGCGTTGAACCAGGTAAAGATGTCGTTCTGCGCCTGGATCAGCGCCTGCTCGATGGGGTCGGAGAATTCCTTGTAGAACAGCCCCAGGGACATGCTGTCCGCCGCGCCGAAGTACCACTCCCAGCGGAAGTCGTAGTTGGTGAGCTCGGCCTGCTCCAGGAACACGTTACCGCGGTAGAGCTGGAAGTTCTCCGGGTTACGGATCGTCGTACCGGTGATCTCCAGCAGGCTGGGCCGGTTGACCGTCTCGGACCAGGCCAGGCGCACCTGCATGTTCTCGATGAACTCGTAGGTCAGCGAGGCCGCGGGGAGCCAGTCCTGGTACTCCTGGTTGACAGAGTTTTCCGTTCCCGGCTCCGTGTTACCCCCCCAGGCGTCCGCGGACAGCGTGATGTCTTCATAGCGAAGACCGCCCTGAAGGCGTACACGGTCCGTGAGCTGCGCATCGAACTGCGCATAGTAGCTTTCAGTTTCCTCGCCGGACTCCGCGAACGGGAAAATGCCCGCTGCGTTCGCCGCACCCGCGGAAAAGTCGCGCACCGTGACGTAATCGTTCTGGAAGTTCGACAGGTCGAACAGCTGCTGCGGCGTCTGCAACGCGACCCAGTCGGGGGCGGAGTTGGTCAGGTCAAAGCGGAACAGACGGTCCTCGCTCTCCCGGGTGCGCTCGTAATAGCCGGCACCGAAATTGAACGACACGTCGACGTGGCCAAGCATGACCGGCACCTTGACGTCGAACCCGTAGTCCTTGAGCGAATCGTCGAGCGTGGAGAAGTTGCGTTCCGGCGCCTGGAACACCACCCGCAAGTCGCCGGCCGCCTGACGGCTCGGTGTCACGACTTCGTCGAGACCGTCGCGGTTCTCCGCGTAGGTGTAGGTGCGTGTATCGGGCGCGTCGCGGGAGGCCGAGCCATCCACCAGGCGCCAGCTGAACTCCGTGTCATTCAGCGCGGGGATGAAATGCTCGCCCGCCAGCTGCCAGGTCTCGATCTCGTTCTCGGTCCACTGCAGCCGCACGTTTTCGACCGGGGTCGCATCCGCCGTGACGTCGTCCTCGCTGGACAGACCCTTGGCGAGCTGGGTCTCGTCGTCGGTCTGCCGCATCAGCGTATAGGTCAGCGAAACCGCGTTGTTGTAATCGAACTCGTAGCCGAGCGTGGCGAAGGCATTGAGCCCGACACGCCGGCGGGTCGTGACCTGTTCGTAGGCCACCGTCTGGTTGGAGCCGCCGTCGACGCCGGTGAACTCGTAGCGCCGGTAGTCGGTGCTGCGATTCAGCCAGTTGTTGCTGTACTTCACCGAGCCGATGAAGCCCAGGGCGGACTCCTCGCCGATTTCCTGGCGCAGGCCCAGTTCGACTTCCCCGCCCTGGTTCGGCTCGACTTCCTTCTCGAGCAGGTCCCAGTAGTTGTAGAAGCTCGCACCGAGCGCCGCCCGCTCGGGGTACTCGGTCTCCTCGAAGGCCTCGCTCGTCAGCTGCGCCACGTTGAGGGGGATATCGCGGGTACCGTCGTCATAGCCGGCGCCGTCCCACTGACCGCCGCGATAGCGCAGGCCGTCGCCGCCGGTGGTCTGGTCATTGCCGCCGATGGAGTACTTGATGTTGGCAAAGTTCTCCTCCGGCGTGCTCTTGGTGCGGATGTCGATGACGCCGCCCGAGAAGTCACCGGGATACTGTGCCGAGAAGGTCTTCTGCACCAGCAGGCTCTCGACGATCTTGTTCGGCACGATGTCCAGCGGCACGGTCTTCTGGAACGGTACCGGGCTGGAGATACGCGTATTGTTCAGCAGCGTGGACGAGTAGCGCTCGCCCAGGCCACGCACGTAGACGTATTTGCCGCCAACGAGGCTGAGGCCCGTCACCCGCGACAGGGACACACCGACACTCGTCTCCCCGAGCTTGGACAGGTCTTCCACGTCGAGGATGTTGGAGATTTCAGAGGTGTCGCGCTTCTCGTCGGGGATGAACTCACCGAGGACGAAGACCTCCTCGATCTGCCCGGGCGGGGCGATCGTGGGGGCTTCCTGGGCACGCACCGTGCCGGTCATCGCCGCTACGGCACCGGCCACGGACAGCACGAGGGTTTTACGTTTCATAATCAACTCTTTCGCCTGTTCCATGCGCACGCCAGCGGCCTGCGCGGTAGGAGGGGTGGGCGAAAACAAGCCAGGCCCCTCGCGGAGCCTGGCCTGCTTTGCCGCTGCAAGTCACCGGACCTCAGATCCCGAAGGTCCAGGTGCCCTTCCAGCTGTCCACGTCCGCACCGATGGTGCTGTTCTGCTCGAAGAAGCCGTCAGCCGGGAGCGTGCCCGCCGGGGGCAGGCTGGCGCCCTCGCTGACGTTGCTGCTGTCGAGGAAGTCCTGTACCGCCTGGACGTTGTCGCCCTCGTTGTTCGTCGTGCAGTCGAGCTGCACGCCGTCGAAGACAATGCCGGTGCCGAGCAGGTTTTCAGACTCGCCCTGCACCCGCAGGCAGGTATCGCCGTTCAGCAGCTGCGAGTTGAAGAGCATGAGGCCCGTGCCGCGGCGCAGGCGCACGGCGCGCTGGTCATTGCGGGCGACGATGGTCATGTTGGCGATGCTGGGCATGGAGACCGGTGTGACCAGCTCGTCGCCCTCGCGGTTATCCGCCTCGATGCCGTTGTCGCCGGTGTCCGTCTGCTCGATGTAGACGTACTGCAGGCGGCCGGTCCAGCCGTCAGTCCAGTCGAGGGAGTCGTCGGCGTGCCCCGTGAGGACCACGTACTTCGCGTCCACCGTGCCGCCGAAGAACTCGACGCCGTCGTCCAGGTTGTTGTGCACCTGGATGTACTCGACCACCGTCCCGGAGCCCACGCCCTGGAAGGCGATCCCGTTCAGCTGGTTCTCCGGGTCGACGTTGGAGCCGGCGTACTTGACCACGACGTAGTGAAGCTCACCGCTGGAGTCTGCCGGGTTGTCGCCACCGAAGAGACCGGAGTTGGCTTCACCTTCCTTGGTGCACGCGGCTGTGCCGCCCTCGATGCCCGCCGGGCAGTCGTTGATCGGCGCGAAGCCGTTGATCACCAGGCCGCCCCACTCGCCGCGGGTGGACGGGCCGGCCACGCCGTTGACGTCAGAGAGCGACGTGAAGGTGATCGGCGCCATTTCCGTACCCATGGCGAAGAGCTGCGAACCGCGGCTGATGACCATGAAATCCTCGGCGTTGCTGCCGATGATGGTCGTACCGGACTCGATGTTCAGGGTCGCCGGAGCGCCCTCGTCACCGACCAGCACCTTGCCGTCGAGCACGTAGTTGTTGTCCCGGGTCAGCGTCAGCGTACCGGCGATGGTCCCGGAGAGCTGGCAGGCCTGCTTGCCGCCGATGGTGCCGAGATCACCGGTGCCGGCCGGGCAGCCGAAGCTGACGTTGCCGTCGGGCATGCCCACGGTCCAGCCGCTGGTCCAGTCGTTGGCCGGATCTTCGACCGCACCGACGAAGCCGGTGGCATCGAAGAAGGCGTCGCCGGACAGGTCCGCGGCTGCCGGCGCGCTGGCGCCCTCGGCCACGTTGCTGCTGTCCAGAAAGCTCTGGACCGCAGCGACATCGTCACCTTCGTTGACCGTGGCGCAGTCCAGCGTCACACCGTCGAAGATGATGCCGCTGCCCAGCTGGTTCAGCGATTCGCCCTGCACCCGGAGGCAGCTGTCGCTGCCCTGGACCACGCTGTTGTAGAGCTCGAGGCCGGTACCGCGACGCAGGCGGATACCGCGCTCGGCCGGGTTGCCGTTGATGGTCATGTTGGCGATACGCGGCAGCGAACGCGGCTCGAGGTTCTCGTCGCCCTCGCGGTTGTCGGCCTCGATGCCGTTGTCGCCGGCGTCGTCCGCCTGGTCGATGACCACGTACTGCAGGGACCCGGTCCAGCCGTCGGTCCAGTCAAGGGAGTCATCGGCGTTGCCGGTGAGCACGACGTACTTGGCATTCGCCGTGCCGCCGAAAAACTCGACGCCGTCGTCCAGGTTGTTGTGGACCTGGATGTGGCTGATCTCCGTGCCGGAACCCACGCCCTGGAAGGCGATGCCGTTGAGCTGGTTTTCCGGGTCGACGTTGGAGCCCGCATACTTGACGACCACGTAGTTCAGCGTGCCGCTGTCGTCGGCCGGGTCCGCACCGCCGAAGAGGCCGGAATCGGCCTCGCCCTGCTTGGTGCAGGCCTCGGTGCCGCCGGTAGCGCCTTCCGGGCAGTCGTTGATCGGCGCGCGGCCGTTGATCACGAGGCCGCCCCAGAGGCCGCGGTCCGTCGCGATATCGGCCGTGCCTTCGACGTCGGCGCGGGCGGTCAGCGTGACCGGCGCGGTGCGGCTGCCGAGGGCCTCGATCTTCGAACCCTGGGCGATGACCAGGAAATCGAAGCTGGTGCCGCCGAAGACCGTGGTGCCGGCCTGGATGTTCAGCGTGGCGGGGTTCGCATCGTCGCCGATGGTGACCTTGCCGTTCAGCTGGTAGAGGTTGTTGGCGGTCAGCGTCAGGTCGCTGGTCACCGTGCCCTCGATGTCACAGACGCGCAGGCCGTCGATGGTCTCGCCCGCATCCGTGGTGCCGCCCGGGCAGCCGAAGTCCGGCTGCTCGGTGTTGTTGATGGTACCGGGGGTGGTCCAGCCGGCGGACCAGTCGGTCGCGCCGAAGGCGCCCACGAAGGTGGTGGGCTCAAGGCGCGGATCCGCCGGCGTCACCGCCTCGACGCTGCCACCGTTCTGGGACACGTTCGTAGCCGAGGCGAGGTAGGCCTCGACGGCGCCGTCCGTGTCTTCATCGTGCATCGTGGCGCAGTCGAAGGTCACGCCGGCGAAGGTCAGCTCGGCACCGAGCAGGTCCCGCGAGGTGCCGTCGATGCGCAGGCAGCGATCAGAGCCCGTGATCAGGCTGTTGGAGAGCGCAAGGCCCGTGCCCCGGCGGAGGCGCAGCGCACGCTCGGACGGCGCCCCGAAGGCGCTCATGTTGGCGATGGCCGGGTTGGAGCGCGGCTCGAGGTTCTCGTCGCCTTCGCGGTTGTCGGCCTCGATAACGTTGTCGCCGGAATCGGTCTGCTCGACGTAGACGTACTGGATCGCGCCGGTCCAGCCGTCGGTCCAGTCCAGGGAGTCATCGGCCGCACCGGTCACAGCCAGGTACTTGCCGTTCACGGTGCCGCCGAACCACTCGATGCCGTCGTCGAGCGCGTTGTGCACCTGCACATACTCGACGACCGTGCCCGACCCCACGCCCTGGAAGGCGATGCCGTTCAGCTGGTTCTCGGGGTCCACGTTGGAGCCGGAGTAGCGGACGTTGACGTACTTGAGGATGCCGGAGTCGTCTTCCGGATCTGCGCCGCCGAAGGTGCCGGAATTGGCCTCGCCTTCCTTGGTGCAGCCCTCGGTACCGCCGGTCTCGCCCTCGGGGCAGTCGTTGATGGGGGCGAAGCCGTTGATGACCAGGCCGCCCCAGAGGCCGCGGTCGTTGTCTTCCACGGTGCCTTCCACGTCGGCGGAGGCGGTAAAGATGATCGGCTGCTCAGCGGTGCCCTCGGCATCGATGCGGGCGCCCTGGGAAATCACCAGGTACTCGAACTGGGAGCCGCCGGCGATGACGGCGCCGGGTGCCATTTCCAGCGTGCCGCCGGCGATGAAGAGCGCGCCGCCGGCAATCTCGTAAATGGCGTCGTTACCGAGCAGCAGACCCGTCGGGTCGAGCTGGCCGTCGGTGAGCTGCGCCACGTCGATGGTGAAGATGGGCTTGTTGCCGTAGGCGCTCGATGCGCTGCGGCCGGAATCCGTGATGACATCGGAGAGGCCGTCGGGAATCACCGAGGGAGTGACGGCGGGATCCGTCGGATCAGTGGGGTCCGTGGGGTCCGTCGGATCCGTGGGGTCCGTGGGATCGGTGGGGTCTGTGGGACCCTCCACCGGCACCTCGACCACGATGGATCCGGGCGACACGTTATCCGAAGAACCGCCGCAGGCGGCCAGGAGCGACGTGATCGCGAGGACCAGCGTGCGCTGCATGAATCGTTCGCTGAGCATTATCGACCTCTTCCAGTCATGAATGTGGACACGACAACACGAGCAGCCAGGCCGCGTTTATCGACACCGGGCATGCTAGAGAGGCTTTGTTACTGAATTGTTATTCCAATGTGACGTTTCTGTGACACGTCACCCCGCCTCGCCCGGCCCCTCCCCGGGAGACCACAGTCACAAAAATTTCAGAATTCCGCCGCTTTTTCTTAACAGACCCCGCGCAGGCTGGAGCGCAACCGAAGCCCAACAGCGAGCGAGGGGTGTCGCCATGCAGCACAGCAGCAACGCAACCGGAAACCCTGTCGAGAAACAGCGCCTGCGGGATGCCATCAACCAGGAGGTCAGCCGCTTCCTGGCGTCCGGCGGCGCCATCACGGTGCTGGAGACCCGGGGTCCCCGGGACCGGGACTTCCGCGCCACGGCCTGGCAGGACGGCGACGGTGTCGACGAGATCCTGGACTGACCGCCCCCTCCGCTTTCATCGCCGGGGTACAAGGCCCCGGCCGAGGACACGAGCCGCATGCTGAACATCGAACGGACGCTGGCCACCCACTACCCCGATTTCGTCCAGCGCCACCGGCGCTCCGCCCGGACGCTCAGCCGCTTCCTCGGCTTCCTGTTCTACGAGTCCCGCTTCCAGAAATTCGCCGCCGACTACCCGCACCTGCGCGGCTTCGATTTCGTCGAGGAGGTCCTGCGCTACTTCGACTTCGACCTGCGGCTGACCGAGCGGGAACGGGCCCGCATACCCTCAAGCGGCCGCGTGGTGATCGCCGCCAACCACCCCATCGGCTCCCTGGACGGCCTCGCCCTGCTCAAGCTCGTGCGCAGCGTGCGCCCGGACGTGAAGGTCGTCGCCAACGAGCTGCTGACGGCCATCGGCCCGCTGCACGAGGTGCTACTGCCGGTGGCAAACATGGGCACGGCCGGGTCGGCGCGGGATAACCTGAAGGCGATCAAGGCGCACCTGCTGGCCGACGGGGCGCTGATCATCTTCCCTGCGGGCGAAGTCTCGCGCTTGAGCCCCGGCGGCGTGCGCGACTGCGAGTGGCAGAGCGGCTTCGTCAAGCTGGCGAGCTCCACCCGCTCGCCGATCCTGCCGGTCTACGTCGCCGGGCGGAATTCGCTGTTCTTCTACAGCCTGTCGGCGCTGGCCAAGCCGCTGTCAACGCTCTGGCTGGTGCGCGAGATGTTCAAGCAGAGCCACAGCACCGTGGATGCGCGCATCGGGCGGCCCGTGCCGCACGAGATCTACACCGCCAACGGCTTCTCGGCGCGGCAGCTCGCGCGCATGTTCCGCAAGCACGTCTACCGCCTGGGCAGCGGCAGGCCCATCTTCCGCTCCGTGGAGACCGTGGCGCCGGCGGAGAACCCGCAGCTGCTGCGCGCTGAGCTCGCGGCTTCCGAGTGCCTCGGGGAGACCCGCGACGGCAAGGTGATCTACCTCTGCCGGATGGATGCGGCGCCCTGCGTGATGCGCGAGATCGGCCGGCTGCGGGAGTTCACTTTCCGCGCTGTCGGCGAGGGCACGGGGCAGCCGCGGGACATCGACCGCTACGACAAGTATTACCGGCAGCTGGTCCTCTGGGACCGGGACGCCATGGAAATCGCCGGCGCCTACCGCATCGCGGAGGCCGGCGCGATCATCGACCAGTACGGCCTCGATGGCCTCTACTCCGCCAGCCTGTTCGACTACGGTCCGGGCATGCTGCCGCTCCTCCGCCAGGGCCTGGAGCTCGGCCGCAGCTTCGTGCAGCCGCGCTACCAGACCCGCGGCAGCCTCGATTATCTGTGGTACGGGATCGGGGCCTACCTGAAGAGCCGGCCGCAGCTGCGCTACCTCTTCGGGCCGGCCTCCATCAGCCGCTTCTACGGCACCGATGCCACGGCGCGGCTCGTTCACTACTACGGTACCCACTACAGCGGCGCCCACCTCGACGTCACTCCCCGCACGCCCTTCGTCATTCCACCGGAGCTGCAACAACAGCTCGCCGCCGAATTCGACGGCTGCGATGCGGAGGAGGACTTCAAGGCCCTGAAGCAGGCCCTCGCGGGCCGGGGTCTGCCGGTGCCGACGCTGTACAAGCACTATTCGCAGGCCACCAGCCCCGACGGCGTCTGCTTCAGCGCCTTCAATGTCGACAAGGATTTCGGCGACTGCGTGGACAGCTTCGTGCTGGCGGACCTTCACAGGCTGACCCCGCGCAAACGGCAACGGTACATGGCGTCATAACGACCAGAGGAGTGAACCGACGATGCAGGCCCTGGACCCGGACGGCAAAGTGCGCTGCAAGGCGCTGTGGATCTCTGACGTGCACCTCGGCAGCGTGCACAGCAAAGCCGAACAGCTGCTGCAGCTCCTGGACCGCGTGGAGTGCGAGCGGCTCTACCTCGTCGGCGACATCGTCGACGTCTGGGCCATGCAGCGGCGCGTCCACTGGCCCGAGGCACACACGCGGGTGCTGCGCCGGATTCTCAAGTTCTCCCGGCACGGCACTGAGGTCGTCTACATCCCCGGCAACCACGACCAGAACTTCCGCGAGTTCTGCGGCAGCGAGTTCGGCGAGGTACAGATCCGCAAGGAGGTGATCCACGAGACGGGCCAGGGCTACCGGCTGCTGGTCACCCACGGCGACGAGCTGGACTTCGCCGTGCGCTACAGCCGCCTGAACCGCTTCATCGGCGATATCGCGTACGACCTGCTCATGGCGGTGAACCGGCGCGTCAACCAGGTCCGCGAGGCCCTGGGCAAGCCCTACTGGTCCCTGGCCAAGTGGGTGAAGGTGAATGTCTCCCAGGCCGAGGCGGCGATTCGCGCCTACCAGCACGCGGCCGTGAACCTCGTGCGCGACCGGGGCCTGGACGGCATCATCTGCGGGCACCTGCACTACCCGCTGCTGCGGGAGATCGAGGGTGTCCTCTACTGCAACGACGGCGACTGGGTGGAGAACTGCACGGCGCTGGTGGAGGACCACGCCGGCGCCCTGCACCTCCTGCGCGGTGTGGCGCACCCGGAGAAGCCCCTGGAGCTGGTCTTCGCCGACGACCGCTTCCCGCTCACTGCGGACCCGCTCCTCGCGCCAGCGCCAGCATGAGCAGCGCCGCGCGCTTGCCCTGGCTGGCCAGGGTGGCCATGGTCGCGGTCTCCTCCACCGTGTGGCCGCCCTCCCCCATCAATCCGAGGCCGTCGATGGCGGCGCGCACGTAAGGAGCGGCAAAGGAGATGTCCGCCGCGCCGGCCCGCCGCGGGTTCACCGCCCGCACCGGGCCGAAGCCGAGGGCTTCGCTGCCCGCGCTGTAAAGCGCCAGCAGCGCCTCGTTACCCGCCGTGGGCGGCATGGGCGGATAACCCTCCGTGAACTCGAAGCGGGCCCCGGTGCCGGCGAGGTGCTCGCCGGTGATCCGCTCCATGGTGGCAACGGCCCGCTTCAGCTGGCCGGGCGTGAGGGCGCGGATACCGCCGCTGGCGAGCGCCGCCTGGGGAATCACGTTGTCCTTGCCGAAGGCCACGCCCCGGGTCCGCGCCGGCTCGTGGCTGAGCTCCGTCCCCGCGAGCGCAAGCCCGGCATTGAAGGTGAGGTTCTCCTCGCCGGCGAGCGCCTGGCGCCAGCCATCGAGGATCCGCGCCAGCTCAAAGGCGGCGCCGTAGCCGATATCGGGCCGGAAGATCTGCGAGGAGTGCGCGGGCCTGCCGGAGACGGCGAGGCGCCAGCTGCTCGACCCGCGCCGCGCGATGACCGCGGTCTCCGGGTCGCCATCGCCGTCCTCGAAGCCGATGGCGTAGTCGGCCCAGCGGGCGGCCTCCACCAGCGGCGGCGTGGCCAGCGCCAGCGGCTCGCCCCGATCCTCCTCGTCCCCGGCCAGGAAAACCCGCAGCTGCAGGTCATCCAGCCGGCCGAGGCGGTCGAGGGCCTGCAGGGCCGTGAGCAGCACGACGTTACCGCCTTTCATGTCGGTAATGCCCGGCCCGCGAACGCGCCCGGGGGCGACGGTTTCCATGGTCTGGAAAGGGCCGTCGGCGGGAAAAACGGTATCGAGGTGGCCGATCAGCAGCACCCTGGGCCCGCGGCTCCCCCGGGAGGCCAGCAGGTGGCCGGCACGGCCGAAGGGCTCGCCGTCGATCCACGCAACGTCGAAACCGAGCGCCTCGAGCGGCGCCACGAAGCGATCGCCGACGGCGCGCACGCCGGCGAAGTTCATGGTGCCGCTGTTGATGGCGACCGTCTCGGCCAGCAGTGCCCGCGCGGCGGGCTGGAGCGCGTCCACGGCTTCGGCGACAACTTCGGCGACGGCCTCAGCGGCGGGGTCGTCGGCGGCGCGCGCCGGCGGGCCGAAGGTGACAAGCAGAAGCAGGACGAGTGTGGCAACGCGGTGCATGGGCTTTCTCCGGGCAGTAGGCGTTGTAGCGCAGGCAGGGCCCGGGTAAGGCCCGGGCGATCGGGGACGCTGCGCCGACGGCAGTTGCGAGCCTAACAGACCTCCCCGGCTATCGCTAAGGCACTGGGGACAGGGAAGTTTTTCCGCCTTATAAACAAGCGGCGCTACAGGCCCCGCCCTTGTAACAAATCGTTCATCGACAGTGCCTGGCCCCTTTGCTTAGATCAGGAAGCGGGCGCCACGCCCGCCCCTTCCACCGCCACTGCTCGAGAGGCACCACTATGAAAAGACAGAAGCGCGACATGGCCAGCCGAGCCTATGACCGGGGTTATCTCGCCGGGGTTTCCGGTCGCAGCAGCGACAGCTGCCCCCACGAGAACGAGCAGCAGCGGGTCAACTGGCTCTCGGGCTGGCGCGAGGGCCGCGCCGCCCATTGGGATGGCATGACGGGCGTCTCGGGCGTGCATCGATTGCCTTCTGTCTGACAGCTTCCGCGGCGCGGGGCCCTCGCCCCGCACCCGGCCCCGCACCCGGCCCCGCACCCGGCCCTGCCCCCCGGCGGCTCGCCGGCCCGCGGAGACGGGTACCGACCTGCCAAAGTTGACACCGCCAACTGCAGGTTTATTATTGCATTGTAATATGCAAGCAAGGGGGTGGCCGTGCCAGGGCTACCGGCGCATGCTGATCACCCGCTGACCGCGGCCGTCGCGGCAGGGCTGCTTGACGCCGTTGAGTTCGGCGTTGCCATCTACCGGCCCATCGACGGTGGCCGGGACTTCGAGTTTGTCTACCTGAACCCCGCAGCCTGCCGCATCGCGGATGCGGACCCCCGGGAACTCCTTGGCCGGCCCCTGACCCGCGCGATGCGCGGCGCCGACGCCATGGGCATCGTCGACGCCCTGCGACGGGTCAGCCAATCGGGCATCCCGGAAGCGCTTCCCCCGCTCTACTACGAAGACGACCTGCGCGCCGGCTGGTACCGCAACGACCTCTATGCGCTCGCCGGCGGCTACGTCGCCGCAATCTTCAGTGACAGCAGCGAGCAGGTCAGCCTGCGGCGTACCCTCGACGAGGAGCGCACGCGCTACCGCCTGCTCACCTCCGCCCTCGATGAGGGCATCTGGGACTACGACCTGGTCGAGGACCGGCTCTACTTCTCCCCGAGCTGGAAAGCGCAGCTCGGCTATGGCGACGACGAACTTGCGAACAGCTTCGCCACCTTCGAGACACTGCTGGCGGAGGAAGACCGGGAAGCGGTACTCAGCCACCTCGCCCGCTTCCGGGAGGAGGCCGACGGGCACTGGGAGCACGCCTTCCACCTTCGCCACAAGGATGGGCATTACGTCCCGATCCTCGCCCGCGCCACGCCGGTGCGGGATGCCGGCGGCAGGGTCGTCCGCCTGCTGGGCGTCCATGTCGACCTGACCGAGACCCGCGCCCTGGAGGACGCCGGCGCGCGTCAGGCCGAAGTCCTCGCCTCGCTGTTTGATGTGCTACCGGACCTGTTCGTGCTCATGGACCGGGAGGGCCGGATTGTTTCCGTTCACACGGGTCGGCCGGAAGACCTCATCGAGCCGGCTGACAGCGCCGTGGGCCGGAAGGTCGATGACGTATTACCGCCCTTTGTTCGCGACGACTTCCGGGCGGCACTGGATCGGTGCGTCGCGGAGGGCTCGCCCGCCGAGATCAGCTATGCGCTGACGCTGCAGGGCGAAAAGCGCTGGTTCGAGGCGCGGATGGCGCTCACCCGCGATGGCAAGCGCATCGCCTGCGTGATCCGCAACATCTCCCAGCGCATGCGCGCGCGGGAGGAACTCTCGGCCCGCCTCCAGGACCTGGAGATCTACGCCCAGGCCGTCGCCAGTACCCAGGACCAGCTTGCAGCCCTGGACCGGGACTACCGCTACCTCATGATCAACGAAGCCTATGCCAGCTTCTTCGGCTACCAGCCGGACGAGCTCCTCGGCCACCGCGTTGAGGAGCTGTTCGCCGGTGATGCCCTGAACAGCAACGTCGCCCCGGGGCTCGCCCGCTGCCTCAAGGGCGAGACGGTCAGCTTCGAGGAATGGCGGCAGCCCGCCGTGGGAGAGCCGCGCTGCTTCAACGTCGTCTACACGCCGCTTCACGATGGGGACGGCACGCTCGGGGTGCTCGTGAGCGCGCACGACATCACCGCCCTGCAGACCGCCCAGTCCCAGCTGGAGCGCATTGCCCACCACGATCCGCTCACCGGCCTGCCCAACCGGATCCTCCTCGACATCATCCTGCAGCGCAGCCTCAAGCAGGCGAACCGCGAGGGTGGCCAGGTCGCCGTCATGTTCATCGACCTCGACCGCTTCAAGGCCATCAACGACAGCCTGGGCCATGCCGCCGGCGACGAGGTACTGCGCCAGGCCGCGAGCCGCCTTCCCGGCGCCCTGCGCGACAGTGACTCGCTGGCACGCGTCGGCGGCGACGAGTTCGTCGCGGTCCTCACCGGCGTGAAGGACCCGGCCAACCTTTCGCAGGTGGCCAGCAAGCTCATGGATGCCGTCTCACGCCCCTTTGAGCTAGGCGGCGAGCAGGCCCAGCTGAGCTGCAGCATCGGTATCAGCCTGTACCCTGACGACGCGGGCAGCGCCGACGAACTGCTGACCAACGCCGACACCGCCATGTATGAGGCCAAGGAGCAGGGGCGCAACGACTGGCGCTTCTATACGGCGGCCATGACCGCCCAGGCCGCGGAATACCTCACCCTGGTGGAGAACCTGCGCGCGGCGCTGGACGGCGACGGCCTCGATCTCGTGTTCCACCCCGAGTTCGACGTCGCGAGCGGCGAGATCGTTGCCATCGAGGCGCTCACGCGCTGGGAGGACCCGGAGCTCGGTATGGTGCCGCCGGAGCGCTTCATCACCGCGGCAGAAAAAGCCGGCCTGGTCCGCCAGCTGGACTTCCAGTCCCTGGACGCCGCCTGCGCCCACCTCGCGACCTGGCAGGCCGACGGCATCGCGCCGCCGCGCCTGGGTATGAACGTCAGCCCGAAGACCCTGAACCACGCCGACACGCCGGCCCGCATCGAGGCCATACTGCGCCGCCACCAGCTGGAGCCGTCGCAGCTCGAACTGGAGGTCCACGAGCGGGCGCTCCTCGAAGCGCCCGAGCGGACCACCGCGAGCATGGAGACGCTCGAGACCATGGGCGTCGGCCTGGTGGTGGACGGCTTCGGTTCCGGCTCCCTTGGCCTGCGCTACCTGCAGGCGCTGCACGTGCGCACGCTGAAGATCGACGGCAGCTATCTCAAGGATGTCAGCGGTCCGGACGGCCAGCGCATCGCCCGCGCGATGATCGCGATGAGCCAGGCGCTCGGCCTCGACGTGGTGCTGGCGGGCGTCGAAAGCGTGGAGCAGGCCGCCTTTCTGCAGGGCGAGCGGGGCGTGCACGGGCAGGGCTACTACCTCGCAAGACCCCTCCCCGCAAAGGACGTCGCTGCGTTCCTGCGCGGGGAAGCACACATGCAGCTGACGAACAGCGCCGCCGGCTGAGGCCGGCTCGGGCTCAGGCCCGCCGGCTGCTCTGGGCGAGGTCCAGCAGTTCTCGGTTGGCGACCGCAAACATCGCGAAGTCCGGCGCCGTCGTCGCGTGCAGTTCCGCCAGCATCTCGCGCCAGCGGGCGATGAGCGTCGCCTCCTGTTCCTCCCAGCGCTCCACGCAGGCGGCGCTGTCGAGACCCTCGCAGCGCAGGCGCAGGATGCCCATGGCCAGCGTGCACTGCTGTGCCTGCAGGTCCTCGAGGTAGGACTCGCGCGCCAGCGCCTGCCATTCGTTGTCCACGGCACTGCGCAGGATCTGACCGCCGAACCAGTCGAGCTCGAGGCGCTCCCCGAGGTGGAAGTAGAGCTCCGCCACGTCGCCGAGGGGCGCTTCGGCCCGGCTGGCCACATCGATGATGGCCAGCCCCGTGGCGGCGTAGAGCCCCGCGGCCACCGTGGCCGCGAGCGGTTCGTCGACCCCGGCGCTGAGATAGCGGTCGCGGCGCTCCTCGAAAAACGCCTGTGCGTTGCCGCGCAGCAGCGAGGGCAGCTGCTCGAGGAACCCGTCGATGCCGCCGGCGAACTCCTCGATGAGCAGCGACGGAGCCAGCTGGTGTCGGCGGTTGCGCAGCAGCCAGCGGGTGGAGCGCTTCACCAACCGCACGACGTCCAGCATCATCTCGTGCTGCAGCGCGGCCTCTACCCGGTAATCGAGCGCCTCGATGGCGTCCCAGCGGCCGCCGACGCCGTAGATGGCCATCGCGGCCGTGTAGGCCCGGGCCACGTCAGCCACCGGCGCCCCCGTGGCGCGCTGCTGACGGGTGACGAAGTTCGGCCCCATGCGGTTGACCATGTCGTTGGCCACCTGCGTGCAGGTGATCTCGCGGCGCAGCCGGTGCGCCGCCACGTCTTCCGGGAAGCGCTCGACGAGGCGCGCGGGGAACGCCGTGGCCGCCGCCTCCGCCAGCGTCGGATCCTGCTCCAGGGCGGATTCGCTGAGCGCTTCCTTGAGGGCCGCCTTGCTGTAGGACACGAGTACGGCGAGCTCCGGCCGGGTGAGCCCCCGGTTCAGGAGCGCGCGCTCGGCGAGGTCCTCATCGCTGGGCAGGAATTCGAGCTCCCGGTCCAGGCGGCCGCTGGCCTCGAGGTTGCCGATGAGGCGCCGGTACTCGCCGGCGCGCTCCCTGGCCTCGAACTCGGCCAGGCTGATGGCCTGCACCTGGCGGTAGTTGTTCGCCAGCACCAGCGCCGCCACGCTGTCGGTCATTTCCTCGAGCAGCGTGTTGCGGTGCTTCTCGGTAAGATCCCCGCGGGCGACGATGGTGTCGAGGAGGATCTTGATGTTCACCTCGTGGTCGGAGCAGTCGACGCCGCCGGCGTTGTCGATGAAATCCGTGTTCACGCGCCCGCCGTGGAGCGCATACTCCACCCGCGCAAGCTGCGTCATGCCGAGATTGCCGCCCTCACCGATAACCCGGCAGCGCAGCGCGTTGGCATTCACCCGCAGGCTGTCGTTGGTCTTGTCGCCGACGTCCGTGTGCGCCTCCAGGCTGGACTTCACCCAGGTGCCGATGCCGCCGTTCCACAGGAGGTCCACCTCGGCGCGCAGCAGGTGGCTGATCAACTCCGCCGGGGTCAGGTGGTCCGCGCTGATGTCGAAGCGCGCCTTCATCTCCCGGGAAATCGTCACCGACTTGGCGGCGCGGCTGAACACGCCGCCCCCGGCGGAAATCAGTGACGCGTCGTAGTCTTCCCAGCTCGAGCGCGGCAGGGCGAAAAGGCGCTGACGCTCGGCGTAGGAGGCCGCCGTGTCCGGCTCCGGGTCGACGAAGATGTGCTGGTGGTTGAAGGCGGCCACGAGGCGGATATGCGGTGACAGGAGCATGCCGTTGCCGAAGACGTCGCCGCTCATGTCGCCGATACCCACGACCGAGAACGGCGTGGTGGCGACGTTGATGCCGAGCTCGCGGAAATGCCGCTCCACGGACACCCACGCCCCACGCGCCGTGATCCCCATCTTCTTGTGGTCGTAGCCGACGCTGCCGCCGGAGGCGAAGGCATCGCCCAGCCAGAAGCCGTACTCCTGCGAGAGGGCGTTGGCGATGTCGGAAAAGGTGGCCGTGCCCTTGTCAGCGGCGACAACGAGGTAGGGATCCTCGTCATCCTTGGCAACGACGTGCGGCGGGCGCACCACGCCGCGTTCGGTGCGGTTGTCCGTGATATCGAGCAGCCCGCGGATGAAGGTCTGGTAGCAGGCGACGCCCTCGGCCTGCACGGCATCGCGCTCCCAGTCGGCGCCCAGGCGCTTGCAGACGAAGCCGCCCTTGGCACCCACGGGCACGATCACCGCGTTCTTCACCTGCTGCGCCTTGACCAGACCGAGGACCTCCGTGCGGAAATCCTCGAGCCGGTCCGACCAGCGCAGGCCGCCGCGGGCCACCTTGCCGCCACGGAGATGCACGCCCTCGAGGCGCGGCGAATAGACGAACACCTCGTACAGCGGCACCGGCCGTGGCACATCCGGGATGTCGCCCGGCGAAAGCTTGAAGGAGAAGTAGGGCTTCAACTCGCCGCGGTCGTCGGGCTGGAAGAAGTTGGTGCGCAGCGTCGCCCGGATGACCGCCACGTACTGGCGGATGATCCGGTCCTGGCCCAGGTTCTGCACCGCGTCGAGGCCGGTGAGCACGCGCTCCTCGACGGCCGCCTCGCGCTGCGACCGCCAGTCCTCGTCACCGTCGAAGACCGGCGAGAAGCGGGTCAGGAACAGCTCGACGATGCCGGCGGAGAGGTGCAGGTGATCCGCCATGGTTTCGGCGATGTAGGCCAGGCTGTAGGGGAAGTTGATCTGCCGCAGGTAGCAGGCGTAGGCGCGCAGCAGGGCGATTTCCCGCCAGGACAGCCGGGTGCCGAGGAGCAGCCGGTTGAAGGAGTCGCTCTCCGCCTCGCCGAACCAGATGCGCCGGAAGGCGTCCTCGAACTCGCCCTTCACCTCGTCGAGGTCGATGTTCTGCGCCAGCGTGTAGATCAGCGAGAACTCCTGGATCCAGTAGTGTTCCCCCCGGCGCGCCCGCACCGGGTAGGCGCGCTCGGTCACCACGCGCAGGCCCAGGTTCTCGAGGATCGGCAGCACGTCGGACAGCGGCAGCGGCGCGCCGAGGTTGTAGAGGCGCAGCCGGAGGTGGTCGTCGCCCTCCTCCAGCAGCCGGTAGAGGCTCATGCCGAGGCGTTCGCCGGCGTCGAGCGCCAGCATCTTGTGCATGTCGACGACGGCGACCCGCGGGTCGAAGTCGTCCTGGTAGCCCGGCGGGAAACCCACGCCGATGTCGCGGAAGTGCCGCTCGCCCTGCTCCTCGCCGAATTCCTCGACGAGCCGGTACCGCAAGCGGTCTTCCCATGCCAGTGTGGCCTGCACGATCTGTTCCTCGATCTCGTTGACGTCGTAGGCTTCCAGCTGCTCCGGATCGACCCGCAGCACGAAGTGCACCCGGACCAGGATCGACTCCGTGAACAGGGTGGTGAACTCGGACTCCTCCGCGGCGAAGGCAGCGCTGAGGATGCGCTGGATGCGCTGGCGCCGCTCCGTGGTATAGCGGTCCCGGGGCATGTAGACCATGCAGCTGACGAACTTGTCGTGCAGGTCCCGGCGCACGAAGAGGCGGGTCTGACGCCGCTCCTGGATGCGGTTGACCGCACTCGCGGTCTCGTAGAGCGCCTGCTCGCTGGACTGGAAGAGCTCGTCGCGGGGGAAGAGTTCTAGCACGCGGATCAGTTCGCGCCCGTCATGTTCGCTGGTATCGAGACCGGACAGCGCGAGTACCGCGTCGACCTTGCGCCGGAGCACGGGAATCAGCGACGGATTCATCGTGTACACGGCGGCCGTGTAGAGGCCGAGGAAGCGGTGCTGTCCGATGACCTCGCCGCCCTCGTCGAACACCTTGACCTCGATGTAGTCGGGGTAGGCCTGCCGGTGCACACGCGAGCGCCGCCGCGACTTGCCGAAGGAGAGCACGCTGTCGTGCAGGGCCGCCGGCGCGGTGGTGGCCAGGTCCTCGGCGAGGTCGCGGGGGCCGCGGGTCTCTCGCTCCCGCAGGATACCGAGGTGGGTATCGGCACGGCTCTCGACCTCGTAGCCGGCGCCGGCGCGGGACACGGCCAGGTACTCATAGCCGAGGAAAGTCACGTGGTCGTGCTTGAGCCAGTCGAGAAAGGCACGGGCTTCCTCGCGCTCCTCGCGGTCGACGCAGCCCGCGGCGGCCACGTCGGCGGCGGCCACGCTGAGGCGCTCGCGCATGGGGGTGAAGTCGTCGACAACGCGCGCCACCTCGCCGAGGATGTCCTCGAGGGCCTGGCGCAGCGGCTCCAGTTCGGCCACGTCCGAGTGACGGCCGATCTCGAAGTACAGCAGACTTTCGGCGGAGGCGCCGGCGGGGGCTTCGGCACCCGGGGGCAGCACGGCCTCGAGGCCGCCGTCGTCATCCCGGCGGGTGACCAGGTTGCAGCTGGCGAGCGTATGGATCGGCAGCTGCCGCTGGTTGATCTCCCCGCGCACGGAGGCCGTGCAGAACGGCATGTCGCGGCAGAGGATCGCCACGACCGTCGCGCTGCTCTCCCAGCCGTGGCGGTCCAGCTGCGGGTTGAAAATGCGCACCCGCGGGCCCTCGTCCGCCTCGAAGCGGCGCATGAAGCGCAGGAGCCCGTAGAGGCAACCGTAGAGGTTCTCGGGGGAGCGCCCGCGCAGGTCTTCAGCGGGGAAGCGGCGGTAGAAGGCGGACGCGAGGTTGTGGAGGGAGTCGCGCTTGTCCGCCTCGGCCCGGCGGTCGATGCGGTCGGCGAGCTCTGCGAGCAGGGTCGCCTTCAGGTTCTCCCAGTTCATAATCCTTATCCGTGCCAGGGCCGCCGCGGCGGAGGCCGCGACGCACCGTTTGAGGCGTCCAGTCTACCGAATTCACCGGGCCCTTGCCGACAGCGGCGAGCGGAACTTTTGCGGCCCGGGCCAGTCCCATCGCCGGCCGCGCCGTACCGGGCACCCCGTTTTGAGTGCTCGAGCCGCTGCGCTAGACTGCGCGCCTCCCAACCCAGACCCCGATAGAGAGGAGTGACCGTGGCGAAGGCGGAAATCCATGCCCTCAAGGAGTGGCTCGCGACCCAGGTCATCGGCCAGGAACACCTCGTGGAGCGGCTGCTCATCGCGCTGCTCGCCGACGGGCACCTGCTCGTGGAGGGCGCCCCGGGCCTGGCCAAGACCCGCGCCATCAAGAGCCTGGGTGACGGGCTTGAGGGCTCCTTCCACCGCATCCAGTTCACGCCGGACCTGCTGCCCGGCGATGTCACCGGTACGGAGATCTTCCGGCCCCAGGAAGGCGGCTTCCACTTCCAGCAGGGCCCGGTCTTCAACAACCTGGTGCTCGCCGACGAGATCAACCGCGCGCCGGCGAAGGTACAGTCAGCGCTCCTCGAAGCCATGGCCGAGCGCCAGGTCAGCGTCGGTGCCGAGTCCTGGCCGCTGCCGCGGCTCTTTCTTGTGATGGCGACGCAGAACCCGATCGAGCAGGAAGGCACCTACCCGCTGCCGGAGGCGCAGCTGGACCGCTTTCTGCTTCACGTCCGCGTCGACTACCCGGACGCGGCTGCGGAGACCGAGATCCTGCGCCTGACCCGCGCCGAGGCCGGCCAGGGCGGCACCGTGGCGCCGCCCGTGGTGAGCCAGGAACAGGTTTTCGAGGCGCGCCAGGCGCTCCTCGACCTGCACATGGCCGAGGCCGTGGAGCAGTACATCGTGCAGCTCGTCATCGCCACCCGGCAGCCCGCGGGCTACAGCCAGGAGCTCGCCGGCTGGATCGCCTACGGCGCCAGCCCCCGCGCCACCATCGCGCTGGACCGCTGCGCCCGGGCCCACGCCTGGCTCCGGGGCGCTGACTTTGTCGGCCCCGACGACGTGCAGGCGGTCCTCGCCGATGTACTCCGGCACCGGCTGCTGCTTACCTTCGAGGCCGAGGCGAACGGGGTGACGCCGGACCGGGTCACCGAGGAGCTGCTCGCCCTGGTGCCAGCGGCCTGAGGCCCGTGGACTTCGAGCGCGCACCGCAAGGCGCCTACTGCGAGCTTGCCGACCTGCTCGCGCTGCGCTTCGCCGCCCGGCAGGTGAATGTCACCAGCCGGCGCCGCGCCCTCTCCCACCTCGCCGGCAGCAATCGCGCGAACTTCCGCGGCCGCGGCATCGACTTCGACGAGGTGCGCAGCTACCAGCCCGGCGACGACATCCGCGCCATCGACTGGCGGGTCACGGCGCGCACCGGAAACGCCCACACCAAGCTCTTCCATGAAGAGCGCGAGCGGCCGGTACTGGTGGCCGTCGACCAGCGCCCGGGCATGTTCTTCGGCTCCCGCGACTGCTTCAAGTCCGTGCTCGCCGCCCACCTCGCCGCCCTCGTCGCCTGGAGTGCCCTCGACGCCGGCGAGCGCGTCGGCGGCCTGGTCTTCGGCGCCGAGGGACACCGCGACCTGCGGCCGCGGCGCAGCCGGCAGTCGGTGCTCGGCCTGCTGTCCACGGTCTGCGACTACAACGCGGCGCTGCGCGATCCCGCCACCCCGGCTCCCGGCGCCGCCGAGCTGCTGGCGAAACTGCGGCGGATCGCCCGGCCGGGCAGCAGCGTCTTCCTGGTCAGCGACCTCTCCGGGCTGCTCGACGAGGGTGGCCGGGAGCACCTGTTCCAGCTCAGCCGGCACACGGAGCTGACCCTGTTCCACTGCACCGACCCGCTGGAAGAGACCCTGCCGCCGCCGGGACGCTACACCATCAGCGACGGCGACCAGCGGCACACACTGGCCCTCGCTGACAGCGCCCTGCGCCGGCGCCTCGGCTCGGTCCTCGCCGAGGCGCGCGCCGAGCGCGAGGCACTGCTGCTGCAGCTCGGCATTCCCTGCATCGAGGCGAGCACCACGCGCTCGCCGCTGGCGCTGCTGCGCGAACTCTACGGGGGGGCGCGCCCGTGAACCCCCGGGATCCGCTCGAGGCCCTGCACCCGCTGCGCACGCCGCCCCCGGTGGACGCCTGGCCGCCGGCACCGGGCTGGTGGCTCCTCGCCGCCCTGCTCCTCGCGGCGCTGGCCGCCCTCGGCTTCCTGGCGCTGCGCACCTGGCGCCGCCGCGCCCACCTGCGCGCGGCCCGCCGGGAACTGGCCGCGCTGCGCGCCCGCTTTGCCGACGACCCGGCGGCGCTCACGGCGGCGACCAACGCGCTGCTGAAACGCGTGGCCCTGGCCCGCTACCCGCGCCGCGAGACCGCGGCCCTGAGCGGCGGCCGGTGGCTCGCTTTCCTGGACGCCACCGCCCCGGCACAGCCCTTCGCCGCCGTGCCTGCGACGCTCCCTTACGAGCCGGCCCCCGCGGCCGGCGACGCCGACGCCTTCTGCGAGGCCGCCGAACGCTGGCTGCGCGCGCAGCGCGCCGGGAGCCGGGCGTCGTGATCGAGCTGCTCTGGCCCTGGGCGTTCGCCCTTGCACCGCTGCCGCTGCTGCTTCGCGCGCTGCTGCCGCCGCGCGCCCACCGCGATGCCGCGCTGCGCGTGCCGTTCAGCCTGCCCTGGCGCAGCATCGAGAGCGGAGCCGCCCGGGGCACGGGGCAACGCGGCGCCCTCCTTCTCCTGGTGCTCGCCTGGCTCGGCCTCCTCGCCGCCCTCGCCCGGCCGACCTGGGTCGGCGAGCCCGTGGCCCTGCCCAACGAGGGGCGGGACCTCATGCTGGCCGTGGACATCTCCGGCAGCATGCGGGTCGAGGATATGCGCGTGGGCAACGAGCTCGCCCGGCGGATCGACGCCGTCAAGGCGGTCGGCGGCCAGTTCATCGAGCGCCGCCGCGGCGACCGCGTCGGCCTGATCCTGTTCGGCAGCCGGGCCTACGTGCAGTCGCCGCTGTCCTACGACACGCGCACCGTGGACCGCTTCCTGCGCGAGGCTCAGATCGGCTTCGCCGGCCAGGAAACGGCGATCGGCGACGCGCTGGGGCTGGCCGTGAAGCGGCTGCGCGAGCGCCCGGCCGAGAGCCGGGTGCTGGTACTGCTAACGGACGGCCAGGATACGGCGAGCAGCGTCGACCCGCTGGAGGCGGCGGCGCTGGCCGCCACCCTCGATATCCGGGTACACACCATCGGCATCGGCGCGGAGAGCCTCACCGTACCCGGCATCCTCGGCTCGCGCTTCGGCAGCCGCCGCGTGAACCCCTCGGCGGACCTCGACGAGGCAACGCTCGAGGCCATCGCCAGCGGTACCGGCGGTCGCTACTTCCGCGCCCGGGACCCACAGGAGCTGGAGGCGATCTACCGGGAGATCGACCGGCTGGAGCCGGTGGAAACCGACACGGCGACCTTCCGTCCGCGGCGCTCGCTGCTGCACTGGCCGCTGGCGGTCGCGGTGCTGGCGAGCTTCCTGCTCGCGCTGCGCGAACTCGGCGGCGGCAGCCTGTGGCCGCGGAGGTTGAGCGCGTGAGCCTGCTCGCGGACTTCCACTTCCTGCGCCCGGCCTGGTTGCTGCTGCTGGTGCCGGCCCTAGCCCTCGCCTTCCTGGTCGCCCGCGCCCGCCGCCGCAGCGGCAGCTGGCAGACGGTGATCTCGCCGGCCCTCCTGCCCTACCTGCTCGAGGACGCCGCGGGCCCGCGGCGCCGGGGACCGCTGCTGCCTTTGCTGGTGCTCGCCTGGAGCCTCGCCACCGTCGCCGCGGCCGGGCCCAGCTGGGTGCGGCAACCGCTGCCGGTGCTGCAGAAACAGGATGCGCTGGTGGTCATCCTCGACCTCAGCTACTCGCTCTGGGCGGAGGACCTCGCCCCCTCGCGCATCGACCAGACCCGGCGCAAGCTCCTCGACCTGCTCGAGCGCCGGCAGGAAGGGCAGACCGCGCTGGTCGCCTACGCCGGGGATGCCCACGTGGTCACGCCGCTGACGGACGACGCGCCGACCATCGCCAACCTGCTGCCGGCCCTGGACCCGGGCATGATGCCGCTGCCGGGCGCGGATGCGCCGGCGGCCGTGGCGTCGGCCCTCGCCCTGCTCGATGCCGCCGCGGTGGGCAGCGGGCGGCTACTGCTGGTCACCGATGCGATCGAGCCCGGCGACGTGCCGGCCATCACCGGCCAGCTCGAGGGCCGCGACGTCACACTTTCGGTCCTCGGCGTCGGCACCCCGGAAGGCGCGCCGATTCCCCTCCCCGACGGCGGTTTCCTGAAACGCGAGGACGGCAGCATCGTGATCCCCGGGCTGCCCGAGGCCGAGCTCGAGACGCTGGCCCGGCGCAGCGGGGGCCGCTACCGGCGCATCGCCATCGACGACAGCGACCTGACCGCGCTCACCGCCGAGACACCCGGCAGCGGCGACACGGCGGAAACGGACCGACGCGCCGAGGGCTGGGTGGACATGGCGCACTGGTTCCTGCTGCCCCTCGTTCCCCTCGCCGCCTTCGCCTTTCGGCGCGGGCTCGTCGCCGGCCTCGCGCCGGTTGCGCTTGCGCCCCTGGCCCTGGCGCTGCTGCTGCCGGCGCCCGCCGCCCGCGCCGACCTCTGGCGCGATCTCTGGCTCACGCCGGACCAGCAGGGCGCCCGGGCCCTGGCCGAGGGCGAGGCGGAGCGCGCCGCGAAGACCTTCGAGGACCCGGGCTGGCAGGGCACCGCCGCCTACCGCGCGGGTGACTACGCGACGGCCATCGACCGCTTCAGCGGTGACGATGCCGACAGCTGGTACAACCGGGCCAATGCCCTCGCCCGCGCCGGCCGCCTCGAGGAAGCGATCGAGGCCTACGAGCGCTCCCTGGCGCTCGCGCCGGAGCAGCAGGACGCCGCGGACAATCTCGAGCTCGTGAAGTCGCTCCGCGACCAACAGCAGCAGGAACGGCAGCAGGGCGGCGGCGACGAGCAGGGTCAGCCGCAGCCGGACAGCGATCCCGGCCAGCAGAGCGGGCAGGGCCAGCCGCCGGGGCAGCGCGACCCCGGTGAGCCGCAGGGCAGCGACCCCGGCGAGGACCGGCGCGGGGAACAGGGCGAGCAACCCGGCGACGAATCGTCACAGCGCCAGCCGGGCGATGGCGAGGCGCAGGACGGCCGCGCCGAGCCGGAGGAAGGGGGTGCGGGCAACGCCGCGCAGTCCCTCGAGCAGCCCACACCGGGCGCGGAGGCCGGCCAGGCCATGGCCGAAAAAATGGCCGAGGACATCGAGGCGCAGCAGGCCATGCAGCAGTGGCTCCGGCGCGTACCCGATGACCCCTCGGGCCTGCTCCGGGAGAAGTTCCGCTACGAGAGCCGCCAGCGCCAGCGGCGGGGAGAGGAGAGAGACAATGGCAAGATCTGGTAAGGCCCGGCTGCGCCTGGTGCTGCGCTGCGTGGCGCTCGCCGCGATCCTGGCGCCGTCGCTCGCCCTGGCGCTCGAGGCGAGCGTCGACCGCTACCGGATGAACCTCGGCGACAGCCTGCGCCTCACCCTCACCTCCGATGGCGCCGTGGACCCGGCCGAGGCGGACCTGGCACCGCTCACCCGGGACTTCGAGATCCTGCAGCGCTCGAGCAGCTCGAGCACGCGCATCGTCAACGGCCGCACCAGCCGGGAGGTGGCGCTAGAGCTGGAGATCACGCCCCGGCGCGAGGGTACGCTGTCCATACCGCCCCTGTCCGCGGGCGGCGAGCAGACCGCACCGCTGGTCATCGAGGTGGAACCGCCGCCCGCCGCCGGCAGCCCGGACGCGAACGTGCTCTTCTCCGCCGAGCTCGACCGCGACAGCGTCTACGTGCAGCAGCAGGTCCTGCTCACGCTGCGCATCCAGCAGGCCATCGCCCTGGACGACCGCAGCGTCACCGAGCTCAAGCTGGACGGCGCCTTCGTCAAACCCCTGGGGCAGAACTCTTTCCAGCGCGACGACGGCAGCCGCCGCTGGCTGGTGCACGAGATCCGCTACGCGATCTTCCCGGAGCAGAGCGGCACGCTGGAGATACCGGTGCAGACGTTCAGCGCGCGGGTGCGCCAGGGCTCGCGCAGCCTCTTCGACCTGCGCAGCGGGCCGCGCCTGTCGCGGCAGTCCGAGCCGCTCACGGTAACGGTACGCGCGCGCCCGGACGCCTTCCCCGGGCAGACCTGGCTGCCGGCGGCGGAGCTCACCATCGAGGAGAGCTGGTCGCGGCCGCCGGAGCAGCTGGCCACCGGTGAGTCGGTCACCCGCACCGTGACCCTGACCGGCAAGGGGCTGCAGGGCGCGCAGCTGCCGCCCGTGCGTTTCCCGGCCACCCAGGGCCTGAAGTACTACCCGGACCAGCCGCAGATCGAGGACGCGGAAGGCGCCGACGGCGTCATCGGCGTGCGCACGGACAGCGCCGCCCTGGTGCCGGTGGCGCCGGGCCGCTACGAGGTGCCGGAGCTGCGCGTGCCCTGGTGGGATACGGAGACGGACCGGCTTCGCTGGGCCGTGCTGCCCGCGCGCACGATCCGCGTCACGCCGGCGGCGAATGCCGGCACCGGGGCCGCCGGGGCGGCGGACCCGACCGCCGTCGCGCCGGGCGCAGCATCCGCGCCGACCGCCCCCGCGGGCCCGTGGCCGCTGATCGCGGCGGCCTGCGCGGCGGGCTGGCTGCTGACCAGCCTGCTCTGGTGGCTGAGCCGGCGCAGGGCACCGGCAAGCGACGGGCCGCCCGGCCCCGGCCCCGGCGAACCGCGGGCCTGGAAGGGCCTGCGCGCCGCCCTCGCCAGCGGCGACCCGGCGGCGAGCCGGCGCCAGCTAGCGCTGTGGCTGCGCACGCTGCCCGGTGCGAGACCGCAGGACGCCCTGGCGGCGCAGGCGCGGGCGGTCGGGGGCGAGGAACTGGCGGCGGGCGTCGCCGGCCTCGACGCCGCCCTCTACGGGCCCGGCACCGGGCCCTGGGACCCGGCCGCGGTCGATGCCGCGGCCCGGTCGGCACGGCGCCGCCACGCCGGCGAAAACGCCGAGGCGGACGGAGACAGCCCGCTGCCGCCGCTCTACCCGGCCTGACCCTGCCTGACCTGCCTAGGCCCCGGGCCTGCTCAAGCCGGGGCCTCGAGGCTCTTGCTGACGACCTCGTAGACGTCCGGAGACAGCGCGGTCAGCGCGGCCAGGCGCGACAGTTCGGCGCGCATCGCGTCGGCCCGTGCCGGCACCGCGCGCCACTTGGTCAGCGGCGCGAGCAGGCGTGCTGCGATCTGCGGGTTGCGGGCGTTGAGCGTCTCCACCACCCCGCCGAGAAGCCGGTAGCCGGCACCGTCGGCGCGGTGGAAGTGGACCAGGTTGGCGCCGGCGAAGGCGCCGATGAGCGCGCGCACCCGGTTCGGGTTGCCGAGCTCGAAGGCCGGGTGCGCCAGCAGGGCCGTCACGCGCTCCACGGCATCGGGCAGGTCCAGGGTCGCCTGCAGCTGCAGCCAGTGGTTGACCACCAGCGTCTCGTGCTGCCAGTCGGCGAGGAAGCCTTCCAGCGCCTCTTCGCGGGCCGTGTCATCGCCGGCCTCGGCGATGACACGCAGCGCCGCCAGGCGGTCGGTGAGGTTGTCGGCCGCCGCGAGCTGCGAGCGCGCGAGGGCAAGGCCGGTATCGCCGCGCGTAGCTAGGTAGGCAAGGCAGGTGTTGCGCAGGCTCCGCGGGCCGATCTGTTCCCCCACCGGTGCGTAGGCCGCGGCCGGCGGGTGGCGCCGCACGCAGTCCAGGAGCGCGTCCTCTAACGCCTCGGCCAGGGCCGCGCGCAACCACTCGCGGGAGGCGTGGATGGCGTCGATGTCGGCGCCGCCGGCATGCGCCGCCAGCTCCACCAGGGTGCTTTCGCCGGGCAGCGCCAGCATCGCCGCGGCCACGGCCGGGTCCGGTGCCGCCGGGTCGAGGAGCGCCTGGCAGGCCTCTGCCAACAGCGGGTCGAGGGTGGGCGCCTCGCCGGCGGCGAGGGCCGCCTGGACATCATCCAGCGCGGCGACCATGAGCTGCTGCCCGGCGTCCCAGCGCACGAAGCCGTCGTCGTCCCGGGTCATGAGGGCGCGCAGCTGCTCACGGGTGTAGGGGTAGTCGAGACGCACCGGTGCGGAAAAGCCGCGCAGCAGCGCCGGTACCGGCCGCTCCGGCAGTCCGGTGAAGGTGAACGACTGCTCCACCTCCTCGAGGATCAGCACCCGGTGCGTGTTGTCCGCCTGCTCGCCGTCCGCTGCCTCGCCGGCCAACGAGAGGCGGAGATTGCCCGCATCGCCGAGCAGGCCCAGCGCCAGCGGCACCACCAGCGGCGCCTTCTCGGGCTGCCCCGGGGTCGGCGGCGTGTGCTGGCGCACGGTGAGCGTGTACGCACCGGCCGCCTCGTCCCAATGGTCCGTGACCGTCAGCTCCGGCGTGCCGGCCTGCGCATACCAGCGCTTGAATGCGCCGAGGTCGGTACCGGTCGCGTCGGCCATGGCGGCGACGAAGTCGTCGCAGGTCACGGCCTGGCCATCGTGGCGCTCGAAGTAGAGGTCGCTGCCGGCGCGGAAGCCGTCCTCGCCGAGGAGCGTGTGCAGCATGCGCACTACCTCCGCGCCTTTCTCGTAGACCGTGAGCGTGTAGAAGTTGTTGATCTCGATGTAGCTGTCCGGGCGCACCGGGTGCGCGAGCGGCCCCGCATCCTCGGCGAACTGGGCCGTGCGCAGGAGCGTGGCGTCCTCGATGCGCTTGAGGTCCGGCGAGCCCATGTCCGCCGAGAACTGTGCGTCGCGGAAGACGGTGAAGCCTTCTTTCAGGCTGAGCTGGAACCAGTCCCGGCAGGTCACGCGGTTGCCGGACCAGTTGTGGAAGTACTCGTGGGCGACGATGGCCTCGACGCGCTGGAAGCCCGCGTCCGTCGTGGTCGCCGGGCAGGCGAGCACGCAGCTCGTGTTGAAGATGTTGAGGCTCTTGTTCTCCATCGCGCCCATGTTGAAGTCATCCACGGCGACGATGTTGAACACGTCGAGGTCGTATTCCCGGCCGTAGCGCTCCTCGTCCCAGCGCATGGAGCGCTTCAGGGACTGCATCGCGTGGTCGCACTTGGCGACATCCTTGTCCTCGACGAACAGGCGCAGGGTCACGTCGCGGCCGCCGCAGGTACGGAAGCTGTCCTCGACGCAGGCGAGGTGGCCGGCGACCAGGGCGAAGAGATAGCTCGGCTTCGGGAACGGGTCCTCCCACACCACCCGGTGGCGGCCGTCGACGAGCTCGGCGTGGGCCGTGCGGTTGCCGTTCGACAGCAGCACGGGGTAGCGGGCGAGCTCCGCGTCGATGGTCACGGTGAACACGGACATCACGTCCGGCCGGTCCGGGAAGTAGCTGATGCGGCGGAAGCCCTCGGCTTCGCACTGCGTGCAGAACATGCCCCGGGACAGGTAGAGGCCCTCGAGCGCCGTGTTCGCCCGCGGGTCGATGCGCACCGTGGTGCTCAGCTCGAAGGCCTCCGGCGGGTTGTCGAGCTCGAGGCCCTGCTCGTCGCAGCGCCAGCTTTCCGGGGCCGGCGCCTGCCCGTCGATGAGCAGCTCGCGGAGTTCGAGCCCCTCCCCGTCCAGGCGCAGCGGCCCGCGCTGCTCGCCGGCTGGATTGCGCACCAGCTGCAGCGTCGCGTGCACCAGCGTGAAACTTTCATACAGCTCGAAGTGCAGGGCCGTACGCGGAACGAGGTACATCGGCGGCCGGTAATCGGCGAGCCGGATCGAGCGGGGCTGCGCGTCGCGCATGGTCAGACCTCCGTGCTTGTCTCGAGGGTCAGCTGGTAACCCCCGTACTTGCGCATGTTGATCACGCCGCCATCGAAGACGAGGTACTGCCCCTTGATACCGAGGAGCGTCCCGCCCACGCGTGGCGTCTTGTCGAGGTTGAAGGACTTTACCTTCACCGGGTATTCGAGCACCGGGTAGCGGATCGTCGTCTCCTCCGCGCCCTCGAGGCGCGACAGCGCCTGCAGGCCGTGCGCCTGTTGCAGGGCGGCCACGTCGTCGGCGCAGCGTTCGAGGAGCGCGGCCGCCGCGGCGTGCAGGTCCCGCGGCTCGCCATCGCCCTTGAGCATGGCCTGCCACTGGGTGCGGTCGCCGATTTCCCGGGCCAGCGCCACTTCGAGGAGGCCGGAGTGCAGCCGCGAGTCGACCCGGAACAGCGGCAGGGCCTGGGTGGCGCCCTGGTCGATCCAGCGCGTCGGGACCTGGGTGCCGCGGGTGATGCCGACCTTGAGCCCCGACGTGTGCGACAGGTAGACGATGTGGTCGATCATGCAGTTGGCCAGGCCCCACTCCGGCTCCCGGCAGGTGCCCTCGTGGAAGTGGCACTTCTCCGGGCTCACGATACAGCTGTCGCAGCGCGCCAGGCGCTTGAAGCAGGGGTAGCAGTAGCCCTGGTTGAAGCTCTTGCTGGTCTTACGGTCGCAGTAGATGCAGCGGATCTCGCCGTCGAAGGCCAGGTGCACCACCTGGCCGAGCAGCGGGTTCATCGGGACCTCGCTGTCGCCGAGGGGGAGCGCATAGCTGACCGGTTCGTCGAGGGCGGTGCGCATCTTGCGCACGCCGCCGCGGCCGAGGACGCTCACGGTTCGCCCTCGCCGTCCGCCCAGCGCAACGGGCGCGGCCCGCTCTCACCGGGCGCGCTCTTGCGGCCGCGGTCGATGTAGCCGACCCGCTCTTCCGGCGGCAGGTGGCGCTCGCCCCAGCTGATCACCGCCTGCAGGCAGTGCTCGCGCTGCTCGGTGGTCACCGCGCGGCCGTCGGGCCAGCGCCCGGTCTCGACCGCCTGCTTGAGGCGCTCGTAGAGGTCCGGCGTGAGGCTGTCGAGGAGTTGCTCGTAGTCCATGGGGATGGCGCCCGGCAAAACGGCCATTATAACCGCCGGCGGTAGCGCTCGAGAAAGGCCAGCGGCACCGCGAGCACCGCGCCGGCGGCGAGGCCGCCGATGTGCGCGGCGTTGGCGATGGCGCCGAAACCGAGCACCTCGACCACCCCCAGCACGCAGGCCACCAGCCAGCCGAGCATGAACACCACCACGCCCGGCGGCAGCCCGAGGGCCCAGCGCGGGTAGATGCGCTCGGCCACCACCGCGAAGCCGAGAAAACCGTAGACCACGCCGGACATGCCGCCGAACAGGCCCGGCCCGCCGAACAGGTACTGCGCGACGTTGGACACCATGGCCACGGCCAGGAACAGGCCGAGGGTGGACAGGCTGCCCGCCCGCGCCTCGATCCGGCGGCCGAACTCCCAGGTCCAGAGGGCGTTGAAGGCGATGTGCAACCAGCCGAAGTGCAGGAAGGCCGGCGTAATGAGACGCCAGAGCTGGGCACCGGGCTCGCCGAAGACCGGGCCCGCGGCGGTGAGTTCGAAGGGGGTGAAGGTCAGCGCCGCGACCCAGCTCACCGGGGCGTTGAAGTAGACCACCGAGAACCCGAGCAGGGAGCAGACGAGAAGCCCGGCCGTCACCGGGTACGGGCGCAGCGCGTTGAAAAGGTCCTGCACGTCAGTTGACCAGCGCGTTGCTCCAGCGGAGCTTGTCCCGGCAGCTGGCGTAGAAGCTGTGCCCCAGCGGATGCAGCAGCGTGAGCCGGTGCGGCTTCTTGCGCAGCACCACCGCGTCCCCGGGGCGCGCGGTCATGTTCACCTGGCCGTCGCAGGTCACCGGCGGATGGATGCGGTTGCGCTCGAGCACGTCGAGGCGAATGAGGCTGTCGCCCTTGACCACGATGGGCCGGCTGCTCAGCGTGTGCGGGAACATGGGCACCAGCACGATGGCATCGAGGGACGGGTGCATGATCGGCCCGCCCCCGGAGAGCGAATAGGCCGTGGAGCCAGTGGGCGTGGAGATGATCAGCCCGTCCGCGCGCTGCCGGTAGACGAACTCGCCGTCGATGGACAGCTCGAACTCGATCATCTGCGCCGAGGTACCGGAGTTCAGCACCACGTCATTGAGGGCGTCCGCCCGGGCCACGACCTTGCCCTCGCGCTCGACATTCACATCGAGCAGGAAGCGCTCCTCCCGCTCGTAGCGCCCCTCGAGCACCGCCGGCACCAGCTCGCTGACCTCGTCGGGGCTGATATCGGTCAGGAAGCCGAGGCGGCCGCGGTTGATGCCGAGCACCGGGGTCTCGAAGCGGGCCATGGTGCGCGCGGCGGACAGCAGGCTGCCGTCGCCGCCGAGCACGATGACGAGGTCCGCGCGCTCGCCGATCTCCTCGCGGGTCAGCAGCGGGCAGTCGCGGGTGGCGACGGCGCCGAGGCGGTCCTCCAGCATGACCTCGCCGACGCGGTCGCCGAGCAGGTCGAGGAGTTCGTCGAGGAGCTCCTGCAGGCCCTCCTGGCGGCTGCGCCCGACGAGGCCGACGCGGTGGAACTGGGCTGCCATGCACGGATTCCTGCGCAGGGTGGCCGGGCAGTATAACCTCGCAGGCCGGGCGTGCGCATAGGCCGAGGAAGGGCCCGCATACGCTTGCCTCGGGCTCGCTTTGGGCCGATGATCATGAGCCACGAGAATAACAGTGAGGAGGTCCCGCCATGTCCCGTTTCGCCCTGCCGCTTGCTGCCTGCCTCGCCGCGCTCGCCGTCGGCGGCTGCAGCGGCACCCCCACCGTCCAGACCGGGCCGGATGCGGAAACCATCGACGGCAAGCTCTACCGCGTGGACAACACCGCGGCGCAGCTCGTGTACGTCGACCCGACCGTGGACTTCAGCCGCTACAACCGCGTCCTGCTGGCGCCGCTCGGGCTCGACAACGTCGAGATCATCCAGCCGGACAACAGCTCGGCACCCTACGCACGCAAGCGGGACTGGGAGCTGACCGACGAGGACCGGGCCGCGCTGCAGGCGGACTACCGGGAGGCCATGGTGAAAGAGCTGGTGGACAAGGGCGGCTACGCCCTGGCGGACGCGCCCGCCGACGACGTGCTGCAGATTGCCGCCATGCTGACGCAGCTGGCCCCCAACGCGCCGAAGGACGACAACCAGTCGCGCTACGTGGGGCGGTCCCAGGTGTACACCGAGGGCGCCGGCAGCATTGCCGTGGCCGTGGCCTTCGCCGATTCAGAGTCCGGCGAGGTGCTGGCGCTGTCCAAGGACAAGCGCCGGAGCACCCAGCAGTGGGGCGTGAACAATCGCGTGACCAACCGGGCGGAAGTGCGCCGGGTGTTCTCGGCCTGGGCCCAGCAGATCCGCAAGGGCCTGGACCGGGTGCACAGCAAGGACGCGGCGGCGGAGTGAGGCGCGGGGCTCAGAGCCCGACGTTGTTCTTCTCCAGCACCTGCTCGGCGCGGTAGCTGGAGCGCACGAACACCCCGGACACCACCTCGAGGAACCCGCGCTCGAGCCCCCACTCGCGGTAGCGGGCGAACTCGTCCGGGGTCACCCAGCGGTCGATGGGATAGTGGTGCGCCGTCGGCTGCAGGTACTGGCCGAAGGTGACAATGTCGACGTTGGCCGCGCGCAGGTCGTCCAGCGCCTCGATGATCTCCGCCTCCGTCTCGCCCAGGCCGAGCATGAGACTGGTCTTGGTGAGCACGTCCGGCCGGTGCGCCTTGGCGTGCGCAAGAACGGCCAGGGTCTGGTCATAGCCGGCGCGGCTGTCGCGTACCGGATGCGTGAGCCGGCGCACCGTCTCGACGTTCTGGGCGAAGACCTCGATGCCCGAGTCCACCACCGTTTCGACGTCCTCGAGCTTGCCGAGAAAGTCGGGCGTGAGCGCCTCCACGGCGGTCTCGGGGTTCACGGCCTTCACGCGCTGCACGCACGCCGCGTAGTGGCCGGCGCCGCCGTCGGGCAGGTCGTCGCGGTTGACGGAGGTCAGCACCACGTATTTGAGGCCCATGAGCGCGACGGAGCGCGCGGTGTTGTCGGGCTCCTCGGGGTCGAGCCAGCCGCGGGGGTTGCCGGTATTCACCGCGCAGAAGCGACAGGCCCGGGTGCAGACATCGCCCATGAGCATGATCGTCGCGGTGCCCGCGCTCCAGCACTCGCCCATGTTCGGGCACTTGGCCTCCTCGCAGACGGTAGCCAGCCGGTGCTCGTGGACGATGCCACGCACCTTCTCGAAGGTCGCCCCCTGCTGGATGCGGGTGCGCAGCCACGGCGGCTTGGGCAGGCGCTCGCCGCCGCCCGCGCCGGCCTTCACGCCATCCTTGATGACGCGCATGCCGCGTGCGTTGGTGTACTTCTCCCCGCTGGCCACATCGATGAGCGGGATACGGGCGTCGTCCCCCATGCTGGCTCCACTGCTTCGCAATGGGCCCATTCTAGCGCACTGGCGCCTGCGCTGGCTGCCCCGGCGCCTCCCCGGGACCGCCCCTGTCGCCGCCGCGACGGGCCTATGGACACGCGCCGCTCAGGCGATATGCTTGGCGGGCCGGGAAAGGGCCGCAACGGCAGGCGCGCCGGGGGAGTGTGCAGCAATGAGTTGGTTTCGACGGCAGCAGGGCGATACGCCCGGGGACAACGGCGACGAGCCCACAGACCCGGCGGGCAACAGCGAGGGCGGCGAGCAGGCAGCCCCCGCCCCGGTGAGCAACAGCGACGAGGTACCGAAGGCGCTGGCCGACTTCTTCCTGGTATTCGAGGAGCACCTGAACGAGGTCGAGAAGGAGGACATGGCGGAGTTCGTGGCGCAGCTGCGCAAGCCGCCCACGGTCCTCGAGCGTATCAGCCGCGGGCTCGACGACCCGGAGGAACTCGCGGAAACGGTCATGACGAACCCGGCGCTGTCGGCGGATGTGCTGCGCATCGTCAACTCGGCCGCCTTTCACCTGAACGCTCCCATCTCCAGCGTTCACCACGCGGTCAACTATCTCGGCACCAACCTGGTCAAGGGCCTGGTGCTGCAGGCCGCGGTCGGCCAGATGCTGGCGCTGGAGAGCCCGGCCCAGCATACGGCCTACATGCGGCTCTGGCGCGCCAGCTACGTCGCCAGCGCCGTCGCGCAGGCCCTGGCCACGGAGCTCGCCCTGCCCGAGCCCTCCGAGACCGCGACCAAGGCGCTGCTCGCCAGCATCGGTGACCTCGCGCTGATTTCTGCCCGGCCCGGGCTGGCGAGGCTCTACGGCGCCCATGCCACCCTGTTCGACCGCGTCAGCGGCCAGCAGGACGAGCTGGTCGGCAACGCGGCGATCGTCGGCGCCATTCTCGCCCGCAGCTGGAACCTGCCGGCGGCGATCGAGGCCCACCTGCGCTATGCGTACGTGCCGATGGCCTGGCCGCCCGAGCGCCATGGCGAGACCGAGCTCGACATGCGGGAACACGTGGTGGTGTACCTCGCCAACCGGGTGGGGGATGCGGTGACCTTCGGGCGCAGCCGCAAGCTGGAGGACTTCAGCATCGACCGGCCCGACGCCCTTGAGTACCACTACCTGCCCGCCTACCTGCGGGCGGCGGAGCTCACGGACCTGCCCGAGCAGCTGACGGCGCCGCCCACGGCGAAGAAGCTGCAGCAGCTCATCGACCGCTTCGGCGACTGACCCGCAGGCTCAGCGCGCCGGGTCGCTGCTGGCGCCGCCCGGCGCAGCACCATCGAGGCGATCGCAGGCCCACTGGTAGAGCGCGAGATCCCCCCGGTTCACGGCCGCGAGCCGGTCGTAGAGTTCGTCGCCCAGGCTCTTGCGGACCCCGTCGAGCCGCTCCGCCAGCGGCCGGTCCAGGTCCCGCGCGGTGGTGTTCGCCGGTCGCCGGTCGCGGTAATTGAACGCGATACCGCGGGCCGCCAGGGGCTCGCTGAAGCGGGCCACGTCGCGCCCGTAGCACTCGGTACGGGCCAGCAGCTCCACCGCGGCGAGGTTGCGCAACGCCTGGGCGAGGTCTGCCTCCACGCCTCCCTTCGCCGCCGGGCGCGTGCGCGACAGGGCCTTGCGCCCGTACACCCCGCCCAGCAGCTGCACCTGCGCATTGGAGAGGTTGCCCAGGGGCCGCTGCCCGTCCAGGGCCTCGCGTACCCAGTCGGCGAAGGACAGCTCGCTGGCCCGCGCCTCGTCCCGGGAAGTATAGGTCGAGCGCGCCGCGAAGCGGAGCAGGCGCCTGACGCCGACACCGCGCTCGCGGCGATGCAGGTACTCGTATACGGAGCGCACCCGCAGCAGGGGATGGCGCAGGAAGACCACGGGCAGCACCTCGATATCGAGGGCGGCCGGCACCGGCAGGCGCACCTGGTGCGACGTGAACGCCGTGGCGCTGCCATGGTGGCGAATGACCTTGAGGAGTTCATCCTGCGGAAAGACGGAGAAGGGATAAGGCCCGTCGAAGGCGACCGGCTCGCCGGGAAAGTTCTCGGCGAGCAGCTGGTCGAAGGACGTGCCGCTGTTCTTGAAGATGTGGAAGTGGCAGAGGACGAGCCGAGCATTACTTCCACCTTTCACAGGCGACGACATGACGCTTTGAGCACCTATCCACGAAGTCCCGGATTGTACCTGCACTCGGGTGTCGGTTGAATCGATGAGATTCACGCAACTATCACGATGGCCACAAAGCTACGAAAGACCATCTCGATGGGACTTAAGCCCGTATTTGCGCATCTTGCTGCGCAGCGTGTTGGCGTTCAGGCCCAGCAGACGCGCGGCGCCGTCGCTGCCGGACACCTTGCCGCCTGTGCGGCCGAGGGCCTTGCGGATATGCTCGATGATCACGGTATCCAGCGGCTCGAAGGAGACCTCTGTCTCACCCTGCTTTGCTGGCGCGTCGGGTGAGGACTTTCGCTGGACCAATGCCGATCCGATACCGATGGCGGTGGCGACCTCCAGTGATTCGCCCTGGCCGAGGATCACCGCGCGCTCAAGGACCGCTGCCAGCTCTCGGACGTTACCCGGCCAGCGGTATTCGGTCAGCAGCTGCAGACCGGCGGGGTCCAGTGGCGGGGTGCGAACCCCAAGGCGTTCGGCCGAACGGGCGATGAAGAACTCTGCCAGCGCCGGCAAATCCTCCAGCCGTTCATGTAGCGGCGGTATGATGATCGGGAAGACCGCTAACCGGTACCAGAGGTCCTCCCGGAATTGCCCCTCCTGAACCATCAGCGGCAGGTCTCGATGGGTCGCTGCGACCACGCGTACGTCGACGCGGGTTTCTTCCTCCGAGCCCACGGGCCTCAGTAGGCCGTCCTGCAATACCCGCAGCAGGCGGACCTGGGCCCCCAGCGGCAGCTCTCCGATCTCGTCGAGGAACAGCGTCCCGCGGTCGGCTCTTTCGAACCAGCCCCGGCGCGTCCCGATGGCTCCGGTAAAGCTGCCTTTCACATGCCCGAAGAGCTCCGAGTCGAGCAGGTCCGGCGGGAGGGCACCGCAATTCACACGGATGAAGGGGCCCTTCGCGCGGGGCGACTGCTCGTGGATCGCGCGGGCGATGACCTCCTTGCCGGATCCGGTCTCGCCCAGGATCAGTACGGATGCCTCGCTCGGCCCCACCTTGGCGACCCGTTCCATGACGCTGGCCAGACCACCGTCCCGCCCGATGACCGGGTGTCCTTCCTTCATCTTCTAATGCCCAGCAGCAATGAATCTCAAACTTTATATAACATATGCATTGTTAGATAAAACGTTTATTTCGTTTTATTAAACCGAAAGCTAGCTGATAGAAGTGAAGAATCGGCATAGCCCATTGTTTTAATTGGGTTTATCCGTGCCTGGCGCGATGTTCGCTATCTCCGCTCCGATCGTTCAACGCCAACCATCGAGGACTGGATCATGCGCACCGCTAAACCCCGACGCCCGAGGAGGTCCGCGAACCTCGCTCCCAGAAAATTCACAGCTCCGGGCCGCGCCTATCAAACACGCTTCACGCTGCTTGCCGCCGCATGCGTGATAGCCGTGGTCGATGCTGCTCAGGCAGCCAGCGCCATCGAAGAGGTCACGGTAACAGCGCGGCGCAAGAGCGAGGCGCTGTCGGAGGTCCCGCTGTCGATCACGGCCTTCGACCAGGCCTCTCTGGCAGCCACGCAGACCTTCAACGTGGGCCGCCTCGAGGAGCGGGTGCCCGCCCTGCAGTTCTACTCCTCCAACCCGCGCAATACGGGCCTGAACCTGCGCGGCATGGGATCGCCGTTCGGCCTGACCAACGACGGCATCGAGCAGGGCGTCGGACTCTACATCGACGATGTCTATCATGCCCGCGTCGCCAGTTCGACTTTCGACTTCCTAGACGTTGAACGCATCGAGATCCTGCGCGGCCCCCAGGGAACCCTCTACGGCAAGAACACCACCGCCGGCGCCATCAACATCCACTCGACACGCCCGGGCGAGAATCCCGGTATCCGCGCGCGCGTCACCGCCGGCAACTACGGCATGCAGCAATATCAGGGCGTCGCCGAAAGTGCCTCGGGCCAGGCCGGAGTGGCGAGCATCGTGGTCTCGTTCACCGAACGCGACGGCGTCCTGCGCAATGTGCGAAGCGGCGATCGTGTCAACGGGCTGGACAACGAGGGGGTGAAAGGAACCTGGGTGCTCCCCGGCCCCGACGCCCTCGATATAGCCCTCAGCGGTGACTTCAGCCGGCAGGCAACGCGCTGCTGCACGCAGGTCTACGTCGCCACGGCGCCCACGCAGCGTCCCGAGGAGCGCCAGTTCGAAGCCCTGGCGGATTCCTTCGGCTACCAGGTTCCAAGTCGCGACCCCTACGACCGTCTGGTCGACAACGATACTGAGGCTCGCGCTCGCCAGGAGTTCGGCGGCATCTCGCTCAAGCTGACGGGCGAGCTGAACAGCTCCACCCTGACCTCCATCAGCGCCTGGCGCTTCTGGGACTGGCAGCCGAGTAATGACCGCGACTTCACGGGCCTGCCCATCACCACCATCTCGGCCAATCCCTCGCAGCAGGAGCAGCTTTCCCAGGAACTGCGCTGGGTCGTCGATCTGTCCAGCGACATAAGCGCTACCCTCGGCGCCTTTGCGTTCTACCAGACGATCGATTCCCAGGGGCTGCAGGCCCAGGGGGCGGCTGCCAGCGGCTGGCTCCTGGGGCCAGCCTTCGCGGACCAGCCGGGGGTGCTAGATGGTCTCCGACGCGACCGGAACATCGCCTATGAGAACGCGTCAGCGGCCCTTTACGGGCAGCTGTCGATTGACCTTGGCGAGCACTGGACGCTGCAACCCGGGCTGCGGCTCAACTACGACCGCAAGGAGGTCGACTACCGGGACGAGGTATCCGGCGGCGCTGACCCGACCCCGGAAGCCCTTGCACAGCAGAACCGTGTGCTCAGCCCCCTCGCCTACGAGGTGGCGTTCGACGACAGCAACGTCAGTGGTGACCTGTCGCTGTCCTGGCGACCGCGAGACGGGCTGACGCTGTATGCGAACTACGCGCGCGCCTTCAAGTCTCCCGGTCTCAATCTGTCGGGTATCCCCACCGGGCTCGACGGACTGCCCGCCCTAGAATTTGCCAGGGTCGATCCGGAGACGGTTGACCACATCGAGCTGGGTGCCCGGGTCACGCTGGACGAGGGACGCATCTCGCTGAGCAGCGCCGTCTTCCACGATCGGGTCTCCGATTACCAGACCAACGTGGTGAACGGCGCAGCAGGTCTCCTGCGCGGGTTTCTCGCCAATGCCGAGGAAGTGAGGATTACCGGCCTGGAGCTGGACGCCACGATACGGCCCACCGACAGCTGGACGCTGAACCTTGCCTATGCATATACGGACGCCCGCTACGAAAAATTCGACGAGGCGCCGCCGCCCCTGGAGCTCTCCGGCGGCGGCATCAACAGCGTCGATCTCTCCGGTGAGCCGCTGCCCGGAGTATCAAGACATGCCCTCACCGCCGACCTCGAGCTCCGCCGCCCGGTCGACCTCGGCTTCGGTCCGACCAGCGCCTTCCTGCGGATGAATGCCCGCTACCGGTCGGAGTGGTCCTCGTCGCCCTCGGCGTCCGAGTTCATGTGGGTCGATGGGAACACCCTGGTCAACGCAACGGTCGGCGTGGACCTGGGGCCGAGCACGACCCTGAGTCTCTGGGCACGCAACCTCTTCGACGAGGACTACATGCAGCTACTCAGCGACCAGGGCGGATCGACTGGCATGATCAATGGCATTGCGGGGGACCCGCGCACTTGGGGTGCCACACTCGAGGTGGCGTTCTGAGCCATGATTGAGACATCGGAATTCACCACCATTGCGGCGGGCCTGGGCTGGGAGGCGTGGTTAACCGCGGCACTGAGCGTGGGCAGCCTGATACTGCTGGCGAGCACCCGTCTGCCCCCGCACAGTGTGATGTTCTTCGCGCTCACCGTGCTGATCACTACCGGGGTGCTTCCGGCGAATGAAGCGCTGGCGGGCTTCTCCAACAGTGGACTCATCACTGTAGCTGCACTGTTCATCGTTGCCGCGGGCATGCGCGACACGGGCGCTATCGACTTGCTGATCCAACGGCTCCTCGGCCGCCCCACCTCGCTGCGGAGCGCCCTCGCGCGACTGTGCGTCCCGGTGTCCCTGTGCAGCGCGTTCATGAACAACACGCCCATCGTCGCCACCATGGTGCCCGGCATTGCCGCCTGGGCCAGGCGGCTGGACGTGGCACCCTCCAAGCTCATGATCCCCCTGAGCTATGCCTCGATCCTTGGCGGAACGCTCACCCTGCTGGGCACCAGCACGAACCTCGTCGTCAACGGCCAGTACGCCAGACTCACCGACGCCGGCGAACTTTCCCTGCTATTTCTGCTCCCGGTCGCTCTGCCCGCCGCCGTCATCGGACTCGCCGCAATGATCGCGTTCTTCCCCCGCATGCTGCCCGCGCGCGGCGGAACCCAGGCCTTCGGGGACCTGCGTGAATTCACCATGGAGGTCCGGGTTGCGCCAGCAGGCCCGCTGGTCGGCAAGACGGTAACTGCGGCAGGACTCAGGAATCTTGGCAGAGTCTATCTCGCTGAAATCGAGCGCGACGGTGCCGTTATCTCGGCCGTTCCCAGCGAGGAGACGCTTCAAGCCGGCGACATCCTGGTATTCGCCGGAGACACCCGCGCCCTTGCGGACCTGCTCCGAACAGAGGGGCTGCTACCCACAGAAGGCGGCGATGCCGCCGGTCGTATCCTCGGCCAGCGCGGCGAGCGCCGGTTGGTGGAAGCCGTTGTTTCCCCATCCTGCGCGGCAGTCGGCGCAACCATCCGTGATTTTCGCTTCCGGGACCGCTATGGGGCCGTGGTGCTGGCAGTGGCGCGCAGCGGTGCCCGGGTAGCTGGAAACCTGGGTGCAATCCGCCTGCAGGCCGGCGACTGCCTGCTACTCGAGGCAAGGCCGGCCTTCGTCACCCGCCAGCGCTTCGGCCGGGACTTCCTGCTCATTAACGACCTCGAAACCCTCAGCCCCGACCACAACCGAGCCTGGCCGGCCCTGGCAATCCTGATCACCATGGTCGCCGCCGCCCTCGTCGGAATCACGCCGATGCTCGGCGCCGCTTTAGCGGCCGCCCTGGCCATGGTAGTTACTGGCTGCTGTTCCCTCGACCAGGCGGAGAAGTCACTCGATCTAGGTGTGCTGGTAACTATTGCTTGCGCCTTCGCTTTAGGCACGGCACTGGATACAACCGGACTGGCAGCACTCATCGCCCAAAGCATTATCGCGCTGGGTGGCGATCGCCCGTGGTTACTGCTCGCCGCCGTCTACACTGCGGTCTCGCTACTGACGGAACTGATCACCAACAACGCCGCCGCACTGCTAATGCTTCCGATCGTCCTGTCCCTGAGTGCCACAGTGCAGCTACCAGCCGAGCCTTTCGTCGCCGCCGTAATGATGGCAGCCTCAGCGAGCTTCGCAACGCCACTCGGCTACCAGACCAACCTGATGGTGATGGGGCCGGGCGGCTATCGATTCTCGGACTTCCTGCGCGTGGGGGTGGCGATGAACCTGGTTATCGGCGCATCTACGGTCATGGCCATTTGGGCCGCATGGCTTTGACGAATGGGGTGTAGCTGGCAGGACGCCTGGCTGCATCTCTTGGTAATGAAGATCACAATGCTCTGTATCACTACCAGTGTATTGAAACCTCAGCGCCCTAGGGCCGCGCTTCCTCGAGGTCAAAGTAAAGCCTGTGGTTCCCGGCACATAGGTTACAGCTGATTCCGGGCACATAGGTTACACATTTCGGTATTTGGAGGAGATCTCCAGATGCCATGGAATGA